>Ga0209510_1001622_pt1 | contig 25057 bp, 16 predicted proteins | sample BiotimSIPDNA_FD_185749 | JGI IMG/M metagenome (GOLD analysis project Ga0209510, IMG submission 185749) | Anaerobic biogas reactor microbial communites from Washington, USA - Biogas_R1 time_0 SIP DNA (SPAdes) (version 2) | ecosystem: Engineered > Bioreactor > Anaerobic > Unclassified | place...
TGAATGCGGATACCGTCTCTACGAATCAGATCGATCTCGAAGATCTCGTGCGGAAACGTATCCAGGTTCTGCAGGTAGTCCTCCATGCACCGGGCACCTTCTTCATCGGTGAAACGGGAGGCCGGCGCTCCGATAGTCTCAGCGATGGGGCAACCGATGATATCGGCCAGCCTCTTGTTCGCAAAGACCACGATGCCTTCCCTGTCGATCAGCCCGATCCCCTCATTCAGGTTCTCGACGAGGAACCGGTACCAGTCGTCGTCCTGCCGCAGGAGATCGCCTATCCATCCCGGGGAGGCGGAATCTTCCCGGGGCACGGGCTCGAAACGGGCAACTCGCATACCCTGGAACAGCCCGCTCCCGACGGTTTTGCACGAGCAGCAGACCCGGTTGCTCTTGCCGCCGGACGTCAAGAGCGTGCACGAGAGGTCGAGAGATCGCTGGCGGCCGGAGAAGAACTCAAGGAGGTCTCTCCTGCACGACTCTTCGGCGATTCGAGGCGCCAGGGTCTGGTGGACGAATCGGGTCGCGTCGGTTCCGCCGGCCGCATCTCGGTCGATACCCAGGATGTGCCGGAGACGCTTGTTGATGCAGGCGATCCGATTATCCGAACCGACGACGAGCAGACCCTCATCGAGCTCGTCCAGGACGGCGGAGAGCGCGCTGATACTACCGTATGCAGGTATGGGTTCGTGCATTGGCCGGGATCACCTCTTCCCTCAGGATGTTTTTATATTATGTTAAGATAAAATGTTCCCGTGCGATTCAGATGAACCCGGGCTCGGTTCAGATGAATCGAGGAGTTCGGAACTCCTTCGGGCGGATCTGTCTGACTACGAGATGTATGCTGTTGCTTTTGTACATATAAACCTGTTTATTCTCTCCGGCGGATCTTCACGCATCACCTGGTTGAGGGGGCACGCACCCGGCGTTCCTGCCATTGCGCGCACAGGGGTGCTCGGGGCAGGCCCTCCGCACCTGAAACGGCCGGCATATTTACGTTCTTTGGGGGGCATTCCGCCGCATGGACGGATTCATGCACCCGCACCGTGACGGTCATCCGATGGTTGAGGGGGGCCCGCGTGCCTGTTCTCCGGAGGGGGTATGACGCTCATCCGGCTGCTCGTCTTCCTCGCCGTCCCGGTCTACCGGGACGTAAATCGCCCGGGGGTGAACGGCCTGCTCCGGTTCATCCCCGCCTTCCTGATCCTGGTCATCCGGAGACCCGGGGCCGGCGATGCAGCGATGGATCTCTTCCGGCAGCGCTGCGCGCGCGGCGAGATCGACGAAGAGGAGTTCCAGCGGGAGCGGAGGGGCTGACGTGGGGCACGGCGAGGAGGCGAGCCGGGAGACTCACCACCACATCTTCGACGACTACCGACGGCGATTTATCATATCGATCATCCTGACGGTCCCGGTCCTTCTCCTCTCGTTGCCGGTCGGGGCGCTCCCCATCGCCTTCCCGGGCTCGGCGTACCTCCTCCTCGCCCTCGCGACCGCCGTCTACCTCTACGGCGGCTGGCCGTTCCTCTCCGGGTTCGTCCACGAACTCCGGGCAAGGATGCCCGGCATGATGACGCTCGTCGCCGTCGCGATCACCGTTGCCTATGTCTACAGCTCGGCGGTCGTCATCGGTGTCGTCGGTGGAGAGGGGTTCTACTGGGAACTTGCCACCCTGATCGACGTCATGCTCCTCGGGCACTGGGTGGAGATGCGCTCGGTCCTCGGGGCGTCGCGGGCACTTGAGGAGCTCGTCAGGGTCATGCCCTCGGAGGCGCACCGGGTCCGCGACGGGGGGACGGACGACGTGCCTGTCGACCGGCTCGTCCCGGGCGACCGGGTGCTCGTCCGGCCCGGTGAGAAGGTGCCGGTGGACGGCGTGATCGTGGAGGGGGGGACGAGCGTCAACGAGGCGATGCTCACCGGGGAGTCAAGGCCAATCGAGAAACGGCCGGGAGACACGGTCATCGGCGGCGCTATCAACGGCGAGGGTTCGATCGTCGTCGAGGTCGAGAGGACGGGCGCGGAGACTTACCTCGCCCGGGTGATCGACCTCGTCCGGAGGGCGCAGGAGAGCCGGTCGCGGGCCCAGGACCTCGCCGACCGGGCGGCGTTCTTCCTGGTGGCGATCGCCCTTTCGGTCGGCGCGGTGACGTTTGCGGTCTGGTTCGCCATCGCGGGGACCGGGTTTGCTGTGGAGCGGGCCGCGACCGTGATGGTCATCGCCTGCCCCCACGCGCTCGGCCTTGCCGTCCCGCTCGTTGTCGCGGTCTCGACGGCTCTTGCGGCCCACTCGGGGCTCCTCATCCGCGACCGAGCGGCGTTTGAGCGGGCGAAGGACCTCGAGGCTGTCGTCTTCGACAAGACCGGGACCCTCACGACGGGGACGTTCGGTGTCACGGATGTACTTGCCTTCGGCGGTGTCGAGGCGGATGTCGTCAGGGCGGCGGCGTCGGTGGAGGCGCACTCCGAGCACCCGCTCGCCCGGGCCGTCGTCCGGAGCGCGGAGGAGCGCGGGCTCTCTCTTCTGCCGGTCGAAGGGTTCCGGGCGCTGCCGGGGAAGGGCGTCGAGGGTTCGGTCGGCGGCCGGCGGGTCTCGGTGGTCGGCCCGGGCTACCTCGCGGAGCGGGGGATGGCGGCCGGGGACGAGCGGGTCGAGCCTCTCCAGCGGCAGGGAAAGACCGTCGTCTTCCTCATCGAGGGTGATCGGCTCACCGGGGCGCTCGCTCTCGCGGATACCATCCGGCCGGAGTCGGGGGAGGCAATCTCCCGGCTCAAGGCGATGGGCATCCGGTGCATGATGCTGACCGGCGACCACCACGACGTCGCCGCGTGGGTGGCGGGGGAGCTCGGCCTCGACGAGTTCTTTGCCGGGGTCCTGCCGCACGAGAAGGCTGCGAAGATCCGGGAGGTTCGGCGCCGTTACCGGGTGGCGATGGTGGGCGACGGGATCAACGACGCCCCGGCGCTCGTCGAGGCGGACCTCGGTATCGCCATCGGGGCGGGGACCGATGTGGCCGTGGAGAGCGCCGATATCGTTCTGGTCAGGAGCGATCCCCGGGACGCGGCGGCGATCATCGATCTTGCGAAGAAGACCTACCGGAAGATGGTCGAGAACCTCCTCTGGGCGACCGGCTACAACGCGGTCGCGATCCCGCTTGCCGCCGGCGTGCTCTTCGGTGCCGGCATCGTCCTCACCCCGGCGGCCGGGGCGGTGCTGATGAGCGCGAGCACGGTGATTGTCGCGGTTAATGCCCGGATGCTCCGGGTGTGAGGGGGGTCATCTACGTGGGTTTGAGGTGCTCTTTTTGCTTGAGCAGCCATCTCCGTGCACGTAGGTACTCTGATTCCAGATCACGGCGCGTTGTTGTGCTGGATATCTCTCCTATGATCTCCCGGACTGCTTCAAGGTGTTTCTCTGCCTCCTCTCCGCTCTGCGATGTATGGATAGCGAGGGTTGCATTCCTGATATGCCATCGTGCCAGGAGGGCACCGGCACATACGTCATCCTCGAGAAACTCCTCAACCTCAGACTGAAGCCAGCTGTCACGGGAGATGGTACTATCGCGAATGGATTTATCGAGGTGCCGGCGGACCTGTTCGAAATAATTCTCACTGGTTGCAAACAGACCCATACCCAGGTATGCCTCACCAAGGTGAAATGCTACTTTGATCGGAGCGATACTGAGCGATTCTGCAGTTTCAAGATACGCCCTTGCCTCGTTGTACGAACCCATGATTAAAGAGGACTTTCCAAGCCAGTAGTACATCTTCGCGATATCCTTACTCTCGCCCTTACGGAGCTCCAGAGCGATCTTAAAGTTATTGGATGCTTCCTCCGATAGTTCCCGCTTTTCTTCAGGGTTATGGGAGCGCTTTGCACGCAATAGATCTACCTGCCCTATACGGAAGTATATTTCCGGTTGCTCCGGATCACACTGGAGGGCGAGGCGGTATTCATTGATGCAATGGTCGAGGTCATTAATGCCGTAGAGTCCCTGCCCCCTGCGCAGATGAGAATGAGAACATCCCGGATCAAGCAGTAAAGCATCATGCGTGGTTTTAATCGACGTCGGGTAGTCTTTTTTCTGGAGCTGGGCATGTGCTTGAGAGGCGTAGATAGCATTTCTCCGTATCCTCTCCGGGTATAACGTCTTTAATGATTGAAGGGACTCGATAAACATCTCATCGGCTTTACCGGGCTCTCCATGACTTAGAAAGTTGATACCCTGTACCCGGAGGCTCTCTCCCTTCTGCCAGTCGTCGTAGATCGATCTAAGGTGTTCAATCCCGCTGGATGGGATCTCTGGGGGAGACTGGTCGATGGCCTTGGAACTCTCACATTTCCTGGTTTCTTCCAAGAATGCCAGTGATCTTCGAATTAATAAGGTAATGTCCTTGCATTCTATCCTATTCTCAAATTCTTCGGCGATGCGATAGAGATGAAGAGGCTTTAACTCTTCGATATAGTTTAAGAACTGTATGAGTGCATGATCTCGCCCCTGTCGATAGATCCCGGGCATAGCGCTTCTTGAATCCGGATATCCGACCTGATGTTTCGCACCCGGTTTCTGGATCCTCTTAATGTTGGCTATCGACTCGTTGTATGCCAGGGCAAGATACATCCAGGCGGTTGGAAGTGTGTAGTCGATCGATATGGCTCGTTTAAATGATTCTATTGCCAGATCCGGGCGGTTGGCCATAAGGTGCAGTCCTCCTATCCCTAGATGCGGGTTCGCCTTTGAGGGATTGAGCGCTAATGCCTGCCGGTATATTCGCATCTGGATCTGCGATAATAACCAGAGCGACAGGCGATCTATCGTTGAGTGACTCTTCTCGGATCCGCTATTGCCGGATTTTCGCTTCAGGGATTTCAGATGGAGGGTATATGCCATGTTGTTCAGGCATTTGTATGCCCGATCTCTATCTTCCGTCACTGTTACAAGTGGATTGGCTCTATCATTCTTTTGTGATGGTCGCAGGAGGTTCTGACAGAGTAACTTCCATGACTGCTCTACTGCTATACGACGGCACTGTATTGCATGATCAAGGCTATCGTGGCCGCCACTCTCGAACGGGGGAAGCTTTCCAGGATAGTCCAGATCTCCTGAAGGATCAGGGCGGTTTATAACATCCGGACGTTTTTCAGTGATATATCCTCTGAGCCCGTACGCAAACCCTTTTAATTCGTAGGCTTTAGGACAAACTGGTTGGAGCATTAAACATGCATCACACAGTTCAATTACCCGGCACAAGCTCCAGTAATCGCGAAAAATTCCATCATCACGCTCCAGGGAACCCCTTTTTTCGATGTCCCCCTCATAGAGATGGTCGTATGCCTCGTCAAAATAATTCAGCGCCAACGTGTAATATGATTCTGCCTCTTTTGGGCGTGAATGGGTACTCAAAATAAATACCCTCTCTGCTGCTTGCCATTTCTTCTGCTCGCGATAGATAACCCCGAGGTTATGATACGCGTTATGGTAACCGCTATCTTCGGAGAGGGTTTCGATAAACTTTTCTTCGGCTCGAATCAACCCGATAGTTCGACCCTGTGGCTTTGCCTTACTATGGAGATATTCCTCAAGGCCCCGGTTAAAGGCCTGGACCGCTTTCCACTCAGTGGCATCATCGGTATATATCGATGTAAATATCCTGCACGCAAGTTCATGGATCATATCGTTAAGAGCCGGCTCTGACGATGTGCCATCACCATGGGCTTTCTTTGGTCCTACAACCGTCCAGCTGAGTGGTTCTTCATTGTCGATCCTATGGGCAACCAGGTGGAGCCTATCGTCTTCTTCAAAAAGGATTCCAGTGATACGGGTACCTCTTACAACCCGTGATGCAATATCTCTGATTATTTCTTGAGGAAGGTTAATCGGGCCTATGCTCAGCGGTTGATTGCTCTGGGAGATATTTTTGGAGGTAGTTGAGTAATCCGCAGTGATACGTGGAGGTTCCGGCCGATAGCCGTATGTTACATCCATTGATCCGGCTACGTTCTCGTACAATGAGCGTATCCGGGTCAGCTCGGCAGCCAATCGATGGTGAAGATCTTCAGCGACATTAGGCACATTCTCCTCTAAACCCCGTACATGATTCTTTTGACGACAATCCTTGAACTCATCGATAGTCACGATTTTGGAGGCAACATTCGCACGTCGGGCGAGCGAGAAGGCCAGAAAAAGCAGTAAAATAACTCCGAATAACTCAATTCCTTTTATGAGAGAAATGCTCTGGAACCATATGAGCAATACATTCATGATAGCGGGTAGGACATCTATCGAAACCCATTCCAGGTTTATCGGACTAACATCCATCTGCTTATCCGCGAGGTTGGCGCTCAAGCAGTCAAAGGCTAAGACAGCAATTGCGATGAGGACAAACTGAAGGCGAAGAGAGTAGTATAATCCACGTATAACCGTGTAAGATTGTCCAACCTGATGACTGAAGCAATACATTAAATCTCGATAGTAAGAACCCGCCCATACGGAAAGTAGCCACCAGAGGGAATTTACTTCCTCAGGGTTTGTTTACTTTTCAACCATTCCGCATTCTTGCACCCAATGAAGTTATCTCAAAAAATGCTCACCCCATCTGCCTGAAAAGATCATCCGCCAGTAACTCCGAGAGGCGCCCTCCTCCTCCATCATAGATATACTTTACGGGAATCCAGATGGACCGGGTCGAGGAGGGGATAAGCCCTAGACAGCGGAGAATTTCGAATAACCTCCCTATTCCAGGGCCCATCAAATCAGAGAGCATCCTAATTTGACAGCATGTTTTTCAGCGTGATTCCCCCTGTTACTCCATCAGGTTGCTCTTGTCAACGGCGGCGTAAAAGTGTACAGATTCAGGCGGAATAAAAGTGTACACCTGATCCCATAATGGTATCGAAACTCATCCCGGCAGGGTGTGGGAGTAGATCCCCTGTCTTCGTCGTTCTTTCAGCCGGTAGCTATCGCCTTTAATGTTCAATGTCGTGGAGTGGTGGAGAATTCGGTCAAGAACTGCAGCGGCGATCACATGGTCGCCGAAGATCTCGCCCCACTCCCCGTACGACTTGTTCGACGTAAAGATCGTGGACGACTTCTCATACCGCCGTGAGATCAGGTTGAAGAAACAGTGGGCACCTTCGCGATTGAAGGGAAGGTAGCCCATTTCGTCGATGATCAAGAGATGAAACTTCGTAAGGGCTTTAATCCGTTCCTCGAGTTTATTCTCCCGATTTGCTTTCATCAGCCGCTCAATGAGACTGGATGCATTCGCATAGTAGACCCGGAATCCCTGCTTCACTGCCTCGTGGCCGAGAGCCAGAGCTAGATGGGTCTTTCCCACTCCCGGGGGCCCTAAGAAGACGACATTCTCCGCGTGATGAATGAACCGCAGAGACGCCAGATCTCGGATCACCGCCGGATCGAGGGAGGGTTGAAAACTCACATCGAAGTCCTCGAGTCGCTTCTCCATCGGAAACGCGGCCAATCGCATCCGGAACTCACGGGCACGATCCTCCTTGCTCTTCACCTCCTGATCCAGAAGATAATCGAGGACTTTCAGGGTCGATCGTTCCTCCTTTGCCGCGATCTCGAGGTAGTTATCCAGGAGCGACTCGATCGTCGTCAGTTTGAGACGCTTCAGATTATCATGGACTCGCTCATAGACCAGAGCGCTCACGATCCCACCTCATCGATGAACGTGTCATAGACCGAGAGTGGCCGATGCTCCACCTGCGGAGGGGCCACCGTAAAGAGCGGGCGTGTAACCTTCCTGCACCGGGAGTTGCATCGCATGGCCTCCGCAAGAAGACCAGCAAAGTGCTCCTTCTCCCGGATAACCCGGGCGTGCCCGGGGACGACCGTATGCGAACAGATGACTTCAGTACCGACCCGGACGGCCATCTGATCGTCGTGAAGTTCCAGAACGGCATCTCTCCCGGCATACCGGTGGGGCACCGAGTAGCGGTTGCCGAGATAGGAGATGTATGCTTCCCGTGAGATCTTGCGGCGCTCTTCCCGCCGTAGCCGGTATGGCAGGATCGCCGCTATGGATTTCAGGTGCTCCTGGCGCAGCCGCTCGAACGGGATCGCATTCGTCGTTCCATGGGACGTTGCGTTGACCCGGTTGCACCACGGCAGAACCTGCCGGTTCATATCGCCGAGGGATGAGAAGGTTCCTCCGAGGAGGAAATCGCGCTTGATGTAGCCGATGGTGTTTTCGACCTTCCCTTTGGTCTGGGGACAGTAAGGTTTGCAGAGTCGGGGCACGAACCCGTGATGCCGGAAAAAGTCCTCGAACTTCGCATTCCATTGGTGGTCGCCGGCACGGATTGCCCGTTTGAGGATCACCGTTTTGATGTTGTCATACAGAATCTCATCTGTGTAACCACCGAAGTACTCGAAGGCATTGAGATGGCACCGAATGAGGGTATAGACGTCGGTGGAGAGGGTGAAGACCATATACCGCATCCGGGAATAGCCGAGGACAATGCTGAAGCAGTAAACCGTGCGCATGCGACCGTCATCCTCGATCCGGCCGCACTCGCCCCAGTCGACCTGTGCCTGGACACCGGGTTTGGTCTCATACCGGAAAACTGCCGGTACCGGTGTTTGAGGTCGGATCATACGGAGATAGTCTTTGACGATGGTGCATTTCCCGTCAAATCCCATCTCCTGAATCTCCCGGCAGATTCGGGGGGCACTTAAGGAGTATTCACTGATATGTTGCTGGATATACTCCTTGAACGGATCGAGTTTGCTCGGCCGTACCCTGCGGGGTGCCGGTGACGGCACGGTTTGTGCGGTAAGGTATTTCCGTACCGTATTTCGGTGATGCCCGGTCTTTCGTGAGATCTGGCTGATGTTCAGTCCCTGGTGATGCAAGTCGCGTATCACGAAAAATTCCTCCACAGTGAACATGGCTATGACCCTCAAGAACGTGCATGAGGGTTCGCAGGTGTACACTTTTAGACCGCCGATAAGTGTACAAATCTACACCGCCGATGACAGCTCATTATCCTCCCCAAAACTATTCTGGCGTCTAATCTTCCCAAGAGCTTCCGCTTTTCACCCCCCGATAAGAGATCCGCAATAACGCAGATACTACACGCCTACTGGAGTGTTTCACCTTAACTTGAGGATACGTTGGAGTGATCGCTGGTCTCACGCAGAAGTACGCAGGAGTTCATGAAGGGTTCCGGCTGGGGGATACACATCTTTTGCATCTTCGCGCCCTTCGTGTGAGACGATATCGCATGGGCAATATTAGATGAAATAGTGTACTATGTGGGGCCTGATTGAGGAATGGTATTCCGATATGACTGAGGAATTACATCACCGTCATATGTCGTATCCTTTAACCCCTGTGTTCCCCTACATATGGGCGGGAGATGTTATGCCTGCAACCGGTGTCGATACCAAATCCTTGAACAATGCCTGGAAGAAGACCAATGAACAGGAGCTTTTCAACAATTTGAAAGCGGACTATGGGTTCTCCAATGCCCTTGCCCGGTCACTGGTTCACCTCCTGTATGAGCATATCGAGACCAACTATGGCAATCTCCGTGGGGACTCTCAGGTCATCTATCATGCTGTCAGCGTTCATGAACGGCCCGGCAAGTCACTGGATCAGGTTCGCCTGGTACCAGTAACTCTCACGCTCTCTCATCCCGATGATGCAGCGATTCTGAGGAACCAGGGTGTTCCGGGTCTGCGCAAACACAAACTCCTCAGACTCGCGAACGAGGCATACGATCAGGGTGGGCTCCTTATCCAGGAAGACCTCGCTTTACTCCTCACCACCAGTATCCGTACCATTCAACGTGACATCCAGGAGATGCGCGACCAGGGGATCACCGTCCCGACCCGCGGCGCAATGCAGGACATCGGGCCGACAGTCTCTCATAAAACGAAGATTCTTGAACTCTATCTCAAAGGATACGAATACACGGAAATCGAGCAGAGGACTCGCCATACGGGAGATTCCATCAAACGCTATGTCAGCGGGTTTTCAAAGGTCATCCTCCTCTCCCAGCAAGGGTTCACGCCCATCCAGATCCGAGAACTGGTGAACCTCTCTGAGAAAGTCGTCCATGAGTATCTCGCACTCTTCGAGACCTATCGCGAGATCGGTTCTGACCGCCTCGCGCAGATCCTCACCCCCGTGCGCGGTGAAGATCTTGATGGCAAAAAGGGGGGCACCCGATGGCCTCGGTAGCATCGTCACCCGGGAAAGGGATCCATGGCATGATCAAACATCTTCTGGAAGAGCAGTACTCGTTTGTCGGCGGGGATCGCATTCAGGATATGCTTGTTGACGACTTGATTCACCTCTTCCGTCAATGTTCTCGCGATCCGTGGCATCTTGAGGTTGGTCAAACACTCTGGTTCGCCGCTCATAGGGATGAAAAACCCGGACCAGGAAAAACCCTCGCCAAAATGCGAGTCGTCCCGGTAATCCTCTCCGTGGTACACGAAGATGACAGGCAGATGCGGATAAACGGTTATTCTCCAAAGGAAGTACGAAAATATCGAGTTGCCAGGATATTGAGGGAGGCATATGCACAGAACGGTGTGTTGACCCAGGCGGATGTTGCCGAGGTGCTCGGGGCCAGTGCTGAATCCATCGGGAGGGATATTCGTGAGTACCAGAAGGAGTATGGTGTGATCCTCCCCTATCGGGGTACTATTCATGATATCGGGCCATCGGTAACCCATAAGAAGGTGATTATCGCGATGTTTCTGCGAAATATCCCGACACCGGACATTGCGCGGATGACACAGCATACGGAGGAAGCCTGTGACAGGTACATCAAGTCATTCAAGAAGGTGAGACGATTGTATGGGAAGATGAAACCACCTGAGATTGCTCACCTACTTGAGATGAGTGAGAAACTGGTGATGGAGTATATCGCGCTTATCGAGGAGCAAGAATCTATAAGAAAGGAGGATACTCATGATAACTGAGCAGAGAACTTGCGCTGACGACATATGTCGTTATTTTTATCCCGCCGAAAGTGGGGAATTTTACACCGCCGGTGACAACAACCTCGCCACCGGATGAACATCGAGCACCTCCTCGATCACCCCCGGGTGACGTTCATCGGGGGGAGCATCACCGACCTTGACCTCCCGATGGCGGACAATTTCAGCCAACTGCCTCCTCCACTGCTCTCTCCGGGAGCCCCTCTGTGGCATAATCGAGGTAGTTGCCCGAATACCCCAGGATCTTCAGCACGACACGGTGAAAGAGGGTGCGGTATGCGAAAGAGAGCCTGATGAGATCTTCAAGTTGTTCCCGCCCGGTCGCCGCGACTCTGCTGTGAATCATCTTGTTCCGCGCTTTAATCGCCTTATTCTCCAGTGTGCCTATGTTGAGGCCCAGCTCCTTGAAAAACAACCCTATCCTCTCGCCAGAACCTCTGTTGTTGGCACCTCGCATCTTCCGGAGGAGGTGATCTTTATAGGAATTATCCCCAAGTTTATCCGCAATACTTGCAAGTTCCTCCTCCACCAACGCGGAGAACTCTTTCTCTGGCAGGTAGGTCCCCTTACTCTTTGAACGCTCTGACTTAAACCATGCATTTGCCAGAATTTCCATTCCATTGGCTATGATAGGGATATCGGTGCCGACCGGTAGTGTGCTTCCGATCCAGTACCTCATCAGCACCTCGTCGAGGTTCAGCTCTTCCCGTGCCTCAAGATACTTCGGGACGAGTTCCTGGAGCGTTGTTTCAAACAGATCGGTATAGAGGGGAAACTGGATGGGAGGAAACGCCGGGGCCTGGCAGAGGGAGACGACGCTGTCGCCCCAGGGCTGCGCGGCGCAGAGTTCCAGGGGAGTTCCGGACTCGTCGAAGGCTGAGTAGCCGACATTGAGGAGGTGCTTTCCCATGACGAACCCGACGATCTCGCTGATCGCCTCGCGCTCGGAGGGGTCGGGAATTCGGCCGAACTCCTCCCGGTACTCAATTCCAACATTTTTGGACCAGACGGGACCCAGACCTTCAGGCACCTCGTGGATGATGAAGCCGAAGTCGGGGCACCGGATGTACGCATAATCCGCAGAATCCGAACGGAGATCGCCCGCCTCAAAGCGGTGCTCCTGTTCTTTGTAAACCTCCCGCCCCCGGATATACTCACTGGTGCGAAGCCGTGTGGTTGAACGTCTAAGGAAGCGCGCACTATGAACGCCGTTCAGGTACCACTCCGTCAGCCATGATGGAGATGATTGGGGTTGGACTCTGATCTGCCGGACCTTATGGACGTAGAGGTCCGCCTGGAATCTTCCCACCACGGTTGAAATTTCGGAAGTTGTTATCTCCCTAGGACTGTTGCGGATAATGCACCCGGTGAGTTCGTAAGTCTCGTCCTGGTCTGTCCCCTTAATCTCAAACGGCCGGACAAAGCCACCCGGGGATGTCTGTTCTTCTACGATGTCACGCTTTCCGAGGGGACCGGAGATCGTTGCTTCCAGGAGGTATTGATCGTTTCTCTTCAGCTCCAGCAGCCGGGGGATTCCAGGCAGGGATTTCGGAATCGGAGGGTTTTTAATGTGATATTCCTGATGGAGGAATTCCCATTCCTGGTGTGGAAGGTATTGTGTCAGGGGCATAAGATCGCTTCGGTTCATGGGCAGAGGGAATTTTGGTTCCAACAACTATAATGTGCAGTTATCCAAGTAGCACTACAATGCCATCGTAAGGATGCGGCGTGCATTATCCAGACAAAAAAGGTCAACCTCTCATATCACCGATCCCTGCAATGTCCCTCGCTTTTTCAAACAACTGCTTAACGGCTGAGGGTATCTCCTCGACCCCGATAGAGGTGCCCAACAGAGTAGCCAGTTCAGGTTTGCTGAGGTGGCGTGGTCTGCACTCCTCAGCCACGGCTTTGGTAAGGGCATCTGAAAATTTCTTCTCTCGACGCATCGCTTCAATATCACCTGTGGTCCAGGAGGACCCATTGTTTTTAGGGCGCGCTTCCGTTAGCACGCGCACGTAAATGTCATTCGAGAATGTATCCTCAAACTCCTTATCACCAACATAAACGATCTTTTCAGCAAAGAACTCCTCAACAAACCGCTTGTAATCTTCTGGATCCATTCCCGATTTCTGTATCATATCGTCGGAAAGCATTTTTCCCTTCCTCATGTTTACCGAGTCTCTATCTAAAAACAGCAGGACAAGGTCACGCTTATTCTTCATTAAAAGTTTTAGAAAGTTCATAGCAGCCCCATTTCCCCCTAACTCGATAAGGGTCAGGCCGTCTTCAGCCATGGATGAACGATAGAGTTTCTTATAAGCCAGAGGAAGGAAATTGGATTCGGACTGTCCTTCAAAAACAATGAAGCAGCGTTCAAAGAAGATATGGCTGTTTGAGAGCCCCATCTCTCTACACATGAGTTCTATGAATCTCTGGATTTCCCGATCCTCTGCCCCTTCAAGGTACTCCACCACAGTGCTTCCATCACCATCACGGCGGAAGAAGTTTATCGAGGAGGCAGGAGCAGAATCGATCATAAACAGTGAATGTGTGCAGAGAAGGGTCTGATTCCTCCCGTCAGTGTCGTCTGTGATCGAGCGGAGTGTTCGAAACAGTCCTCTTTGCGCCTCTATGTGTAAGTTATTATCAGGTTCATCATAACAACGGATGGCATAGTTCTGATCGATGCCTGCGAGAACTTCTTTGTTCCATTCAAATATTGCAAGATACATTCGTTTCTTAGTGCCGTACCCCTTGCTATCCAGGTAGTGATAAACTCCTGACCGGTCTCTTATTTTTATAGGTGTCTGTCTCAATCCGGAACTCAGATCGATATCCGGCTCTATGCTGATATCCTCAATTCCGTTATTGAACCTCTGGATGTGCTTTAAAAATTGCCGGGTTGCCTCGTTCAGTCTCTCATTTACGCGATCGAGCACCTGCTTTAGGTTTTCGTCCCTTAGTATTTTATATCCATTTTCGTCACTGGAATAGAGTTCATTCTCGAAGGCTTCCTTTAACACCTTGAAAATAAGAGTCTCTGGATTGTTGTAGTCATCAACATTATACCGGATAAATTTCGGCAAGAGGTTGTGCAGCTCCTTGAACGAAACCTCAACCCAATCCTGAGTGGCAGGAATGTCCTGGTCGTGTTCCTGAATGTATTCTTTGACTGCCGCTTTCCGCTCATCTTGATTCTTGAATTTGAAACCCTTCTCTTCGGTAAATCCGAGTTCTTCTACAAAGGCCTTGAGATCATCGGCCTTCATGGTGGTGTAATCATAAAACCTGGGATCCAAGAATCTCCTTGTATAGACGTATGAGACATTATTCTCCGGCCTGAACGCCCTTTTCAGACGAAAGGTCTTCTGTTCATCCAGGTAGGCAGCGAGAGTGTCCTCTTCATCACCATCAACGCTGAAGACGATCTCCCCTGAGATCTCCTCTGCAGCAACCTCACGAGGCTGGTCAGGCGGAGAGGTTGGATCGATGTACTTGAAGTAGTCCCCTTCACGGGGAATCTTATTGGTAAGCATTATCTCCAGGAAATCGATGACTGCGGTCTTACCACAGTCGTTCTCGCCAATGAGTGTTGTAAAATCATGAAAAGGGACTCTATCGAGCAGGCGGTGACACTTATAGTTCTGAATGGAGAGGGACTGGATCTTCATAACCCAGCCTATGTCTTCTCCACTCTGCAGGAGAACCGCACCATACCTTTATCATTTGGGTTATAATCCGGGCGAACCGTGAAGGATGTGTCCAGGATCTCGACCCCACCGATCTTTTTCAGGGTGAACATGCGCCAGGCAGGCAACCCTCCTCTCTCACTATATCCCTCGACCTGGTATGCCCGCAGGGTTTCGTTACCCGCTGTAGTAGTTCCAATCAGATAGGGATCAACAACCCGCACCCCTGTGTCATAAACAATGCTGATTTGTCGACGATCTTTAATAGCGTTGCATATACTGGATTTCACCATAGATATCCCCTCAAGTGGCTACGATCTCGTGGCCATTACTTAAGAGGGAGCTAAATTCAAAACTATATGTTAATTTCGATCTGTTGTTTTAACAAGATATAAACCAGATTATACCGCCCTGTCATGATTGTGAGCCAAAACAGGTGCTGAGGAATGCAGAGCTCTCGCTCTTTTGACGGGAGACATGGATTGAAAGATCGTGATGAAAAACCTCCCGGATTGAGAATATCCATTCCTACGCCGCTGCCACACGGTTAACCAGTATCACGTTGCCGGGTGCATGTGTGCGCGGGCGCGGGGGTGATCTTTGCCGGGCATACGAAGGACCAGAGCGGCGGTCAGTTGTGTGCGGCCAATGATCGTGGATGGGCGGAGCGTGGTGGATCCAGATGCCAGGATCGGGGCGGGATTTGTGCATAAGAGATCGGGAGAAGGGATAAAAATGGGCACCTCCTGAAACGACAGGGCCGGTATGCTACAGTGCTGCGAACGTATTACACCCCTATCCGGACTCCATGATCCGGCCCTTACCTCACCCACCCTTGGATGCCGTTGAGTTCCGGAAATAATGACCCATCTAGAAGTAACTACCGATTTTACACCGCATAGTAGCGGATAATCTGCGTCTCATGCAGATGTAACGGAATGATCCTGCCGCAAATCTGCTCAAATAGGTGATACAACGACGCTGTTATATGATCGACTATGAGGCTGCAGGCACGGGGGCTTTCGCAGGGCCTTGCAAGGGGCACTCCGGCGCGGGTATCCGCAGCTGGTGGCCGCCAAGGGATACATTTCAAATAATGCGTGCTTATTCCTATCCCATTTTCCGATTCCCGATACGCAAACCCTGCGCTTACTCACACATCCGGATCCACTGCGTTGCGCTTGTTTCTTTTCAAACACTTCCAGCCCAACAGGAACTGCGCTCTTTCACCCACACCGGGTTGAGATGATACTGAAAAGATTGATTGTAGGCATCTCCATGGGAGGTTTGTTAAATAGCGGATACGAACAAGTTAACTTAAGAGATCCCGGAAATGACCGTGAAAAAGATCTTCCTCAGTTCTACCTATAAAGACCTAGTAGAGGAACGAGAGAAGGCATTTGCTGTCCTCAACCGGATTTCCGGCATAAAAGCGATAGGTATGGAGCTGTTCTCAGCCGATCCGAATCCGCCGAAGGAGGTCTGCTTACGCCATTTGAGGGATTGCGATGCCGTTGTTCTGATACTCGGAGCCAAGTACGGCTCTCTCGATCCCGAAGAGATGCTCTCCCTGACCGAGATTGAATACAATGAGGCAAAAGCATTGGAGATCCCGGTCATTGCCTTTTTGAAGACAGATGCTAATGGGATTTGGATCTCTGAAGAGGAGGATACCCCGGATGAATCAGGTGAATCACCGAAAAAGCATCTGTCACGCTTTAAAACCAGGTTGGACGCTGAACGGGAAAGAAATAAATTCCAGACTGTGAGCGAACTGGGCGAGGAGATCCTGCTTGCAATATATAACTATGAGGCCGACCACGGTGAGCTGGGTATCAGAACCCTCCTATTCCTGCAGGGTGGAGATTACTTCAAGCCATACCTAGACGAAAAGAGGCTATTTAACCACTGTCACCCCTTTGTCGGGCGGGAGGAAGTGGTGGCACGCATCCAGGCATTCATGGATTCGGATAAACGCATCCTGATCCTGAGTGGAAGAGGAGGGATCGGGAAGAGCAAAATCCTGTACGAATTTACCAACGTGCATGCCCGCCACGAAGGAGATGGGCAACTTGCCTTCCTTCGGGAGGGCGTAGAGATTTCTAAAGATTCTCTCAGACAACTGCCAACACGAAGACAGACCGTCGTTGTCGTCGATGATGCTCACCGCTGTTCGGGGCTTGGGGTGCTTCTTGATGCCTTGAACCAGCAGCCACAGAGAATTCCCAAACTGCTCCTCACCTGCAGGTCAACCCACATTAATGATATTGAAGGACAGATCGCCCGGAAAAATATTGACCTCGAAGATATCGAGACCATCCCGCTCGAAGATCCTAAAAGGGAAGATATGGAGAAATTGGGTCGAACAGTCCTTGGGGAAGAGTATTCGCAGTATCTCGACCTACTGCTCGGGGTCGCAGGCGATACACCTCTCGTTCTGGCCATCGGAGCAGAATTGATTCGGAAACGAGAGATTGATCCCCGGTTGCTGGGGCAGGATCGTGACTTCCAGTATACCGCTTTTAGCAGATACCAGGAGGTTATCATCGGTGATGTCTGCCATGATATCGATAAGCGGATCTGTAAAGACCTGCTGCAAATACTGTCAGTGACAGTGCCTGTCAACCCCAAGAACGCCGAATTCATCCGTGCAGTTGCACAGTATCTCCATGTCGAGGATTACCAGGTCAAACGAGCGATTGCTGGCCTGGAAAGCGCGGGAATCCTGATACGCCAGGGATTTACTCTTCGGATTGTGCCTGATCTCCTCTCGGATCATATCCTCAGAGAGGTATGCATGGGTCAGGATGAGGAGCCGACAGGATATGCAGACCATATCTACGAGGCGTTTCAGAAGATCTGTCCGGGAAGTATCATCTTTAACCTGGCGGAACTGGACTGGCAAATTAGAAGCGCCGGGGGCCAGAGCACCCTGCTGGATACTATCTGGCCAGATATCGTGAATCGGTTGAGCAAGGGCACAAATTTGCAACGCGTTCGGATCCTGAACGATATTGCAAGGGCTGCTCCCTTCCTTCCGGATCGGGCTCTCGAACTGGTAGAGTACATCATCCAGAACCCCTCCGAAGTGGATGAGGATCTCGATGGTATGTACACCTTTAGAGATCGAGACGTCAGGAAGAAATTGGCTCCAATCCTCCGTGTAATTGCCTACCACAATACGGAATACCTACCGAGGTGCTGCGACCTGCTCTGGGAACTCGGAAAAGGTATGCCGGGGAACATTGCGCCCGAACCTGAGCACCCGGTCCGGATCCTGGCGGACTTTGCATCATACCGGTACCCTCAGCAATTTCAGCCTGCAGTTCTGGATGCGGTACCAAGATGGCTGGAGGAGCCAGACATCTATGACTATATCAACTCGCTCCTCGAGGTTCTGAACCCCATCCTGGCGAGAACCGAGACCGATTTCTCCTCCCGGGGGTTGGAACTGACGATAACCGGGTATAGGATCCAGTACGATGCGACGCGACCCCTCAGGGAACGGGCAATCGAACTTCTTGCTGACCTGACCCGATCAGGGGTACCACGGGTGATCTTAGCGGCACTTAACAACCTTGAGACAGCACTCCGTCCCCCCTTGCGCCGCCGCGAGATCCCCGACGATGAAATGAGCACCTGGCATCCGGAATACGTAAAGATCCTGGGAGTTTTTGAGGAGTTGATCACGCGTACCTCTGATCCCGTCGTACTGGTCCATATTATTCGGAGCCTTAAGGGAGTGGTCCAGGCGTGGGGGGACACACCCCTTGGAGAGGAGATTAATCGGATCCTGGCGGAGATTCCGGATTCGTTTGAGTTACGACTGACAAGGACGCTGTTGTACGGATCCAACTCGTATCCGCAGAAGGATGACTCAATCCAGCAAGTCATCCAGGAGTATCTCAAATTTATTGAGGATGGGACTGAGATGTTCGATGACCTCAATACAAGACAGGATCACATCCAGCAGGCCGGGGTCTCGCTTAACCCAGGGAGGTTTTTATATCTCCTCTCACGATGCCAGCCCGAGATCGCCCGGGCATGGGTTGAAAAGATTATTCTAAACCCCGATACACCCCTTGCCCTCTACCTCTCCTTCATATTATCCGGGCTCCGCGAAGACGATCGGGAATTAACGGTGCATCTTATACGAAAAGTAATGGACACGGGAAACACCGTCCTCATCAAGGGTATTGCCACCGGGTATGCAGAGGGCTGGTGGAGGATAGAGATCCAGGAAGATGAGACCGACATCGTACAGGGTCTACTGGAGCATCCGGAAAGCGCCGTCAGACAGTACGCGATCACCTCGCTCGGGGGATTTCCCGCACCCCTCCGAGAAGAAGCACGGACTCTGGCTCTAGATACTGACATTGGCAACGACCCCAGTTTGGCTTCGTCCCTCTGTGCCGTATTGTCCGGGTTCGATCTGAGTACTTTGACCGATGACCAACTCACGGTGGTTCTCTCCAGGCTGAAGAGGACCAGTAGGTTAGACCCCCCGCAGGATCTCTGGATCAGTCTATTTCTGGAGGCCTGTGCCGCCAGGGTTCCGGAGAGGGTTGCCGATCTGTTTGTGGAAAGGATTGCTATTGCAACAAGCGGTGCTGGCATTCCGGGATATCAGCCGCTTTTTTACCCGGGCCTGGGCTTTTCACTCGATGGAATTTACCAGAGCGGTTCTTACTCCGCAATCCTCCGGAGTATGAGGGACAAAGCATTGGAGACCTACGAAGCAGATGGCTTCTGGATGCCTCACCTTTATGCTGATCTCTCCAACCAGTTTTCTCCAGAGAGCGTTGAAATTCTGGAAGAGTGGATCGATGTCGAGGATGAAAAGAAGCTGCTCTGCGTGGGATATCTCCTGCAGGAAGCTCCTGCTGATTTCCTCTTCACGCACACGAAATTCGTTTCGAGATTGATCGAGAGTTCTTACCGGACCGGCCGGGGATGCTATGAGGCCGTCTGTAGTTACCTTCAGATGGTCGGGGCACATGGGGCAGGTTTCGGAGATCTCAAAGAACCAGTGCCGGCAGACGTCCAGATGCGAGATTCTGCCAGAGAATGTATGGGAAGGTTCCAGAAAGGTTCCTCAACCAGGCGATTTTACGAGCAGATAGCCGAGAGTTGTAATAGGCGCATCGAATTTCAGAAGAAATGGTCGGAGAATCTTCTCTCTACCTTATGACGCGCTGAAAAAAGGGAAACCTTGCAGATACTCCAGCAGCATCGCGGCACCGTCATCGCTGACAACCTCGCCACCGCGCCAGGCCGGGTAAACATCGAGCACTCCCTGGATCACCCCCAGGTGGCATCCATCGAGGGGAACATCAACGAACCATGACCTCCTCACGGAGACGCGATGGCCGCGACCCGGAGAAGGATACACACGCAGATTATCACTGATTGCAGCAGAACATGGATCGATGAACAGCTACTGGCCCGGTATCCTCCCCGAACCCTCCGTCCGGACCCTCGACGACATGCGGCGCGTGCTCGCCGACCCGGAACAGTCCGGCAGCATGCCCCTGTACTTCTTCAAGTTGGAGGAGATGAGAGACACGATATGGTCGGACTCCTACCGCGACCACGTAGATGGATGGATTGACGAGAAGAACGAGCGGATTTCCGACATTCAGAGTACGATCGACCGGATCAAGGGGTGGATAGAGGAGATGGAGGCGAAGTTATGGTGATCGGGGCTCATTCTGTTGTGTGGGTACGCATAATGCTTTCAGGAAGCCTCGCGGAACGGCGGGAGTCAGGGCAGCTCGCGCGGGGTGCAACACGGTGAGTACCACCTCCGCGCCAGCTACATTTGGAATGCCATCCCAGATGGAACAGAAATTCCCCGCTATAAAGAGGTCCGGTTTGCCTTCCTACCACATCTCTGGTGTTCGCAGCCTGATCCCAACCAGGAGAAAGGACACCTACCGGAGAAGCGAGACGATCGTGCGCTATGAGATCGATTCGGCAAAGCATAGTTTTTATTCCCGGGCACTGGCCGCCCCAATTAAGCAAAATTTCCCTTTGAGAGGTTTGATTCAATAGGCAATTATTTGAAACTCAAATGACAAATGGGAATATTAATATCTACAAAGTAATTATCCATTCCGTATTATGGTGCTGGATCAAAATAATGTTTATTTTGCGACTCATTTTGTAACAAATTTTTTAGAACAAGACATTGAGCTCCTTCCGAGCTCTCCCGGAGCGATCGTCATCCTTGTTCTTGTCTCCCTGATCTCATTATTTGGAATAATCAGTGCAATAAGCGGATATCGCCAGCTAAGGTGTTCAATAAAAGAAAATTCTAGATCTAAGGAAAAAGATAGCGAAAAGGGGATTCTTGAACAGATAGTCTTCATAGAGCGGATCATAGAGAAAAAGCCGATGGCCGTTGTGGTCCTTGTTATCGTATTGATCATCCTGCTCTCTATCTGGTGTATGTCGTACAGCACCGCTACTAGCTACCAGAAAGGACTAACAGCGTGGTTGTGGCGTTTATTGGCCTGGCAGATCGGCTCCGCAGCTCTTCTCCTCTCGCTTTCAATCGTCGTGATTAAGTTGAGTTCAACAGTTTTTTCCATGCGGGTTTTACATACACTATTTAGTCCCGATTCTAAGAGGAAACAGTTGATTCTAAACGGTGTGTTTGTCTATATTCTGGCAATTTTTGAGATCCTGATTTTATTGTGGGGCTTGGATTTTTTAATGACCAAAACCGCGCATCCAGCATCCGCAATCGTGTTAGTAGTACTCCTATTATTTATCCATAATGCAGCAGCGTTCCTGGTTCTCATTTTCGGTCTCGGATATGTGTTTACGATAACAGAGAGCCGAAACATCATCGAAACATCACTACGCCCGCTCCTCAATGAACAACAGGATACCAGCAATAGTAATACTGCCGAGGAGGACAGCCCCTCCTGCACTAAAAAAGAGGATGGACTGCAGTTAGCTTTCAATGTAATAAATTCCTCGATTCAACAGAGTGATGCTCTCTCTTCTGAAAACGGCATAACATCCGTATCTATAATGATGGCGACGCTTCGGGACAATCCTAAATTATTTGGGAAATGTACGACGAATATGATGAATTCTGCCAAGAGAGCTCTCCTTCTGGGGGACGAGGCAACTGCCATATATATAATAAAATGTATAATAAAAGCCGTTGAAGGGAGCTCAATGATAGACCAAAGTAATGGTCCTCATCCTCTTACCAAAAAGACAATCCAATTATACTTGAAGATTATCAGCTCATATTCAAGTTTAAGCCAATTTTCAATAGAGAGGGGTTATATCGAGTCCACTTTGAGTAGCGTTCATTCTCTAACGGTGTATAATAAAGTATTACTTGATTATTGCATATCTGAATCCTTCAAATCAGGAAATCTACCCAGGGATGTCAGCCCAGGAAACCCAGGCAAGGAAGATCTAAATATATACGACCTATCGTTAAGATGCATAAAATCCGCCAGTATTGTGAGTCAGATCGCGGCTCAGAAGAACTACGAGACGTTCGCAGTGAGTGTCTCAACAGAGATATCTAAGATGCGTAACAAACTGGTCGAGTTTCTAAAAAAAGCACCGGGCTCATCGGAGTCTACAGAAGAGGCACTCTCCGAGCAGACGCAAGAACCAGTGGAATTACCTGTCGGGCTCATTGAGCACTATATCTGGTCCATCAAAGACGCCGGTGTTTCCGCAGCGGAAAACGGCCTGGAAAAAGCTGCGATAGATTCTATCTTCTACTTAATGGATTTCGGTCAGAATCTTTCCAAATTGACCAAACAATACCACGGCACCAATATCCAGCGTTTGGCGAAATTGATTGCCCACACCAGTGCCGCGATACGGGAGATCGGACAGAAATTGGCTGAAAGAAAACTCCAGCAGGGCACAATCAGAGCGATACTGGCGATAGCAGAGCTGGCGAAACTGGTGGCGAGCAGTGACATGATATGGACATCAAAGGATCATACTGAGGATGCTCTACCGGAACCGGTGCCGAACGGCGGTATGATGGAGACTCCAGAAGATAATACTAAGGGTCCCTCCGAAAAACTGGCATTCGTCCGGATCACCTGGAATCTCAAAGATGTCGGACGGTCTGCAGCGGAACATGGTATCGAGAAAGCGATCGTGCGTGCCATTGAAGTATTATTCGACCTATTGAGGGTATCGCTGAACCCCAATACAAACTGGAACGACGAAGCTAAAAAAAACAGAGTTCTGCTCCGCATAGGAGAAGGATTCTACGAGATCGCGATGAAAACCAAAAATCAGAACCTGCAGGAGGCACTCACCAAAATTATATATTTCGATGTCTGCTGCATCGGTTGTCTGGGTGCAACCGCGACCTGCCAGATAGACGACGATTATAAGCTTGTTAGGGATATTTTTCTCAAAACCTTCGTGGATTTAAAACCGGTCGACAACTTCTCGAAGGAGACCATCCGATCATTCCTTGAATCGAAACGGTTTAATCCAAAATCACCATTTTATGGAAAGTATTCCGACTTTGTTTCACCGGTCTCCGAGATGGTCAGTAAGTATGCCTCCGGAACTCTCATCGCGACCTCCGATTAGGCATTTCGGGCAGATGAAGCGAACCCAGATTGTCGGGAAGCCCCATCCGCAAGGGTGGGGCTGTTCACAAGTGATGAGCTTTGGTGTGCCCGCAGGATCGATATCTTTTCCGCGGCAGCGTAACGAAAATGCTGTTCCAAGATCCGACCGGGAGACGGCGGGGTGCCCACCGGCGTCGCCGCCTCCTCGCCCTCGGTCTACGGCGAAACCTCTCTGTCAGGATCGTGAAACGTTCGAATTCATGTCCGTCCCCAAACACCTCCACTACCCCGCCCGGAGGTGAAGTACACCGCGCATCACCCCGGAACCTAAGCGCCCGTCAGCCCGCTACCCATAAACCCTCCGCTCCCGCCTCGTTCAGGGGAGCGTTAAGGATTTCTACATAACGTTTCAGTAAAAAATGAAAACCCGTATATGAAACCGCGCGAAAGAAACATGACATCAGCATCCGGAGATCGATAATCCATGCACATCCCCATCGCCCAGCCCTCCCTCGGGAGCGAGGAGAGCGACGCCATCCTCGCCGTCCTTGCCTCCGGCATGATCGCCCAGGGGCCGGTCACCGCCGCCTTTGAAGAGGAGTTCGCCGCCTACTGCGGCGTCCCCCACGCCGTTGCCGTCTCGAACGGGACCACCGCCCTCCACGCGGCGCTCCTCGCCGCCGGCGTCGGGCCGGGAGACGAGGTGATCGTCCCGGCCTTCACGTTCTTTGCGACCGCTTCAGCGGTCTCGATGTGCGGGGCGGTGCCGGTCTTTGCCGACGTCGATGCCGCGACCGCCACGATCGACCCGGCCGATATCATCGCAAAGGTTACCTCGAAGACGAAGGCCGTGATCGGCGTTCACCTCTACGGCCAGCCCTGCGACGTTCCGGCGGTCAGGAAGATCTGCGACGGCGAGGGTCTCGTCTTCATCGAGGACGCCGCCCAGGCACACGGCGCAGAGTACCGCGGGAAACGGACGGGGGCGCTCGGCGACCTCGCCTGCTTCTCCTTTTACGCGACGAAGAACATGGCGACCGGGGAAGGCGGGATGGTGACGACGGGATCGGACGAGTATGACGAGCACCTCCGCCGGCTCATCAACCACGGCCAGAGCGAGAAGTACCTTCATTCCGAGCTCGGCTACAACTACCGCATGACCGACATCAATGCCGCGATCGGGAGGGTGCAGCTTGCAAAGCTCGACGGCTTCAACCGTCGCCGGCAGGAGAACGCCGCCTACTACGGTGCTCACATCACGGCCCCGGGGCTTATACTGCCGGCAGTCGCTCCCGGCCGGAGCCACGTCTGGCACCAGTACTCCCTCCGGGTCACTGAGGCCTTCCCCCTCTCCCGGGACGACCTTATGGCCTATCTTCGCGAGCGCGGGATCGGCTGCGCCGTCCACTACCCGGTCGCCCTCTCCCGGCAGCCCTACTACGCCGGGACTTCATCCTGCCCGGTCGCGGAATCGCTCGCGGCATCGGTCCTCTCGATCCCGGTCCACCCGAACGTCACCGACGAGGGACGGGCTTACGTCGCTGAGACGATCAACGGGGTGGTTTAGATGGACGCAGGCGTCATCGGCACGGGAACGATGGGCAGGAACCACGTCCGGGTCTACTCCGAGCAGAAAGAGGTCGGGACGACCTACGTCTACGACCTGAACACGAAGGCCGCAGAAGAGGTCGCCACCGCCACCGGCGCAGAAGTCTGCCGCTCGATGGAGGAACTCCTCCGGAAGGCTGACTGCGTCTCGGTCGTGGTTCCGACCCCCTACCACCTCAGGACGGCGGGAGAGGTCATCGCC
>Ga0209510_1001624_pt1 | contig 25022 bp, 26 predicted proteins | sample BiotimSIPDNA_FD_185749 | JGI IMG/M metagenome (GOLD analysis project Ga0209510, IMG submission 185749) | Anaerobic biogas reactor microbial communites from Washington, USA - Biogas_R1 time_0 SIP DNA (SPAdes) (version 2) | ecosystem: Engineered > Bioreactor > Anaerobic > Unclassified | place...
AAAGGATTCAATGCCTATAGAGGGCTTTTTTTTTAATCTTTTTTTATAAAAAATGGGCAACGATTGTTAATCTGATTTTTATACTTGGAATGTTTTTTTGAAATACTTATAAAAACTTTAAGAACATTTGAAGGGGATTCATCTAATCAAAGCGTAATGCTTGAGGGTCGCATAGCGATATGCAATTTTTTTTAAAAAGTAAAAAACGTTTTTTTGTTTTTTTTTAGTTATCTTTATCTTATTAATTTACATCAAAGGAGATTAAATAATGAACAAAATTCTTATGTCATTCATGGTTCTTGCAATGCTAGCAACAACTTCTTTTGCACAAAATGTGGGCGGTCACTTAGCTCTTAATTTTGGAACCACTATTGGTGAGGATAATGAAGACGTGCCATGGGGCCTAGGCGTAAATGCTGGTGTTGCAGCAAAATTCACTCTTATTCCTATGCTTGATTTAGCCCCTGAAATGGACTTCGAGCTACGTCGTGCCTCTGATGATGATGCTACTTGGACAACTATGGCTATTAACATCCCTGTACTTTTGCGTGTAAATGTAATACCACAACTTTTCCTTGAAGTCGGTCCTACGGTTGCTTTCCTATTAAGTTCTGAGATGAAAGCAGAATCTGATTTTGACGGTGCTTCATATACAATGGATTTAGGCTCTGATGAAATTGATGCTCTTGAAACATTTGAATTTGGTCTCGCTGCTGGTGTTGGTTTTGCTGTTATGCCAAAGCTAGACTTGAATTTCCGTGTAGCAATGGGCTTAACCTCTTTTGTTAGCGATGATTTTGCTGAAGCAAAAAATCTTCAATTGCAATTAGGTGGAACTTTTTGGTTTTTATAAAAGAAAAGAAGCTCCTATAACATTTTTTCTGAAAAGGGCTCTTGCTAAAAACAAGAGCCCTTTTTTGTTAAAAAACGTCAAAAAGGGCTAAAAAAGTATAAGCTCTAAGCAGGGGTCTGCATAGAGCTTATAGGTTTTGGGATATTAGGATACTAAGAACATAGATAATCTCAAACGAGAAGTGATTTATTTCACGATTTATGTTGAAAGAAGTGTTGAACAAAGAACAACGAAAGGGCTCCTTTTTGCTTTAGGAATAGGATAAGGGATTTAAGTTTAGTATAATTTATTAGTATGCCAGATATCCTAGATTATTTAGAATACCGAGAATTCTTAAGAGATTGGTTTATAGAAAGTAAAAAGGAAAACCGTTTTACTTCTTATCGGTATTTAGGGCAAAAAACAGGAGTTGACCCTGCTTGGCTAGTTCGTGTTTTTCAAAAAGAAGGGCATTTAAACGAAGAGGCTTTACCTGCTTTTATTCGTTTGTGTTCGTTTGATGATCGGCGAGCTGAATATTTTAGAATCTTATATCGATTTTGTAAAACAAAAGCTAAAGCTTCTTTATCTGAACTTTATTGCCGCTTAATGGAACTCCGAGAAATGGAAGCTCGCGTTTTAACAAGTCCAGAATTTATGTATTTTGGCAATTGGGCTTGTACGGCGCTTAGGGCTCTAGTGGGGATCAGTCAAGACACCTCTGATTTAACGGTTCTTGCCAACCATTTGAATCCTCCGATTTCTCAGAAAGATGCACATAATGCTCTTGAGGTATTAAAACAATTAAAATTAATTGAGCCCGATGGACATGGAGGTTGGAATATTACCCAACAAATCGTGACTACGGGTGGAGAAGTAAAAAGTCGTGCCGTTCGTGATTTTCATAGGCGTACCTTAGAGCTTGCTCAAGAGTCTTTAGATCGTCATTCTGTTGCAGAAAGAGATGTCTCTTCGATTGTTTTTACTGTTGATGAAGCAGATATTCCTGAATTTAAACAGCGTATTGAAGATTTTAGGCGTGGATTACTTCAATTTGCCAAAAGATCGGAAAATGCAAACAGGGTTTATGCATTAAATGTTTCTATGTTTCCCTTATCAGATGTGATAGAAAATCCAGCGTCTTCAGATCCTAAGGAGGTTTCTTGATGCGGAATCTCTTTTTATTGGGAAGCTTACTTGTTTTTATTTTAGGATGCCATTCAGAGGTGGCTGGAGGTGGTCCATCAGGGACCGAAGCAGGCAATGCAATCACCGCTCAAATCTTAAGAGGAAATAAAACACCAGCGGTTGCTGCACGTGTGTTTATTATGCCTTCGAGTTCTATTCTCTCTACAGAGGAACAAACCTTGAAGACTACTGTGACAGATAGCGAAGGTCGCTTTTCTGTTCAAGATTTAGCCGTTGGCTCTTATACCGTAGAAGTCTCGGACCCTTCAGGAGCTCTTCAATTTAATGCAGTGGTTTATGATAGTCTTTCTTTTGATCGAGGTATCGATACTTTAAGAAGCTTCTCAAAAATACAAGGTTCTGTTGGCTTTGCTTCGGCAGGCTTTGTAACGGTTCAAGGAATGCGTCACCGCGCCCCAGTGGATGCCAATGGTCTTTTCTCTTTAGATTCTCTTCCATCGGGGAGTGCTTCTTTAGTCTTTTCTCAAGGAAGTGAGTCGACTCCTTACTATTCTTATGCCGTTTTATTGCCTGGAGATTCAATTGAGCCTTCTTCTTTTGTGCAAGAAACAGACCGTTTATTGCTAGAAGATTTTGAAGATATGAATACCCAACATCGTTTTGCACCATATGTAGGTGATTCTACTGGCTGGTGGTTTTTAAGTGCTCATGAAGAAGTAGATGTTTTATTTGTGGACTCATTATTAGTGGGTTATCCTTTAGTAAAAGAAGAGTCTCAGTATATTGCTTTTAATGTGACTGTGCCAGAGACGGTCTCTGTTCCTTGGGTCAATTTCGGAATCCAAATCGGAGGGAACTCCTCTGTATATGATTTGACGGGATTAGATTCTGTTGCTTTTAAGGCCAAAGGTTCTGGGACTGTGTTCTTCCAACTTATTGGTGTTGAAGAAGATTCGTCTGTAGTAACGCCATGGCCTGAACAAAGGTTTGATTTGCCTTCAGAATGGACGCGATTTGCTTTCTCTGTAAATGACTTTACTTCAAATCCAGCTTTACTAAAGGGAATACGTGTTGTTTCTTGGGTATTCACTTCATCATCTGATTTTGCTTTAGATGACGTAGAATTAATAGGACTTTCTAAAGAAGACCTTTGGTTTTAATTGATGTCAAGTGAGAATAAGGTAAGGCGAGTCGTTTCCAACCAAACGGAAATTTTCTCTGATTTAGAAAAAAAGGTTTTGAGGTATTTAAAAACAACTTATCAAAGGCCTTATGCCTCTCATACTATAAAAGCATTTAATCAGGCTCAAGATTTTATTCGCACTTTTGAAAAGCCAGTAGTTTTAGATTCTGGTTGTGGCTGCGGAGAAAGTACTTTAGTGCTTGCTGCAAAGTATCCAGATCACCCCGTGATAGGTATTGATAAGTCTCAAATACGTTTAACCAAAGCTCAAAAAAATAGTCAACCCAAAAATGTTTTTTATATACAAGCAGAATTAATTGACTTTTGGCGTTTGGCTTTAGAGGCAGAGTTAAACGTTTTCTTTCATGCTTTATATTATCCAAATCCTTGGCCAAAAGAATCGCAGGCTGGGCGTAGATTCCATGGTCATCCTATTTTTCCTACGTTACTCCAGTTGTGCCCAAACATGGAGCTTCGAACGAATTGGAAAATTTATGCCGAAGAGTTTTTAGAGGCTTCTCGAATTGGTTTTCAATACTTACAAATGAAATGGACTCCGCTTTTAGAAGAGTGGGTGCCGAGTGTCCCTGAAACGGCTTTTGAACGTAAGTATTTCGAAAATGGTCAAACGTTATTTCGTGTAAGAATAGTCAGAGACTAACTAAAAACGCTAAGCTTGTAATCATTTTAGAGCTGAGCTAATGCATTCAAGAAAAAAGAGAATGAAAACGACTCATTTTATATGGGGTAAGAATCTTTTATGTTTAGCGAAATAAGCGCATTTTCTATATTGTAAAGTGAAAAAACATAGAGGATTCTTATGACTTTTGAAGAAATGTACGCGCTCGCTTGTCGTCGCAAAGAGGAAATGCCAGAAGGAAAAGGGACGACTGAATTATTTCGTAAAGGCCCTCATGCGATCGGGAAAAAATTAGTGGAAGAAGCAGCAGAATCTTGGATGGCTGCTCGTTATGAAACTAGAGACGATCAAGCTTTAGAATTATCACAAGTGTTATACTATGTGGCTGTGATGATGGCAGAAAAAGGATTAACTCTTGAAGAGGTTTATAAAAAATTATGATTAAAGTTGCTCTTCCTAATAAAGGAATGCTTTTTGAACCCACTCAGGAACTTCTAAAAGCCTGTGGTTATAAGGCAAATAAGCCATATAAAACCTTAACGTCAATAGACACTCAGAATGGTATTGAATTTTTCTTTTTGCGTCCAAGCGATATTCCTATGTATGTCGGTCGAGGCATTATCGATGCTGGCATTACAGGGATTGATTTTAATGCAGAGGCAAATAGCCCTGCAGTCAAAGTCTTAGATCTTCCTTATGGAGCTTCAAAACTTTGTGCCGCCGTACCAAATGAAAGTCAAATACAAAATCTGGACGAATTAAAAGACAGTAACATTGCAACGAGTTTCCCTGGTATTGTAAATCATTTTTATAAAAAGAAAATGAATGTGATCGAATTAGAAGGGGCTGTTGAAATTTCAGTGAGTTTGGGCGTGGCAGATGCTGTTGTGGATGTAGTAGAAACAGGAACTACATTAAAACAAGCCGGACTACGTATTCTAGGCGAACCTCTTTTTAGAAGTAATGCGGCTTTATTTTGTCACCCAGAAAAACAATATGAAACAGAAGTTCACACTCTGATTCGTCGTATTGAAGGCAAGCTTGTTGCTCAGTCCTATATGATGATAGAGTATAATGTACCTGCAGAACTTCTTTCAATGGCCTGTGACATTACTCCAGGGCTAGATGCTCCTACCATCTCTAAGCTGCATGGTAAAGATTGGTATGCCGTGAAAGCAATGGTGAAGCAAGATGACGCGAACCAAATTATGGATAAATTATGGGACATGGGATGTCGTAGCGTTTTATTGTTTGGAATTAAATCGGCTCGCATATAAAAGATCTATATGGAAACTTTAGCATATCTTGCGCGACAACCTATTTTAAATAGAGATGGAAAAATATTTGCGTATGAATTATTGTTTAGAGATTCTCCTATCAGTGAATCAGCCGTAATTCATAATGGTGTACAGGCTACAGCTCAAGTTCTTGAAAATGTTTTAAATAATATTGGGCTGTCTAAGTTAATTGGAAATCATAAAGCATTTGTGAATTGTAGCAGGGAAATGCTTTTAGATAATTTATTTTGTCTGTTGAATCCTGATCGTTTTGTACTTGAAATTTTAGAGACGGTGAAACCAGATGAGGCTGTTATTCGAGCTGTAGAACAATATCACAAAAAAGGTTTTCAATTGGCCTTAGATGATTTTATTTACACGCCCGAGACGATAGATGAGTGGGCTCCAATCTTCCCTTATATTTCTTATGTGAAAATGGATCTTGTGGATAATACTCCTAAAAATAGAGCTTTAGCGGCCTCTTACTTTAAGTCCAGAGGGATTTATGTTTTGGCAGAAAAAGTGGAAACGGAAAATGATTTTAACGAGTGCCTCAAAGAAGGGTATGACTTTTTTCAAGGATTCTTTTTTGCAAAGCCAGAATTAGTGACCAGTCGAAAGATGGATTCCACAACTTCAGCCATTTTGGATTTATTACAAAAACTAAGATCTGAACAAAACCTCGATGACATTTCTTGTGCATTTGAAAAATACCCAGAGCTTATTCATAAATTATTGAGTTACATAAATGCAAGAGATTCTTTTAAAAAGCCTTTAGTTTCTATACGGGAAGCATTGATACAGATTGGTATTAAACATCTGAATCATTGGTTGCTTTTATTGCTTTATAGTCGCCCAGAAATGGGGGATTCCCCGCAATCATCACCGTTATTTCAGAATGCTTCGCATCGGGCTCGATTCCTTGAAAATTTAGGTAAAGCGATTGATCCAGAAGGGGATTTAGCTGCTAAGGCTTTTATTGTCGGATTAATGAGCCGTATGGATGCATTATTTAAAATGCCTTTCCAAAATATTTTACCTTCTCTTTCAGTGGATAAGGATATTCAAGAGGCTCTTTTATTAAAAAAAGGACGTTTAGGTTTATTATTGCGCTTAGCAGATGCTGTTGAATTAGATTTACATAGAGAAATACGTATTTGTTCAGAAGAATTGGGTTTGTCTTCGGAAGTTTTAACACAGTGTATACATGATGCTTATATATGGATAATGGATGATTGAACCTCCTAGTTTAGAAGAATTGATTGCTGAATTCTCGAGCCTGCCAGGGATTGGAAATAAAACAGCTCGTCGTTTAGCTTATCATATTTTGTCTCGTCCACGCGAGCAAGCTGTTCGTTTTTCTGAGAGTATTTTAAAAGCGGCAGATCATGTCAAACCTTGTAGTCGTTGTTATGTTTTTACAGAAGATGAGATTTGTTCTATTTGTCGCGATCGAAGCAATGCAAAAACAATCTGCGTCGTAGAAAAATCCTCTGATATATTGCCTTTTGAAAGATCAGGTGTTTATCAGGGTTTATATTTTGTTTTAGGCGGAGTCCTTTCTCCTTTGGATGGAGTAGGGCCAGAAGCATTACATATCCCTTTATTAATTGAACGAGTAAAAACCGAAGGAATTCAGGAAGTCATATTAGGTTTAGGTTCAAGCCCAGAAGGTGAAAGTACGGCTCTTTTGATTGATCGTCTATTAGAAGGTGCCTCTGTCAAACGCTCTAGATTAGCTCGTGGAATTCCAATGGGAAGTGATCTTGAGTTTGTAGATGAAATTACCATGTTAAGAGCTTTTGAGGGGAGGGTGATCTTTTGAGTGAAGTAAAAATTGTAGGTGATTTTCAAATTTTATCTGCCGAATTTGTTAAGAGTGCTGTTGATTTAAAAGATTTGCCAGAAGAACGATTACCTCAGATTGCTTTCTTGGGTCGTTCCAATGTGGGAAAGTCCTCTTTGTTAAACGCCTTAATGGGTGAAAAAAACTTGGTAAAAACGAGCGCTATTCCAGGAAAAACAAGAGAAATAAATTTTTTTAAGGTCAATGGTGCTTTTTTTCTTGTAGATTTACCAGGTGTAGGGTATGCGAAAGTCAGTATTAAGCAAAGAGATCTTATGGCTGATTCAATCCGTGAATATGTTGAAAAAGCTGAAGATTTGCGAGGAGTAGTTTATTTGGTGGATATTCGACATGCTGGAACAGCGATTGATATATTGACTGTAGAAGAATTGAGAAAAACGGGGGTTCCTGTTTTGATCGTTGCAAGTAAGCGAGATAAGGTCAATCAGTCGGAGTTCAACAAGAATAAAAAGGTAATACAAGAAAAATTTGGGTTAGCTGTCCCTCCGATTACTGTAAGTAGCGTCTCTAAAGTAGGTCTTTCTGCTCTTTGGTTTGAATTGTTGAATGTGATTCGAGAATGAAATGAAAAATTATGTTGTTTATAAAAAATTAACTCTTCCAGGCCGTTTTTTTTGCTGGCTAGGGGTTGTTTTTTTATCCACAACTTTTGGTCAACAGTTCACTCTATTTATCAAAACAGTAGCTTCTATTTTTTCAAGAAATAGAAATTTTAAAACAGATTCAAAAAATATAATTAATCAGATTTTCTTCACGGGAATAGAAATTTTTCCTGTCCTTTTTGTTGTGGCCACTCTTTTTGGAACGGTGATTATCATTGAAGTCATTACAATGATGAATAAAGTGGGCTTTTCAGATGTGGTTGGAAATTTGATGGTGATTGTGATTATTAGAGAACTAGGCCCCATTTTCACAGCGTTCTTAATTGCAGGTCGAAGCGGTTCTGCATTAACCACGTATATTGGTAGTATGGCCATTAATTCTGAAGTAGATTCTTTAGCGACAATGGGAGTGGATCCCATTCGCTATTTAGTGATGCCAGCGTTGATTGGTGGTATTTTTGCTGTTTTGATCATGACGATCTTATTTAGCTTTAGTGGAATTTGTGCGGGCTTTTTAACGGCAAAAGTATTGATTTATTTTGCTGGTGACATGTTAAATGTGCAAATTAGTTGGTCTTACCTTTCTACGGCCATTCTGCAATCTTTAACAATAACCGATTTTATTTTAGTAATCGTTAAACCTGTGCTTTTTGCATGCATTATCATCACAAATGCAAGCTACCAAGGTTTAGCTATTCGTAAAGATGTTCGTCAAGTTCCTAAAGCAACTTCACGTTCAGTGATTTATTCTTTCTTGTATATTGTTGTTTTTGATGTGATTTTGTCTTTCTTCTATATTTTCCAATATTTTGGGGAGATCTCTAAGATAATATAATGATTGAAATGGCTCTAGTAATAGAAGACTTGCATTTTACTTATAGTGAAATGATGAGTCGAAGGAAAGTTAGGTCTCAAGGTTTCTTAAACTGGAGAGGTTTATTAGGTGCTGTTCTTGAGGATAGTAAAAAAGAAGTTCTTTCTGGAGTGAATCTAAAAGTAAAGTTAGGAGAGACGATTTGTATTGGTGGTGCTTCAGGGCAGGGGAAAAGTGCTTTTTTAAGAATTATTGCAGGCCTTGCTAAACCTACATCGGGTTGTCTCTATTATTTTGGAGAACATATTCCTATAGAACGTCATAATGCTCTTGAAATTGCAAGTCGTCAAGTCGGATTAGTCTTTCAGAATGGAGCACTTATTTCAAATTTAAAAGTACGAGATAATGTGGCTTTACCTTTACGATACCACGGCATGGGGACAGAAGCGGAAATTGATGACAAAGTGAATATGGCTCTAGATTTGATGCGCGTTCGCCGTGAAGCCGACTTATTTCCTCACATGTTGAGTACGGGAATGCAGAAACGTGTAGCTATCGCAAGATCATGGGCGATGGACCCTAAATTACTTTTGATGGATGAGCCTACTTCTGGATTAGATAATTACAATCGGCGTAATTTACTGCCTCTAATTGATAATATGAGAAAACTATTCAATACTTCTATCATTATTGTAACGCATGATTTACTGATTGCTAAGGAGCTTGAGTGCGATATTTTGTTCTTGCATGACAAACAATTATCGGAGCCTCATTCTTTTGATTACTGGCTAAAGTCAAAAGAACCTATCGCAGAAGAGCTTTTTAGAGATTTACAAGCTAAAACTTAGATATTTATATTATTTTATAACCTATGATCTCCTTAACTAATTCATTCTTGAACCCATCGGAAGCAATATCTTGTTTTAGCCAATTGTTATCGAAGAATATTTCTTTGTGTCCTGAGACACCTAAGGCTTTTCTCATTAGATTTGTTGAGAGAGGGGCTTAGATGAAAGTAGTAAGGCAAATAAATTGGACTGAATTATCTGGGTTATTAGTCGGCGTTTTCTTCGCCGTCGCTTTGATCGTTTTTGGCGTTACTTTTTATACAAAACTAATTACCTCTGGCATTATTGGCGTTGAAGAATATAAGCTATATAGTAATTTCGAAAAAGCGCTTGGTTTACATACGGGTACAAAAATTCAGATTAGTGGTGTGGATGTTGGCCGTATTTCTGATATGTACATTCAAGAATCTGGTGTTCGAATGGAATTTACCATCCGTTCTGAATACAAAAACTGGATTACCGATAGTGCGATGGTTTTTGCTATTCGAGATCAAAACGTGATTTCTGCTCGTGTGATTAATATTGATGTGAAAAAAGGTAAAGGCCGCATTTTAGAAGATGGGGATTATTTACCAGCAGGTAAAGCCCAAGATATTGAAACGGTATTAGAAACTACAAATGAATTGCTTTTACGAGTGAATGTGCTTATTGATGCGGCTGATACCTTGGTCGAAATGGCTATGGATACAGGGACAACAATAGGAGCTTTATTAGGATCCAGGCTTTTATATGATAACTTGAATCAACAGCTCATGCGTTTAGATCGAATGACTTATACAGGGACAAATATCTTAAATAATCTTCATGTAAGAATGCCTGGTTTGTTTGATCGTATGGATACCATTACAGAAGATGTGATTGTTTTATTGGGTGACGTAAAAGATGTTCCTCAAAAACTTGATCGCACATTTACTTCGCTAGATACAGTTCTTTATAGAATGGATGGACTAGTGGGGCAATTAGGTGGAGTCACTGTTTCTTTAGATCAGTTTATTGGTAATGGAGAACAAACCTTACAAAGCGCAGAAGATCTTATCACAAGCATTTCTAATATGTGGATTATTAGGCGCTCCATACCGAAAAAAGATTCAATTCCATTTGTAGTGGAGACATTATGGTAAAAAACATTTTTGTCTTCTTGCTTCTCTTCTTGAGTGTGGCTTCGAGTTCCGAATCTGGGGTTTTATCTTTCAGAGCAAAACAATCTCTTGCTGCAGGTCGATATGCAAAAGCTTATACTCAATTAGAAAAAGCTCTTTTGGCTACTCGGAAAGAATCCGATTTACTCGCTGAGGGGCGAGTTTTAATTGCAATGGCACAAATACGAACACAAAGCTTAGACTTTGTTTTAGCGGATTCTCTTTTGTCTGTAGTGAGACAGGATGCTTTAGATACAGCTTCCATTGTAGCTTGGGTACAGGCCAAAATGATGCTTTTGAATGCACAAGAAAAATATGACAAAACACTAAAAATAGCAAAGACCGTCTCAGAGGATATGTTAGATGAGTCTCCAGATATTTTACAGGGCTATTTTTGGAGTGAACAGGCTTTAGCTTTGATTGCATTAAAAAAGAGTCAAGAGGCAAGGTCTATATATAAGAAAGCTAAAAAGGAATTATCTGAAGATAAAAGCTCTTATGATTTGATTCAGGCTCGTGCTGCGCATTTGGAAAAACGTTTCTCCCAAGCCGATTCTTTATACGCTGAAGCCGCGGCGAAGGCAATAGAAGAAAATAATACTTATATCTCAGCTAGCATATTATTTTATCGTGCGCAGATTGCTTTGAAACAACAAAGAATATCTGATGCAAAAGATTATTTAAAAAGAAGTGCTCAAGCTTTTGAATTAATGGGATTACCCAATAATCAAAAGAGAAGTGAAAGGCTTATTCCTTAATTTCAGTTGTTTCTTCAGGTTCTTTTTTTAATCGAAGAAGTCTTTCGTAAGCATATTGTGGATGCATCTGTTGAGCAATTATTCCATCAATAGTCTTTTTAATTTCTTCAGTTTCGGGGCGTTTTTCTAGAGGATCATAACCTAAAACACGAATGGTTTTAGCGTAAAAGCTATTCTTAAAGCCTTTATATTCGGGCTTTACGCAATCTTCTAAAATAGTTTGGATGGCAATCTCCGTTTGCATCGCTCCTATTTCAAAAGTACGATGGATCTTGCGGATATATTCTGGCATAGAAGTATCCTTACTTGTTGAATAAGAACGCATAATTTCTGCGGCTTCCGCATTATTTTTGAAAGGTCCATTGGCTAGTCGAATCGCAAAATAAAGTGCTAAACGCCAGTCTTCAGGGAATACACGATGAGCGCGTCTCATGACAGAAAAATCAGAGGTGTCTTTTGAACTAATTGGAGTAACGCCGCCTACAAAATAATAGGGCGTGTAAAAAAGACTATCGAGTTGAGTGGCTAATTCGCCAACATGGCCTAAGTAGGCGTATTCCTCGCCGCTTAAGTAGCTTCCTCCTAAATCAATAAGACCTCTAATCCAAAATAGCCCAGAAGCGGTGACTTCATGCCCCGCAGAAAGGTATCGCACATATTCTGCTTTGGGTAAGAAACTTTCGTCAAGTCCAGTGTCTGGGAGGGGTTTAGAAAATAAATAAGCAGTAGCTATTATTACGACAGAGATTAGAATGGAAATGATAAAACGCATAGAAAATCCTCCTATGAATTTCACCTCAAACTATCGGTGAGTCTTTCTAAAGCATCTACACAGGCAACAGCAAATGAACTTGGGTTCCCTTTGGCTTGCCAAGCGAAATTTAAGCCACTAGAGCTGTTTAATACATGGAATTGTCTTTTGCCGCCACCATTATTGATTGCGTTCAAGACAGTCTTTGCATCGCCCCCTTGGCCACCAGGAACGCCTGGAATAGAAACGCCTGGAATTAGAAACGGAATTTCATGATTGTGTTCCACAAAAAAGCGAGTAATGGCTTCCAGTTCTTCAGGGTGAGTGGCTCCAACAACAGCCCCTAAATTTCCATTATCCCATGCCATTAGTTTTTCAGCGACAGCGTAGAAGGCTGTACTCCCTTCCTTTGTTTTCAAGTCCTGAAAATCAGCGGCTCCTTTATTACTAGTTCTTAAAAGAGCATAGACCCCTTTGAAACCTCCTTGAGGTAAAAAAGGAGCTACAGAATCACTACCCATCCAAGGGCTAACCGTTACTGCATCGGCTCCAAATACATCAAAGGCGGCACGAGCATAAGCGGCACTGGATTTACCAATGTCTCCACGTTTTGCATCCAATATTGAAGGAATTCCTGCAGACTGATAGACTTTAATAATGTCTTGAAGAACACGAAGAGCGTCAATGCTAATGCATTCATAATAAGCACTATTTGGCTTGATCACCGCAGGCGAGACACCACGGCGCAGAATTTCTTCTAAAATTTCAAAATAAAAGCGTTTTACCTTTTCTTCAGGGGTTCCTTCTAAAGGAATCAAATCTAAAACAGGATCCATTCCCATGCAGACAGGATTACCGCACTCGGCTATACGCTTTTCGAGAAAACTAGAGAAGTTCTGAGAAACCATTTCTACATATCCTTTTGGAGTTGTGCTACTTCATAAGATAGAATGCCGTGAGCTACAGAAACGTTTAGAGATTCCAAATTATTGTTCATTGGAATACGAACCGATTCATCTGCAATTTCAATTAAGTAAGATTTTGTTCCAGCGCCTTCGTTACCGACTAAGAAAGCAACCTTTTTAAGCTTTCGAGGAACTATATCGCTTAATGTTTGTTTTGCGTGTAAATCGGTAGCAATAATGGTATAACCTTTTTGTCTTAAGAAATTGATTTGCTCAATTAAATCGACGCTAGCTTCAAAAGGAACTCTTAAAAAAGTACCCGAAGAACCGCGCACTACTTTTGAATTGAAAGGACTAACAGTTCCTTTTCCTAAAATCATGCCAGAAGAATTGAATCCAAGACTGGTGCGAAATAATGCCCCTAAATTACCTGGATCTTGAATGGCGTCCACAAGAGTTAAAACGCTACGACTTTTATCGTAGTCAGGCTTTGTACTTGCAATTCGGCATGTGGCAATAATACCTTGAGTGGTAACAGTCGTCGAAATTCTTTTCATTAAATCGGCAGGCAAATCATGCGTTCTTATTTCTTTCGCTTTGATTTCGTTGATTAAAACTTCGTCTTTAAAATCTTCTACAAAATAAACGGCTTCAATTAGATCGGCATGGTGATTCAATAATTCTTGAATTACGTGAATGCCTTCCGCTAAGAATTTACCTTCACGTTCTCTTCCTTTATCAGTTGTTAAGGCGAGAATTTTTTTGAACCAAGGTGGGGTAGTTGGTTCTGCATCAATAGTCGTAATATCTAGTTCGACATCATTTTCAAAAACAATAGGTTCTTCAGTAACTGGTTTTTGTCTGTAAATTGGTTCTTGAACTTCGGATGGATTTTCTTGCCATACTTCATAAGGACGATTTAACGGGCGTCGGCCACGATCATCAAAGGAACGCCTTTCGCCAAACGGTTTACGATCACCAAAGGAGCGTCTTTCGCCAAACGGTTTACGATCACCAAAGGAGCGTTTTTCACCAAACGGTTTACGATCATCAAAGGAGCGCTTTTCACCAAAAGGTTTACGATCATCAAAGGAGCGTCTTTCGCCAAACGGTTTACGATCACCAAAGGAGCGTTTTTCACCAAACGGTTTACGATCATCAAAGGAACGCTTTTCACCAAAAGGTTTACGGTCGCCAAAGGAACGTTTTTCACCAAACGGTTTACGATCACCAAAGGAGCGTTTTTCACCGAAAGGTTTACGGTCGCCAAAGGAACGTTTTTCACCATAGGAACGGTCTTCTCTTTCAGGGCGCCTTCCGAAGCCTTTATCTGCGACGCTTTCACTCACTCCAAATTTGCGGTTGAAAGTAGTTTTTACCATTCTTTTATTTGGTCTGTTTTCGTCTGTCATAATATTTCCATCAACTTTTGAGCAACGGATTCGCCGTCAATTTTTAATTGTTTATATAGGTCATTTACATTGCCGTGTTCCACAAAATCATCTGGTAATCCAAACCGAAGAAGTTTGTGAGAAGTGTATCCTTTATCGCTCATGAGTTCGGCAATTGCAGATCCGTAGCCACCAATAAGAGTATTATCTTCTAAGGTGACAACAACAGAATGCGTTTTTAATAATTCTTCGTAAGCGTTTTCATCAAGGGGCTTTATAAAGCGGGCGTCTACTAACGTTGGATTTTTCCCTTGAGTTCGTAAAATGGAGGCTGTTTTCTTAAGTTCCTGTAGCATAAATCCTGCACCAAGAAGCAAAATATCAGAACCCGATTCTATAACAATAGGTTTTCCAATAGGAATGGTTTTCACTTCAGTGCTTAATTCGCAAGCTAAAGCATTTCCTCTTGGGTAACGAATGGCAACAGGTCCTGGCATATCAATAGATGCAGTAACCATATCACGTAATTCATTTTCATCTGACGGAGCCATGATAATCATTTTAGGAATGGTTCTTAAAAAAGACAAATCAAAAGAACCATGATGAGTAGGACCATCGGCTCCAACTAGCCCTGCTCTATCTAGAATAAAAACAACATGAAGATTTTGTAAGGCCACGTCGTGAATCATTTGATCGTAAGCACGTTGCATAAAAGAGGAATATATGGCGACCACAGGAATGACTCCGTTGCATGCAAGCCCTGCCGCAAAAGTCACGGCATGTTCTTCTGCAATGCCTACGTCAATCACACGATCAGGTAATTCTTGCTCTACAATATTTAAACCGCAGCCACTAGCCATGGCTCCTGTAATGCACAAAATTCGATTGTCTTTTTTTACGAGATCTAAAAGGGTTTCTCCAAATATAGTGGTAAGAGATTTATTGCTATTACACTTATTTAGAGGAAGGCCACTTTCAGGATCAAATGGAACTGAGGCGTGCCATTTTGAAGGATTCTTTTCAGCAAGACTTAGTCCGCGTCCTTTTTCCGTAAGAACGTGGATTATGCAAGGACCAGGAAAGTTTTTGACTCGATCTAGAATTTGAATTAATTCGTTTAAGTCATGGCCGTCAATAGGACCAAAATAACGAACACCAAGATCTTCAAAAAAACGGCCTGGCTTTAATGCACTTTTTGCTGCATTTTCTGTGGCAAGAAATAAATCTCTAAAACGAGAACCTAAGACTCCAGGCAACCGAGACATTAGTTTATCTATATCCACGCGCATCTTATTGTAAACAGGATCAGAAATGATTCTATTTAGATATTTTGAAAAGCCTCCAACATTAGGAGAAATACTCATTTTGTTGTCGTTGAGAATAATGGTCATATTCTCTTTAGAAATGCCTGCATTATTTAACGCTTCGAAGGCCATTCCACCAGTCATAGAACCATCACCAATAATAGCAACGACATTGTGGTTCTTTTTAAGATGATTGCGAGCTACAGCAAAACCTAGTGCTGCAGAGATGGATGTAGAGGCATGCCCTGCACCAAAAGCATCATAAGGGCTTTCTGTTCTTTTTAGAAAGCCAGATAATCCGCCTTGTTGGCGAAGTGTTTCAAATTGATCGTAACGACCTGTTAAAAGTTTATGAACATAAGCTTGGTGGCCAACATCCCATACCAAGATATCTTCTGGAGTATTATAAATGTAGTGTAGAGCAATCGTTAATTCAACAACACCAAGGCTTGAGGCAAGGTGTCCACCATGTTTGGCAATTTGACTAATTATTTTTTCACGAACTTGCTTTGCCAGTTCATTTAATTCTTCTACAGTACAACCTTTGATGTCTTTAGGAGAATGGATTTCTTTTAAAAGCATTAATTCACCCTAGTAATAATAAACGCTGCAATAGATTGAAGAACACTCGTATCTCCAGGCAAATCTTTTAAAATAGTGATGGCTTCATTATAAAGATCAAATGCTCTTTCTCGAGAGGCTTCAAGACCAATCACTGCAGGGTAAGTTGCTTTCCCTTTTTCTTCATCAGAGCCAGCATCTTTACCGAGTTCTTCTGTAGTGGATACAATATCTAAAATATCATCTACTACTTGAAAGGCTAGCCCGATCGCTTTTCCAAAACGCTGAATGGTTAAAACGTCTTTTTCTGAAGCGTCAGCCATCTGCGCACCAATCATAAGAGAGGCCTCAATTAAGGCTGCTGTTTTATGATAATGAATATAATCGACTGTTGCTAAATCAACTTTTTTCCCTTCACACTCAATATCTGTAATTTCACCTCCAATCATCCCGTAGCTACCTAATGCTTTGGCTAAGGTTTGAATAGGCTTGTTTTTTCCTGTTTTTGCAATTAGTTCAAACGCTAAAATGCAAAGAGCGTCGCCCGCTAAAACGGCAGTGCCTTCTCCAAATTTTTTATGGGCCGTTTCTTTTCCTCGTCTAAAATCATCGTTATCAATACAAGGAAGATCATCGTGAATTAAAGAGAACGTGTGCAGCATTTCGAGAGCACTAGTAGCATACCAAATGGTATCATCTTTGCCACCGAAGAGTTCAAAGGCTGCAAAAGCGAGAGCAGGACGGAGACGCTTACCACCAGCAAACATCGAGTAACGCATGGCTTCATGAAGTTTATGCGGAATATCCGAAGAAGGAGGTAAGTGTTCCTCAAATTTTAGTTCAGCTTTTTTAGCGATTTGAGATAAGTATTTCGAGGCGAAAGCCGCTTCATTTTCCAATTTTTGCATAAGACTAAAGATATTTAATTTCAGGGAATCTTAAAGTAAAAAACTTTAGAATCTTATGCCATAGAGCGTTATATCATCAAGGTATATATCTGTTCCAGAATTTAGGAAAAAATGAATTTGTTGAACGCTTCCTTTAGTTGTTTCCCAAGAATCACATTTGGTGTAGACATCGTTGATTTCACAGAAATTCTCTGGCTTGATAACAATATGTTCCCAAGTATCTTCTGTAAGTAATTTGTAAGGAGTATATGTCTTTAAATTGGACCCTTCAAGCTCGCTTAATACAGTCCAGTTTTCAAGCTGTACTCGAATAAGACCATTCCCTTTTGCCCAAAAAGAAATAGAATCTAGTTGAGAAAAGTTTAGAGGCCCATGTTCTATTGATGTACCGATAACCACCCAAGACCAACCTAATCCCATTTCATAAGAGGCATGGAATACGTTTGATTTTCTTGTGTCATCGTAGACAATACCTTCAGAGAAAGAAGATGGTGATTTAAGAACGGCTCCAACGGTGTCAGGCGTAATGTACCAGTAGTCGTAAGATGTTTTATCAAAATCTTGAAGTACAATTCCTTTGAATTCATTAACTTCAGTTTCAGGTTCGATGAAGATTGTTTTTTCACGGAGTGTATCATCAAAAGAATCGCTTCGAATATAAAGAGACATTGAATCATCTGAAGCAGGTAATTCAGGTAATGAGAAGTTCCCTAAAGAGTCTGTCTTCACAAGAATATCAAGTCCATAAATACCAACCCATCCAAATTTGTGTTTTGTAGGGAGAGCTATAGAACCATTGAAGGAACCAGTTTTTCTAAGGTGCACTTTTCCTAAATCAAGAGAGTCCTTAAAGTCGATTTCTCGAGAGAGCATTTCTCCATCTTGTTCGATGGTGATGCGGTAAGAACCATCTAGAATGGAATCAATGGTGATAAAACCAAGAGAATCAGTATATTCATCTGGCATAATAGCATCTTTGAAAATCGATGCGGAATCAGGAGAGAAGTCCACACGACGTAGGGCTACACCTGCTTTGGATGCTGGTTTCCCTTTAGAATCAAAAATTTGTGCCACAATACCATTAGTCGTTTCACTTCCTGGACCGCCAGAAATCGGATCTTCTGGTTTTGAACAGGAAAAGGAAAGTAGAATAACAAAGAGTAGAAGCAATCGATTCATCATGATGACTTCTCCTTCATTTTTTTTACTATCGCTAAAGGAAACATCTGTACATTCAGTTGAAATACGGCATTATCATTAGAACCCTCTTGAGACATTCTCAAAAGCTCGGTTCTAAACTCTTTAATCTTTTCACGGATTAAAGAAATTTCATCAATATTAAAAGTCATCGTCACAGTACTAATATCCCTAAGAGAAGCATGGTGCCTGTCTAGGGATTCTTTAGCAAGTGATAAGGTTTCTTTTTGAAAAGAAGAAACAGCCTCAGACCGCCAATTGCCGCCCGTGCTGACAAATGTATCCGTCACACGCCAAAAACCACCCTCATCCTGTTTGATCATTTTTAGAGCCGCTAAAAGATTAACCGCCTCTTTCGCTTGCTTTTCTGTTATCAAAGGAGTGCAGGCCTCTGCTAAACCTAAATAATCATCTTTAAAATTGCAAATGCCAATAACAGATCTGATGGCATTATAGTACCAATGTCTATAAAATTCGAGTTCTTTCTTCTCGAGTCGCTTTAGAGGAATACCTTTTAGGATCTGCATCTTTTCGTAATGAGAAAGAGCTTCTTTATCCGTTTTAGCTCGTCCAAAATAAACCAATTCAGTCCAAAACGCGATTTCCTTATCATTTAATCCAAAAAATTTGGCCATAGGGACGATCATGGTCGTTGCTAGATGAATTTTACCTTGAGAAACGCGAAGTAGGTTTCCTGGATCGGCGTTCAGTTTCATTGCCATATAACGCCAAGAAATAACACTTTTTTGCCTTTTGAATTCTTCAAAGGCATCTCGTAACCATTCGCGGTAATCTGTATATTCAAATATCGTCTTCACACTAATAAATGTACCTCAAAAGGCTATGAAAGAGGCGTTTCTACTGAAGATGGGTGTTGTTTATATTTACAACAAGTGACAAAAAACAATAATTAGAAGTCAAAAAAAGTAAATAATTACTCGATAGTACTCGTTTTCATTTTTAGTGGACGTTGCCGCTTTGTTTTTTGTCCATTAAAAGCGAAATCTTTGATTTGGCCTTTAGGATTACAGCGAGCAGTCCAAGCTCCAATATCCTCTTTTGGAAAAAGAGGAAGCACCATAGGTTCAGTTTCTAATGTTCCTTGTTTTTCTGGTTCACTTAATCGCCCTAAAAAGTGAATACTGACCTCTTTTTTATACTGGTAACGATAGTACTGAACATCAAAAGAAATGTTTTGATTTGCACGTAATTGGATTAGAGGATCTTCCATCAATATTTTCGTCATAGCGATAAAGCATCTGTTTTCCGTGGAGTCGAAACCTTCAACTACCGGAGCTGGAACAAGACTTTGATCGATTTTAGATAGATCGCCTTTATATTCAAACCATTCAATTTTTAAGGGGACAAAAAGGATTTCTTTTTTTGCACAAGAGGATAATAGGAGTAAAGAAACAAAAAGAAAATTGATAAAAAAAAGAGTTTTTTTCATATAATCCATTTACTTTGTTTTTTTAAATGAAGCGCTTGTGACTCTATTTCTTCCTGATTCTTTAGAGGCGTAAAGAGCTTTATCTGCACGATCAAAAAGTTTTTTTGCATCTTCATCAGGAATCATTTCTGCAACACCAAAGGAACAAGTGATTTTACGTTCAGGGATGAGTTCTGCTGATTCAATGGCTTGCCTTAATTTTTCTGCAAGGAATTGAGCGTTTTGGAGAGGGGTATCTCCACATAAAATCACGAATTCTTCACCGCCCCAACGGACTAGGACGTCACTGTTGCGAATCTTACTTTGTATGAGTTTAGATAAATTCGAGAGCACATCATCACCCGTGGTGTGACCATAAGTATCATTAATATCTTTAAAGTGATCAATATCGAGAATCACAAAGGAAACAGGATGACCTTGCTTGTTGAGACGTTCTTGCTCACGAGTTAATACACTTGTAAACCCAGCGCGGTTGAGACACCCAGTGAGTGGATCTTCTTTACTTAATTTTTCAAAATCAGCTTTTTCAATTTCTAGTGCTTTCAAGTTCTTTTCAAGCTCTTCTCTCTTCCTCTTATTGGCGGCGTGTTCACGGCTATAGTCTAAGAAACGAATCACTAAAATGATGAAGAAAGTGATAAACCAAATTGAAACAAGAATTGTAGCCACTTTTAATTCGGAAACGATTTTCCCTTTAAAAGAAATACCTTTGATTTCTAGGGTTCCATAACCGAGAGGAGCAGCAGTACCAGTTTGAATTTCGATCAGAGGAATATTTGATAAATCCACTCGAGCTCGATGCACATTCACGTTATGTTGGGCAACCCACCAACCAGCTACACGAAATTCTTCGGGGACAAAGACTGCTGGATAGGTTTCGTCAAGAGGAAAAAATTCAAGCTCATTAAATTTAAGAGAAGTGGGCTCTTCGACTTTTGAAATGGCACTATCCCATCCACGTAGATACAATCGAACAGACCCTTCTCCTCTGGGCTTAAGCCATAAGAAGATACTGTCGTATTCAGCAAAGTTTTTCCCTTGAGATTTTCCGTCACCCAAATAAATTTGCACACCTGCATAAGGATAAGGATAGCCCTCTTTCAATTCATAGTCGATGATGATGGAGGAATCTGTGCGAGCCATGCTGATTGCAGATTGTCCGCCGTCAACGGAGTCTGTGGTGGGGATCACGTAGGGGTAGTTTGCAAGATTAATGTTGTAGATTTTATCCATACCATTACGATACACCAATACAGTAATCACTGTAATGGACAGTAACGCAAAGATTAATATGTTCATTCTGAACAAGGCTAGAATCTTTTGTAACATTATCTTAATTCTCTAAGCTCACTTACAACCTTTTTATAAGATACATTAAAAACAATATCCTGGCTTCTTTGTCATATTAAAAAACGTTAAAAATTAACGTTGGAGCCATTTTCCAAGGCGAGCTATAATCGGTCTAATTTGATTAGCCATATTTTGGTGAGCATTTTCACTTGGATGACCATCTAGAGCGGTATTCTCTGAAATCATGAGATGGTGTTCTACATCTGTATGCCCTTTTTCTTTTTGGCTTTTTACAATAGATTCGACTCTTGAGGTGAGGTCATCACTAGGCCATACTTTGGTGCTTAAAAGTAAAAAACGGACGCCAGGGTGTTTTGAACGTAATTTATCTAAGAAAGCTGTATAAACGGAGTCAAAAGTGGATGGTTTAGTGTGATCAAAATCACCTTGAAAATCGTTGATTCCCAAAAAAATGACTATGACATGGGGGTGCCACTTACTATAATCCCAAAGAGGCGTGTTTGGTTGTTTTTCCGCAATGCCAGGAATGGTGTATTCATATAATTTTAATGCACTCCATTCGGGAGTATGATTGGCATAGTTTTGAACTAGCCCTCTTCCACTAAAGGCGTTGATTTGAATGTCTGCACGAAGGCTTTGGCCTAAAAGATATGCAAAACTTTTTGTGGCATTTGTCTTTTCAAAAACATCGCCATCCGTTGAATTTTTTGCTTCGTTTCCGTAGCCAACAGTAAATGAATCTCCGATAAACTCAATTCGACGATCTGGCCTACGACGCGGTTTTGCAAAGGACCCTTCTTTATTTGTAGATAAAGAATAAAGGATTACTTCCGTCGTGGGTGTTTCTGACTTTTTAGATAAAGTAACTTGATGTTTTTCGATAGGTAAGTTTTCTGCAAGAGCGTATTTTTGACGAGATCCTGTTAATATGGATGGGTATTCTTTACCATCTATTTCTACTGTCCAATAGGATTCGCCTTCTAGCTCAGCATAAATAGAAGTTCCTTCAAAAGAAAATTGGACACTTGCACCTGGTGCGCTAGTTCGGGCTTGATCCTTTTCAATTAACCAGCGTCCATAAAATTCAAGAGAAGAAGAATCTCTGGGAATAATTGTAGCAGCGGAAGAAATTGAAAAATTAAGAGTCATAAAGAAAAATAAAAAAAAGGATAAACATCTATTCATGCATCAGAAAATATAAATTGGTGTTATGAGAGAGACAAAAAAAATATGGTTGAGCACCATTTTTATAATGTTTTATGGCATCCTTCTTGGAAACATGGTGTTTGCTGAGGATACTACAAACTCATTGAACCCAATGATGGATAAACCAGCTCCTGGGTCAAAAGCAGATACTCTGACTAGAGAAGATGCTCGTATGGCATATTTGATTTACAACTTATTAGATGAGAATAAAAGAATAAAAGGGGCCAATTTAAAGCGTGGGGCAGAGCTTTTTTACATGAATTGCAGGGCTTGTCATGGAGATGATGGACGTCGAGTCAATTTTACTCCAAACAAAAAAACAGCTACTTATTTAGGTACTACAGCAAGAAATGAAATGCCTACGTTTTGGTATTTGATGAATTTTGGCGATGGTGGCCGTGGAATGCTTCCCTATATTGATGAAATCCCTCTAGAAGATATGATCGATATTGCGGGATTTGCGCAGACTTTACCTGAGTAATAAACGTAATGATAAAAGCTAAAATGCAGGTACTCTTTCTTTAGAAGAGAGATTCTTTTTGCCTTCAGAATTCTTTTCTTTGGCAAGGGTTCTGTGAGTGACTGAACCAATGGTATAAAAACGCCCATCTTTTTGAATAATAGCAGTATAAATATCTAAAAACTTAACACCAAACCATTCTTGATAAATATTGTGAACATTCACCTTAATATCTTGTTCTTGTAAGGAAGGCGCTTTTGATGGTTTTCCATATTTTACAGTAAAATGATCAGACATATAGGCAACAGCGTCAAAAACTTTATTTAATCGCAATTGTTCCATACGGCCAGTTCTAATTTCAAAGGCATAAAATTTTTCATTTTTATTAAAAAGAAAATCGACTTGAACAGGGAGTTCTGCAAGCATATATACAGGAATAATGACTCGATCACTAGCAGAGCCAACTTGACCGTAAGGGTCATAACCGAGTTTCATGATTTCCTCAATCACTTCTTGTCTGTTAAGACCAAAAGAAATACCAGCAAACTGATCCAGTTTTTGAGAAAATACTTCCGTTACGAGTAACAGAGTCAGAATTGTAAAAAGGAATGCTTTCTTTTGCATTCTTCCTCCTTGATACCTCCACAAAACATAGTAAAAAATATCTGAAATAAGAGATGACGCTTTTCTTAAAGAGTTATTAATTTTGACCTTTTATTATATTATGGATATGTCAAGTATATTTGGAAAAGAGTTTACTGTATCTACTTGGGGAGAATCCCATGGGAAAGCAATTGGTGCTGTCATTGATGGTTGTCCCGCAGGGGTGCCTCTTTGTGCAGAGGATATTCAAAAGTTTTTGGATCGACGTCGGCCAGGTCAAAATGCAATGGTCACTCCACGTCAGGAAGCAGACCGAGTAGATATTTTATCTGGCGTTTTTGATGGAAAAACCACAGGAACACCAATTTCTCTTATCATTTTTAACGAAGATCAACGTAGCCATGATTATTCGGATATGACTCAATGGTATCGTCCTGGTCATGCGGATTTGACTTATGACTTAAAATACGGTTTTCGAGATTATCGTGGGGGAGGCAGAAGCTCTGCTCGTGAGACGGCTGCTCGAGTGGCGGCTGGGGCTATTGCTCGAAAAATTTTAGAAACTCGATATGGAACAGAAATTATTGCTTGGGTCTCTTCTGTAGGCGCCGAAGAAAGTCATGTGGATCTCAATAAAGTGACTTATGATGCAATCGAAGCGTCTCCTGTTCGTTGTCCTGATCCAGAAGCAAGTGCTCGCTTTGAAAAAGTAATTAGCGACGTCAAAGACAATCATGATAGTATTGGTGCTGTTGTTTCTCTTTTAGTTCGTCGCCCACCAGCATCCATTGGTGAACCCGTTTTTGATCGAGTAGAAGCTCTACTTGCTCAGGCAATGCTTTCTTTGCCTGCTTGTAAAGGCTTTGAAATAGGTCTTGGTTTTAAGGCCTCTCAAATGCGTGGTAGTGAACATAACGATGAAATATATTGTGAAAATGGCATCTATAGAACCCGTACCAACAATGCTGGCGGCACTCTTGGTGGGATTACTAATGGCGAAGATATTTTTTGTCGTATGCCTTTTAAGCCTACAGCTACAATAGCAATAGAACAAAAGACGGCGGGCAGAGATGGAACTAACGGCATTTTAAAAGCAAAAGGTCGTCACGATCCTTGTGTAGGCCTAAGAGCTCCAGTGATAGTAGAAAGCATGGCCGCTCTCGTTCTCACTGATCTCATGCTACGTCAAAAAAGATTTGAATCTTAGTGCCTGCCAAAACGGCGGGTTTTGCGGAAAGGCTTGTCTCCACTACGTTCGCGGAATGGCTTTTCTCTTTTTGCAAAGCTCCCTTTAGACGAAGCTCTAGAAGAACGATCTCTTTCTTGTGGAGCATCTGCAGTCATTAAGCGGAATTTAGAAGGAAAACTTCTAATATGCATTCGTTCGAGAATGTGCAAAATGGGTTCAGGAATCCCTTGAGGTAATTCTACGGTACTGAATTTATCAAAAAGTTTAATACGTCCAATATCTGCAGAAGACATATCAGATTCACCAGCAATAGCACCTACGATATCGCGTGGAGAAACATGGTGCATGCGTCCAACACCAAGGTAATAACGTTCAAAACCTTCTTCTACGCCATCAAAACCGTCTTTTCTTTCTTTACGAATGCGCTTTTTCTCGTCTGGATTTAATCCAAAGGATTCTTCGGCTTCAAACTTCTTACGGCCCGATTTATTTTCCAAATTGCGAGGCGCTTTGAGCTCTTCCATTTCAGGGAATAATGGCTTACCTTCTTGAGCGAGTGACGTAAGAGCAGCAGCAATATTGATTAGAGGGACAGAGGATTCCTCGGCGTAATTTTCAATGAGGCGCTTAAAATCATCAAGATTTGTTTTTTCGATTGTTTCAGAAATTTTTTGCCT
>Ga0209510_1001625_pt1 | contig 25001 bp, 22 predicted proteins | sample BiotimSIPDNA_FD_185749 | JGI IMG/M metagenome (GOLD analysis project Ga0209510, IMG submission 185749) | Anaerobic biogas reactor microbial communites from Washington, USA - Biogas_R1 time_0 SIP DNA (SPAdes) (version 2) | ecosystem: Engineered > Bioreactor > Anaerobic > Unclassified | place...
AAAGGGCCAGAGAAACAAAGCTACAGCCGTTTGTAAAGGTCGCCAACACACTGATGGCAAGCAGGACCGGAATACTTGCATGGTATGATGCGCCACTGACGAATGCCATCCTTGAAGGCATTAACAACAAAATCAAGGTCATGAAGCGCAGGGCATATGGCTATAGAGACCACGAATACTTCAATCTACTACTGCTCGGATTGCATGACAAAACCAACGCAATTCGGGGATGAACCAAAATTCTCTCCGTCCAGAAACCTGAAAAAGGGTGGTGAGGAATGTTTGAAGATGGGTGGTAATATGGGCAATACTATGCGACTTGGAGAAAACTTGTCTAAAAACGAGTTGCCACGAGTTGGCGTAGAGGGGTGTGTGGTTTGAGCATCAAACAAGATGAAGAGTCTACTCGTAATGCCATGTGCTACGTTTCGCTCGAATTATCTTTTTTGATCCTTCGATATGCCTTCGATAATCCTTCGATACGCCTTCGTTAGCGGGGAGGGTGATGGAGAGGTTTGCTTGATTGAGTTTTTTGGTTGTTTTATCTTGACATATTGATGTCCTGTTTTTTCTTGAATTATGAATTTTTCGTGAACTATTTTACTTGTCTAAAAATCATTTGTGAATTTTTTGTGAAATGATTCCCTTGGAAAAAGAGGAGTTGTATGCTAACTTTGCAATATCAAATCAAAAAATAATCCACCTCTAAAACGTATCACTCATGAAAAAATATTTGCATTGATGATGCTCACTCTGCTGAATGCTGTGGCTTTAGCACAACAAGGAATTCTGGTCGAGGATGATGTCCAAACTGCCGAGAGTGGAACACAAGAAAGACAAGTGAATCTCTATGCTCAGGAACTTCAGAAACTTTTGATTCCCGACCATGCAGAGTTTGGTGTGGTGAAAAGACCTTCATTTGATATGGAGAACTCGCTCATCTATGATTCTCTGAGACGTGAACTTGTATTCATCACCTGTATAGGCAAGAGGAACGTATGGTACTCCATGTATCCTGCTTTTCACAAAAAAGAGAAGATTGACGGAAAGTCGTGCAAGGAAGCCTGGCGAGAAAAAATAGGTCGCTATCATTTGCCTCGCACAAAGCAATATAGGTTGGCTGTTTCAGAAGATTTTGCTCAATCGTTGAGAGCCCTTTGGAAGATTGCCATTAGTCAGGCAAAAGCACGTTCGGCAAATGGCTTTGTAACAACAGGCGATCTGGTGGTGGTTCAAATGGATGGAACGACATTGAACTATTTTATAGGAGAAAAATATGATAAGTACAGGACACCTGATTTTGATGGTGTTGAGGTGGATCATCTGAATCGTTTGGTCCACAGGTTGCAGGCAATAGTGAAGGATGGCGATATTGCTGAATTGGAAGGGTGGAAAGGAGAGGCCGATGCTCTGTATTTACAGTTTCTGGGTATGTCAGGATGGTGGTACTTGCAAAATGAATCTTCTTCATCATATTAATAATTGGGTAGCATTCAGTTTCTTCCATCAAGAATTTGAAAAAGAGGCTGTTCTTGTTGTGGGAAAGATGCCAAAATGGAAGCCTGCAATACTAAGATGTCTTCCCATAAAGGTGAAAATATCTATCTGTTATTTTTAGACTAACGTCATGTTAGATTTGGGGGAGTGTAAACCGTCTCGAAGGCATCTCGAAGGAGTGCCGAATGAATTAATAGTGCTTTTTGCTAACCTTTGAAGGAGCTCACGCTCGACAATAAAAGTTAAAAACATGCTTTTTTCTTTGTATTTTCCCCACTTAATCGTATCTTTGTAACCAAATTTTTTATTTCATATCGTATGAAGATTCTGATATTGAATGGTCCTAACCTTAACTTGCTGGGCAAGAGAGAGCCGGGTATTTATGGTTCTAAGGGTTTTGAGGAGTATTTTGAAGAACTGAAGAAGCGTTATCCAGAGGTGAAATTGGCTTACTGTCAGTCGAATACGGAGGGCGTGCTGATAGACAAGATTCACGAGGTGGGCTTTGATTGGGATGGCATAGTGCTGAATGCAGGTGCTTATACCCACACGAGTGTGGCTCTTCAGGATGCGATTCGTGGGGTGAAGACTCCTGTGGTGGAGGTGCATATTTCTAATGTGCATCAGCGGGAGGAGTTCCGTCATAAGTCTTTGATCAGTTGTGCTTGTGTGGGTGTGATCTGTGGCTTTGGTTTGGACAGTTATCGTTTGGCCATTGAGGCTCTTTTGGCAAGGAAATAAGAACCAGAGGGCTGGCAAGCAAGGAAGGAGAGCGGTTTCGTATGGTTGAGACAGACAAGATAGACGAGTATATCCTACAGCACATTGACAAGGAGGGTGACTACATGCATCGTTTGTGGAGAGCCACTCAGTTGCATCTGCTCTATGGCAGAATGGCCAGCGGTCATTTGCAGGGCAGACTGTTGAAGATGCTTGTGGGGATGATTCGTCCTAAGTTGGTTCTGGAATTGGGCACTTACTCTGGCTATTCGGCACTCTGTATGGCTGAAGGACTGGAGGCTGGGGCGCATCTCCATACGGTGGAGGTGAATGACGAGCAGGAGGACTTCACGTTGCCTTGGCTGAAAAATTCGCCATGGGCGGATAAGATTACCATGCACATAGGAGATGCTCTGGAGGTTGTGCCTCGATTGGGCTTGCGGTTTGACATGGCATTTATAGATGCTGACAAGCGCAAGTATGTGGAGTACTATGAGATGGTGATGGGATGTCTGAATGTGGGTGGTTATATCTTGGCCGACAATACGCTGTGGGATGGTCATGTGGTGGATGATGAAATTCACGACGCACAGACTGAGGGCATCCGAGCCTTTAATGACCGAGTGGCTCAGGATGAGAGAGTGGAGAAGGTCATCCTGCCCCTGAGAGACGGATTGACATTGATAAAGAAAATCAAGTGAAAAGTGAATGGTAGGAGGTGAACAATCTAAGTAGCCTTTTGCTGTGGCTCTTTTCCGAAATATAAAAGAAAGAAAAGAAATTGGAAACAACAAGACAGAATAAGATTGCCCGCTTGATTCAGAAGGATTTGGCGAGTATTTTTCAGGCACAGACTCGTCAGACAAAAAATTTGCTGGTGAGCGTGAGTGTGGTACGTGTTAGCCCCGACTTGAGTGTGGCTAAGGCTTATTTGAGCATTTTCCCTTCAGCCAAGGCGCAGGAGGTGTTGCAGAGCATCAACGATCATGCTGCCCAGATTCGTTATGAGTTGGGCGGGCTGGAGCGTCATCAGTTGCGCATCATTCCAGAGTTGAAGTTTTTCCTCGACGATTCGCTGGACTACGTAGAACATATCGACGAGCTGCTGAAGCCTCGCACGGATAGCCCTTCAGGTACTGCTGAGGAGGAGGCTGGGGATGCTTCTGAAGAGGAGAAGGAATGAACTTCCCTTTCTACATAGCAAAGAGGTATCTGCTGTCGAAGAAATCTCACCATGCCATCAACATCATTTCGGGTGTTTCGGTGTGTGGAGTGGCAATTGCTACGGCTGCTTTGGTGTGTATCCTGTCGGTGTTCAATGGTTTTCAGGACATGGTGGCAGGACTGTTCACGGCTTTTGACCCTCAACTCAAGGTTGTGCCAGCAGAGGGCAAGTGGATTGATGAGAATGCTAAGGAACTGAAGGTGTTGCAGGAGGATGCCGATGTGGATGTGCTGACTAAAACACTGGAGGACAATGCTCTCCTGATGATTAACAATCGGCAGACGATGGTGACAATCAAGGGTGTGGAAGATAATTTTGAGGAATTGACAAGGATAGACCGCATCTTAGTGGGCGATGGCGTGTTTGAATTGCGAGTTGATGTGATTGATTATGGTGTGTTGGGGGCAAATCTGCTGATGAAGTTGAACCTGTCTGCCGACTTCCCTGATGCCATTCAGGTATATGCCCCTCGCAAGGGTGAACGCATCGACCTCAATGACCCTCGCGAGAGTCTGAACCAGGAGGAACTTTACTCGCCAGGCGTGGGTTTTATGGTGAAACAGAACAAGTATGATGCCAACTATGTGATTACCAATCTTGATTTTGCCAAACGCCTCTTTGAACGAAAGGGGGAAATCTCTGCTGTGGAGATGAAACTGAGGCAGGGTGCAGACCTGAATGCCGTGAAATCAAGATTGCAGAAGACCCTTGGCAGCAAGTATAAGGTGCTAGACCGCTATGAGCAACAGGAGGATACGTTTAAAATCATGAAGATAGAAAAACTCATCTCCTACATCTTCTTGACTTTCATCCTCATGATTGCTTGTTTCAATATCATTGGCTCTCTCTCCATGCTCATTATTGAGAAGAAGCAGGATGCTGTGACATTGCGCAATATGGGGGCAAGCGAGAAGCAGATTAGTGACATCTTCATGATAGAAGGAAGAATGATTTGTCTCTTGGGGGCTGTGATTGGCATTGTGCTCGGACTGACGTTCTGCCTGCTCCAACAGGAGTTTGGTCTCATTCGCTTTGGCAGTAGCGAGGGCAGTTATATCATAGATGCCTATCCTGTGAGTGTGAGAGTGTGGGATGTGGTAGTCATCTTTGCTACAGTAGTTGTGGTGGGCTTCCTTTCGGTGTGGTATCCTGTGAGGTATCTGAGCAAGAAATACACGAGACAATAGTAGAGAGGAACTTTTCAGTTCTGTTCGGCACTCCTGTTCTCCTGTCTTCTTTTGAGGAAACATTTAATCAAGAAAAATTATAAACTCATAAATAAAAGATGAAAAAGATTTATTGGCTATCAGCGGCAATAACAACAGTGTTGCTGACAGGATGTGGAAGGCAGAAGGCTTTCGTGAAGGAATATTTTGCTGTTTCACCCACTCCTTTGGAGTATTTGGCTGGCGAAGTGCCTGCTACTATCAGTATCAATGTGCCTTCTAAACTGATGAACAAGAAGGCAATTGTGACTTTCACTCCTGTGCTGAAATGGGATGGGGGAGAGTCGGCGGGCGACCCTTATACCTTGCAGGGTGAGAAGGTTGAGGCAAACCACACCATCATCTCTTATAAGAATGGTGGGCATGCCACCATGCGTTTCTCTGTACCTTTTGAAGAGGGGATGGAGGCAAGCGAGTTGGTGATGCAGATGGAGGCTGTGATTGGAAAGGCGATATCGCAGATGCCTTCTGTAAAGATAGGCTATGGCACTCAGTGCACGGCTTTTCTCATTACTAAGACTGCAAAGACAGCCAACTATGGCATTGCTCCTGACAACTTCCAGCGTGCAATCAACCAGAAGCAGGAGGCCGCAGTGAAATTCTTGATTGGTCAGGCTAATCTGAGAGGAAGTGAACTCAACAGCAAGACGGTTCAGGATTTTATCTCTACGCTGAAGAAAATTAAGAGTGATGAGGAAAGCATTGTACTTAACAATGTTGAGGTGAGCGCCTATGCTTCTCCTGATGGTGCTTATAGCGTGAATGAGAAGTTGGCAGAGAGAAGAGGCGAGGTGTCAAAGGACTATGTGAACAAACTTTTGAAGAGTAATAAACTCTCTACAGATGTAGATACCAAGTACACGGCTGAGGACTGGGAAGGTTTTCAGGAACTCGTGTCACAGTCAAATTTACAGGACAAGGAAATCATCTTGCGTGTGCTCTCTATGTATCAAGACCCAGAGCAACGCGAGAGAGAGATTCGCAATGTAGCAGTAGTATATAAGGAGTTGGCTGATGCTGTGCTTCCAGAACTTCGTCGTGCAAGAATGATTATCAATTATGATGTGATTGGTCGTACTGACGAGATGATTCTGAAGATGGTAGATGTAGAACCAGAAAACCTGTCGTCTGACGAACTGATGTATGCAGCCAACATTCTTGTGCAGGATGATGCTCAGAAGGAGGCGATTCTCAAGGAAGTTGTTAAATACTTCCCTGACGACTATCGTTCATACAACAATCTGGGTGAGATTGCCATCCGCAAGGGTGATTTGGAAACAGCCCAGGCTTATTTCCGTCAGGCACTCAGCATCAGTTCTAATGCGGCAGAACCAAACGTGAATATGGGAATGTTGGCTCTTCAGGAGGGCAAATTTCAGGATGCTGAAACTTATATCTCCAGAGGTGTGAATGCCAACAACTTTGACGAGGCACTTGGTCATCTTTATGTGGGACAGGGCAAATATACTCAGGCTTCAGCCAAGTTCTCTAAGTCTGCCAACAATAGTGCCGTACTCGCCAATATTCTTTCTCAGGACTATGCAGACGCAGCCAAGACTCTTTCGAATATCAAGAATCCAGATGCCATGACTTATTACTTGCGTGCCATATTGGCTGCTCGTATGGAGAACTCGTCCGAGGTGAAGACTCATCTGGCCAAGGCTATTGAGTTGGATTCTTCTTTGGCAAGAAGAGCGGCTAACGATGCAGAATTTTCAGACTATAACAAGTAAGAAGAGAGGTGAAACGTTGTTTTTGCATATTATATGTTCTGGCTCTTGTGTTAGGCTTGGTGTCTTGTGGTCCAGGAGGCTCTTCCTTCCGTGTCAAGGGCAGTTTTCGTGACATGCAGTCAGGTGAACTCTACATCTACAATGCAAATGCCAAATATGCCAAACTCGACACGCTGACCATTCAAGAAGGACGATTTCAGTATAAAGGCGAGATTGACGAGGTGACGCCTTTCATGTTGGTCTATCCTAATGGTGTGGAACAGGTGATATTCATAGGTCCGGGAGAAGACTTGACCTATGAAGCTGCTGCCAACGACTTGAGGAACTATGTGGTGAATGGAAGTGACGAAAACAAACTTATGAATAAGTTCAGGGAGGAGACATTCTCCATGAATCCGTCTTCCATCATCACATCTGTTCGTTCTTATATTAAGAATTATCCTGCTTCGCTTGTGGCTATTTATCTGTTTGACCATTATCTCGTGCAAAACGAATTGGTAGGCAATGAGGAGGTGAAGGAGATGCTGAAGGTTTTGAAACCAAAGCATTCCCGCAATCACTATCTGCTCGACATAGAGAGCAAGATTGCCAGTGCTGATAAGCGCAGGGTGGGGAAGACGCTTCCAGATGTGACCCTCACAAGAAAGGATGGAAAGACTACCAAACTTTGGAAGACTTCATGCGACTATCACTTGGTGACATTTTGGGCTACTTGGATGAATAATAGTTATAGTTTCACAGGTCGATTGAGAGAGGTGTTGAATAGCGCAGAACCAGAAAAACTGCGTGTGGTGGCTATCTCGCTGGATATAGAGCGATTCCGCTGGGAAGACCAGATTCGCCAAGACAGTCTCAATTCCCATCTTGAGCATTACTGTGATGGGTTGTCCTTTGAGTCTCAGGCTGTCAAGACCTTGGGTGTGGGCACAGTTCCTTATTATATATTGACTGACAAGAACCACAAGGTGCTGGATTGTGGAGAGGACATGAATCAGTTGGGAAATGCAATCAGTAAGTATGTGAAGTAGGAACTATCAATATGGTCTGACGAAATCGCTTTTCAGAATAGAGAAAGGAATATAAATAGAAATAGAAAGGGAAGATGGTTTGCAAGGTTTGTAGTGCCGCATTGCAGGGATTAGACGCAATGACAGTTACAGTGGAGGTGGACAATTTTGATGGAGGACAGAACCAGAAGTTTTCCATTGTAGGATTGCCAGACAATGCTGTGAAGGAGAGTCAGGAGCGTGTGCAGTCAGCCTTGCGTGTGAATGGCTATAAAGTGCCAAACCGATCTGTAGTGGTGAATCTTGCACCGGCAGACGTGAGAAAAGAAGGTTCAGGTTTCGACCTGCCTATGGCCATAGGCGTGATGCTGTCGTATGGCTTCTTGCACATCGAGAACCCGGGTCGCTTTATGTTTGTAGGAGAATTGGGATTGGATGGCACAATCATGCCAGTCAAAGGTATTCTTCCCATCTCTATCAAGGCTCGCGAATTAGGTTTTGAGGGCTTGTTTGTGCCAAAAGACAATGAGCGTGAGGCAGCCGTAGTGAATAAACTCAAGGTGTATGGTGTGCGTGAGTTGAAGGATATTGTTCATTTCTTCAATGGCACTCAACCAATTGAGCCTACGATGGTCAATACTCGTGAAGAGTTCTATGCTCAGTTGTCCACATTCGACTACGACTTTGACGAGGTGAAGGGACAGGAGAATGTGAAGCGTGCTTTTGAGGTGGCTGCGGCGGGTGGTCACAACATCATATTGGTGGGCAGTCCAGGCTGTGGTAAGTCTATGATGGCAAAACGTATTCCTTCCATCCTTCCTCCACTCAGTTTGAGTGAGAGTTTAGAAACAACACAGATCCACTCCATTGCGGGTAAACTGCAAAAGGAGACTTCGCTCATCAGTCAGCGACCATTCAGAGCACCTCATCACACGGTATCTGATGTGGCTTTGGTAGGAGGAGGCGCAGTCTTCATGCCTGGTGAAATCTGTTTGGCTCACAATGGTGTGCTCTTTTTGGATGAACTGCCAGAGTTCAACCGAAATGTGTTGGAGACGCTTCGCCAACCCCTTGAAGACCGTATCATCACTATATCGAGAGCGAGATATAATCTCACATTGCCTTGTTCCTTCATGCTGGTTGCCTCTATGAACCCTTGTCCCTGTGGGTATCACCATCATCCCACCCGAAAGTGTGTCTGCACGCCAGTTCAGATTCAGCGATATATGAACAAGATTAGTGGTCCTCTGATGGATCGTATAGACATACAGGTTGAGGTGGAAAGTGTACCCTTTGAGGATATAGCCAAAGCACCCAAGGGTGAGCCTTCATCAGCCATCAGAGAAAGGGTGCTGAGAGCACGCCATATTCAGATGGAACGCTATCGTAGATGCAAGGGTGTCCACTGTAATGCACAGATGACCACTTCACTCTTGCAGACCTACGTGCAGCTGGAGGATGAGGCACTCAATCTCTTGCGTACAGCCATGAAGAAGTTCAACCTCTCAGCACGTGCCTACGATCGTATTTTGAAGGTGTCACGCACCATAGCAGACCTTGAGGGAGTGGAGAAGGTGTTAAGTCACCATATTGCCGAGGCTATAGGCTATCGCAATCTCGACCGAGACAACTGGATAGAATAGCTCTCATCAAGGTTCAGACGATTCTGATGGTTTGTCATTGATTTGCGTGACACTGCACAAACCCTCATTCCTGAACTGATTCACTCATGGATATGCCAGGGTGATTCATTCACAGAATTCACCATTTACAAAAATTACAAGAAGGGCATTTCTGGCATGGAATGCCCGCATCTGTCTCTGTCTCCATCTTGCCCTCACGCCCCTTCATGCCACAAAAGAAAACCTCGTTCCATCCAAGAAAAAGGTGATGGAATTATCTAAAACTCATCTCGAAGGCATCTCGAAGGCATCTCGAAGGCTCATAGAAGCATGGGGAGAGGAGGTTGATAGATAAGGGATTCTTCTTCTTCTTGATTTCATCTCAATGGGAAGTGAATGTACGGTTGCCTCTTCATGGTTGATGAAGTTCGTGCAGATGAATTGCACGAGCTTGACAGAAGAAACCTGTGATTGGATAAAAGACGGATGCTCCTCCCGGATGAAACATGATTTGCAACCCTTCTGTGGATTTCCGAGTGGCGTTTATACACCCTAAAAGGGTGTTTCACATGCTTATTCCTAAAAAATAATGGGTGAAAGTATATACATGTCATCTATATTGACTATATTTGCGAACTATTTTTACTAATCCTAATAACATTGTCAATAATGAAAAGGTTATTTATTTTAATGGCGTTTCTTGCTTTCTTCGTTGGGGTAAAAGCCCAGGATGAAGGGCCACAACTGGAGTATGTGGTAGAGTTAAAGGTCAAGTGTGAAGGAGCCTATCAGGTAGGTCAGACCTCTCATGGAAATCGTTTTGTGATTCCTATTGTAGGCGGAACATTCGAAGGACCAAAAATGAAAGGTACAATCATTCCTGGTGGAGCAGACTATCAGTTGCAGGACAACGAGCATGGTCGCACAGAGGTAGAAGCCATCTACAGCATCAAGACAGATGATGGCGTGAATATCCACGTGCGCAACAAAGGGCTCATCTGCACGGCCAAGGACGAGAATGGCAATCCTCAGTTCTACTTCCGCACGGCACCTCAGTTTGAAGCACCTCAAGACAGCAAATATGGTTGGCTCAACAATGCCATCTTCGTGTGCCAGCCCAGTTTTGGAGGTAATGATGGCACAATCAACCTGAAGATTTGGAAAGTGAAATAAACAAGATTCTACTAATATCTGATCAAAACTAAAGCATTATGAAACTAAAAACGATTTTTTGTTCAGCATTTGCTGCAACAGCATTAGTGGCACTTGGTGCTGCAACCATGAGTTTCACTCCAGCCGACGAGATTCCAACAGGTGGGCGAGTGGTAGAAGAAGGTGGAACAGGCGCTTATAAGGCGGTCATGTTTGAAGAGCCCTCCATCGAGGCTCACACTATCTTTGCTCCTCAGGACCTCTCCAAGTTCAGCAGCAAGAACCCTCTCCCTGTGTTGGTGTGGGGTAATGGCGCTTGCAACAACTCTCCATTCGAACACTACAAGTTCCTCAATGAAATCGCCTCTCATGGCTATATTGTAGTGGCTACAGGTTTCATGCCAAAGGAAGATGGACAGCCATACCGTGGCCCCATGTCCACTACCGAACAGCAGATAGAGGCAATGGACTGGGTGGAAGCTCAGAATGCCGACAAGAACTCTCGCTATTATGGCAAGATTGATGTGAAGAACATTGCAGTGGCAGGTATGTCATGCGGTGGTTTGCAGACACTCTTCAACTGTGCCGACAAGCGCATCAAGACACTCATGATCTGCAACAGCGGTCTTTTCAACCAGCAGAATGCCAATCAGGCAGTGGGAGGAATGCCCATGCCTTCCAAGTCTAAACTCAAGGAGATTCACTCCTCCATCATCTATATCTTAGGTGGTGAGACCGACATCGCCTATGGCAATGGTATGGACGATTATAGCCGTATTGACCACGTGCCCGCTTGTGTCACCAACTTCCCAGTAGGTCATGGCGGAACTTATGGACAGCCTCATGGCGGTGAGTTCTCTGTTGTGGCGCTTGCATGGCTCAATTGGCAGTTGAAAGCAGACGCAGAAGCATCTAAGATGTTCAAGGGTGAAGACTGTGGCGTAGCCAAGCGCGAGGGTTGGACTATAGAGAAGAACGCTTTGCTTGAGAAACTGAAGTAAATGAGGCTTTTGATATAGAATAGAAGGGATGTTCAGATGTGAGCATCCCTTTTTCTTGTTTTTTTCCTCAGATGTCGTTTTTTATTCTTAACTTTGTACACGATTCTCTAATTATCACATACACATGGCATCTTTCAAGAATGCCTCTTCACGACACAAGATTGTTTTATGCGAAAACTCATCAATAGGTTTCTCATTGCATGGTCTCTTATCACTCTGTTTGCTCTTCCCTCTGTCGCACAAGTGCCCGACAGCCTTGGGCGCATTCGCTATAAGTATGACTTTGTTGTGCCCGACAATGGCAACTTCATCTCAGCCATTCGTGCAGCCAACAGCCGTGCGGACAAAAAGCAACGTTTCCGTATATTCATCAAGTCAAGCATGTATCGTGTCAAGGGTGAGGGAAATCCCATCACGATCACAGACAAAGGGCGTGAACTGACCATCCCAAGCCCGATGACCATCCTCACAGCACCCAACACCAGCATCTGTGGCGAGGGCATGAAGAACACGCAGGTGGAGTCTATGCCCATGTATGGAGGCATCGACTGCACTTCCACCCTGTTTCTGAAAGGAGCAGACAGCACCTATATCCAGGACATGGAGTTGTGGTCCAACTACCGTGATGACATGAATGCCTTTCATGTCAAGGCGGTGGCACTCAATGAGAAAAACTGCCGAGGCAATATCTTCAAGAATCTTTCCCTGATGAGCAATCAGGCTACCTACTACACCAATGATGGTGGCACGACCTATCTGGAGGATTGCACCATCAAGGGGGCAGTGGACTTTATCTGCGGAGGCGGCACCATCTATTTCAATCGCTGTAGTCTTGAGTTGCGCAATCAGGGTGGCAAGGGCAATGTGATTTGCGCACCAGCCACAGAGGCCAACCGTCCCTATGGCTATGTGTTCAACAGTTGCACCATCTCTGGTGCAAAAGAACAGCAGGGCAGATATATGTTAGGACGTCCTTGGAAGAATGCTCCTCGTGCCGTCTTCTTAGGCACTATGATGGAGTTGCAGCCCGACTCGTTGGGCTGGGCAGACATGAATGGCACGCTTCCTCGCCTCTTCTCAGAATATGAAAGCCTTGATAGCGAGTTTCAGTTAGTTCCAACCCGCCTGCGCCGCACCCAGTTCAAGGATGCCTATCAGAACACTGCCACCATGCGTTATAGTGCTATCCTCACTCCTGCTGAGGCAGAAAAATATGACATCAGCAATGTCTTTCCAGGCTGGCGTCCCGAGCGCAAGGCCGCCCAGATCGTTCCACCTGTGGTCCGCATCAAGAACCGTGGCGAAATCTATTGGGAAGATGTGCCAGAGGCTTGCCTCTATGCCGTGTGCAAGAACCGCGATGTGGTGGCATTTACCACTCAGCCCAGCTACACGGTGCCAAGGGGAACAGCCGAAGGAGCGTGCTACTCTGTGCGTTGTGCCAATTTCTATGGTGGTTTGGGCGAAAGAAGCAACGAGGTTGTTTATCCTAATAGATAAGTTGTCTGACATCCTAAGGCGAGTTCTTCTGACCCATGTTGAGAGGAAGTGAAAACAGAAGGGCGGGAGGATGAAACAGTAGGGATTCCCTTGCCATCTGGCACATCAAAAGATAGAAGCATTCTTCATGTTCCAACGCACAATGCTTCAATGACAAACGCACAATGCTTCAAGTGCCAACGCACAATTGTGCGATGACCAACGAACCATGCGTGCGTTTTTGCCCTTATAAGTATTGAGGGATAAATGACTCTAATCTCTTGTTTTATAAATAGATATATGGTTTCAGAGCCAAGAGTGGTCTGAAAACCTCCAATCTCGGAAGCATCCCGAAGACATATCGAAGGCATATCGAAGGCTTGCAAAAGAAAAATAAAGGGTGTTTTGATGAGAAAACAATACATAGAGGATGATGAAAGGTGCGGGATTTGGTCTAAAACCGTTTTTTTAAGGGAAAATGGTAAAAAAATATATAAAAAGTTTGGAGTGTAAAATGCTTTTATATATCTTTGCAAGCCATCGGATAACCTTTAACCGAGATAACAGGTAGGTGAAAAGATGAAGTGAATAGTAAACGTAACATTAACTATTAAACTCTAACAATTATGGCAAAAAAATGGGTGTGCCCAGTATGTGGGTATGTACATGAGGGAGATACCCCTCCAGAGCAGTGTCCTCAGTGTAAAGTTCCAGGATCTAAGTTCAAACTGAAGGAGGATACAGGTGGTCTCTCTTTCGCTTGTGAGCACGAACTTGGTGTTGCTAAGGCAATTCCAGAGACAGAGGAAGGTGCATTTATTCTTCAGGGATTGAAGGATCACTTCGCAGGTGAGTGCTCAGAGGTTGGTATGTATATTGCAATGGCTCGTCAGGCTGATCGTGAGGGTTATCCAGAGGTTTCTGAGGCTTTCCGTCGCTATGCTTATGAGGAGGCAGACCATGCTGCTCGTATCGCAGAACTCCTTGGCGAGGTCGTTTGGGACACAAAGACCAACTTGAAGGCTCGTATGGAGGCTGAGGAAGGTGCTTGTGCTGGCAAGTTAGATATAGCTAAGATGGCCAAGAAACTTGACCTCGACGCAATCCACGACACTGTGCATGAGATGGCTAAGGACGAGGCACGTCATGGTGCAGGATTCCAGGGCTTGTACAACAGATATTTCAAGTAATCAACAGTTATTTCAAACAAACCATAATTTCTATATCAAATGAAGAAATATGTTTGCGATGTTTGCGGTTGGGAGTATGATCCAACTGTAGGCGTGCCAGAGGCTGGCATTGAGCCAGGCGTTGCATTTGAGGATCTTCCAGAAGATTTCGAGTGCCCACTATGTGGAGTCGGCAAGGATCAGTTCTCTGAGGCTGAATAATTGTGACATCCTGATTATATCAATTTGATAAATGAGGAGTTAGGAATCTGCCACACTTGGCCAGGCTTCTAACTCCTTACTTATTGTTTTGCAATCATGGGCTGCCTGCTTTCTTTCCCAGAAGACAGAACGCCCGAATAAAAAGGTGGCAGATGATGCCATCTGGATGATTTTTGTAGATGAAGATACGTGACATTGATCTTGGCAAGAAGCCTGTGGTGTTAGCACCAATGGAAGATGTGACCGACCAGGCATTTCGGTTGCTCTGCAAGGAGTTTGGTGCCAGCATGGTGTATTCTGAGTTTGTGAGTGCTGATGCCCTCATCCGTAGTGTTGGTCGTTCGCTGGAGAAAATCCGAGTGGATGACCAGGAGCGTCCTGTAGCAATTCAGATATATGGAAGAGATGTGGACAGTATGGTGGAGGCGGCAAAGATTGTGGAGAATGAGGCTCACCCCGACATTCTTGACATCAACTTCGGTTGCCCTGTGAAGAAGGTGGCGGGAAAGGGTGCAGGTGCGGGTATGTTGCGCACGCCTCAACTCATGCTCGACATCACACGTGAGGTGGTGAAGGCAGTCAAGATTCCAGTCACAGTGAAGACGCGTCTTGGCTGGGACACTCCTTCTCTCTATGCGATACCAGCCGAGTGGGGGGCTGTGGAAAGCGGTAAGCCTTTCCTCCTCGAATTGGCTGAACGATTGCAGGATTGTGGCATAGAGGCATTGACCATTCATGGTCGCACTCGCAGTCAGATGTATCAGGGAGACGCCGACTGGACACTCATTGGTCAGGTCAAAGCAAATCCTCGCATGCACATACCTGTGATAGGCAATGGAGATATTTGTACGGCAGAGCAGGCTGCAGATGCCTTTCAGAACTATGGAGTGGACGCTGTAATGATTGGACGTGCCACCTTTGGTCAGCCTTGGCTCTTCAAGGATGTGCGTGCATACCTCGACACAGGCAGGCACGACGAGTCTATGACGCTCGACTGGAAGATGGATGTGCTCAAGCGTCACATACGCACCAGTGTGGCCTATTCTCTTCGTGAGGACAATGCCCTCAAGGAGCGCAAGCGCACAGAGTTGGGAGGCATCATCCATGTACGTCGCCATTTGGCCAACTGTCCTCTCTTCAAGAGCATTCCCGACTTCAGACAGACTCGTGTGAAGATACTCCGTGCAGAGACACAGGAGGAACTCTTTGCTTTGCTGGATGATGCTCGCCTGAAGATAGAGGCAGTGCATTCATGATGAGAAACGAACCAAAGAATAAGAAACTGAAACTAATTAACAATATACTATACTAATAAACAAAAACGATGACATGATGAAAGATTTATCTCAATTCTCTCTTGAAGGCAAGACCGCCTGGATTACAGGTGCGTCTTATGGCATAGGCTTCAACATAGCCAAGGCTTTTGTGCAGGCAGGTGCAAAGATGATTGTGTTTAACAACACCAGCGAGGCTTCTCTCCAGAAGGCAATGGAAAGTTACAGGGAGGCAGGTATCTCCAATGTGAAGGGGTATGTGTGTGATGTGACAGACGAGCATGCTGTCAAGGAATTGGTTAAGAAGATTCATGAGGAAGTGGGGCAGATTGATATTCTGGTGAACAATGCGGGCATCATCAAGCGTGTTCCTATGCACGAGATGACACGTGCAGAGTTCCAGCAGGTTGTTGATATAGACCTTGTAGGCCCTTTCATTTGTGCAAGTGCTGTGTTGCCAGAGATGATGGAACGCCGTGAGGGAAAAATCATCAATATCTGTTCAATGATGAGCGAACTGGGTCGTGAGACGGTGTCTGCCTATGCAGCAGCCAAGGGCGGCTTGAAGATGCTCACCCGCAATATCTGCTCTGAATATGGAGAATACAATATCCAGTGCAATGCCATTGGTCCTGGCTATATAGCCACACCTCAGACCGCACCTCTTCGTGAGCCTCAGGCAGATGGCTCACGCCATCCATTTGACGCATTCATCTGTGCAAAGACACCAGCAGGTCGCTGGCTCAATCCAGAGGAACTGGGTGGTCCAGCCGTGTTCTTGGCTTCTCATGCTTCAGATGCTGTGAATGGTCATGTGCTCTATGTGGATGGTGGCATCTTGGCTTATATTGGCAAGCAGCCTAAGTAGTAGTGACTATTGTTGGTCATCCTGATGGACTTCGGTCATTGTTGTAGAAACAAAACATCGTATGTTATTACCATATTATAAAGAAGGAGTGATAGAGGCAGGCTGTGACGAGGCAGGCAGAGGCTGTTTGGCCGGTAGTGTCTATGCGGCCGCGGTGATTCTTCCGCCCGACTATCATAATGACCTTCTGAATGACTCCAAGCAGTTGAGTGCCAAACAGCGTTATCTCCTGAGAGACGAGATAGAGAGAGATGCTGTGGCGTGGTCATTAGGCATTGTGACTGCTCAGGAGATAGACAAACTCAACATCCTTCGTGCCAGCATCACGGCTATGCATCGGGCGATAGATGGCTTGAAGGTGCGACCAGAACACCTCATCATTGATGGCAACAAGTTCATTCCCTATCCCGAAGTGCCTCATGCCACAATTGTGAAGGGCGACGGCAAGTATCTTTCTATAGCGGCAGCATCTATTCTTGCCAAGACCTATAGGGATGATTACATGAAGAAACTGCATGAGGAGCATCCTTTTTATGGTTGGAATCACAATGCGGGATACCCAACGAAGGAACATAGGCAAGGTATTGAGAAATATGGAGTTACGCCTTATCACAGAATGTCATTCAATCTTTTGGGGACAGTTCAACTCGAACTTCCCTTCGCAGAGTAGGGAAAAACCCCTTGCAAATAGGAAAAAGCCATTTGCAAGGGGTTTCTTTTTGTCGTAACTTTGCGGTGTAAACAAAGGAAACATAGTATTAACAATTAAAAACCATACAACTATGAAGGCTTTAAGAACTATCCTCGCAGCAGTTATTCTCTTCGTCGGAGCAATAACAGCCAACGCCCAGAGCATGAGCATCGCAGCTATGCGTAGCAATGCAAGGTTCTTGACAGACCGCATGGCCTACACGCTTGGCATTGCTGATCCATACTTGATCGATGAAATGTATCGTATCAACTACGACTATATATGGGGCGTGAATGATTATCTGGATGATGTGGCAATGGGTTACTATTATGATGACTACATGAGCGTGGTAGAAGCTCGCGACATCGCGCTCCGTCGCCTCCTCGGCGTGAGTATCTGGAATCGTGTGATCAACTACAACTACTTCTATCGTCCCATCACTTTTGTGGATCGTCGCTGGCGCTTCAGTGTTTACGACTACGACCGCTATGGAGTTAATCGCTATTACTACAGCACTCCTCGCGTGATGGTTACATACACAGGCGGACACTTCTTCAACCGTATGGCTCCTCGGGTGGTTCATCAGGTGAACCGTGGTCATGACAACCGCAGATATGATAATCGTGGTTATGAGAACCGCAACTATAACAACGGATGTGGTTACGAGAATCGCAGTTACAATAATAATCGTAACTATAACAACAACCGCAACAACAGTCACAACAGCAACCGTAACTACAACTACAACGACAACCGCACTCGTGGCAATGCTGGTGTGCGCAGTGGCAGCAACGTAGGTAGTTCTTCTCGTTACAACGGCACAACTCGCTCTTCTGCAAGTTCTTCTGCCTACAGCAACGCATCTTCCACCGCTCGTGGCAACACCGCTCGCGGCAGTGCAAGCGCAGTTTCCAGAAGCAGTGCTGTTAGTGCTCCCGCAGCGCGCGGAGGTCGCAGATAAAATTGAATGAAGTGAGAAAAATGCTTAAACAAACATCAGAGAACTTGATTTGATTTCGCTCTTTTGAAATTATTCTCTCTTTCTACTATATATTGGTAAATTGATTTTTATTGGTTGAGGACTGTTTTTCGTGAGAAAAGCAGTCCTTATTTTGTATTTCTTTGGTTAAGAGTCAAAATAACCGTATCTTTGCACAAAATTATAAAGAGACTATGACGATTGAAGAAATATTAATAGGTGCTGTACAAGAAGCTGTGAAAGCATTGTACGGCGCGGAAGTGACTGAGCAACAGGTGCAGTTGCAAAAAACCAAGGCCGAATTTGAGGGGCATTTGACAGTGGTTGTATTCCCATTTGTAAAGGCTGCCCGCAAGAGTCCCGAGCAGGTGGGCACAGAGTTGGGGCAGTATCTCACAGAACATGTGGGAGATGTGGTGGCTAAATTCAATGTAGTGAAGGGCTTTCTCAACCTCGTGATCAACGACGCTTCTTGGATTACACTCCTCAATCAGATTCATGCAGAGGAGAGATTTGGCTTCCAGCCTGTCACTGTAAAGAGTCCTCTGGTCATGATAGAATATTCCTCGCCCAACACCAACAAGCCTCTCCACCTCGGTCATGTGCGCAACAACCTCTTGGGTGCCGCCCTCGCTCGTATTGTGGAGGCTAATGGCAACAAGGTGGTGAAGACCAATATAGTCAATGACCGAGGCATCCACATCTGCAAGTCGATGTTGGCTTGGCTCAAGTGGGGCAATGGCGAGACGCCTCAGTCTTCTGGCAAGAAGGGTGACCACCTCATTGGCGACTACTATGTGGCTTTCGATAAGCACTACCGTCAGGAGTGTGACGAACTTGCCAAGCAATATGTGTCAGAAGGCATGGGAGAAGAGGAGGCTAAGGAGAAGGCGAAGCAGGAAGCCCCCCTCATCAAGGAGGCTCACAACATGCTCGTGAAGTGGGAAAAGAATGACCCGGAAGTGCGTGGTCTTTGGAAAAAGATGAACGAGTGGGTGTATGCAGGATTTGATGAGACCTACAAAATGATGGGCGTCAGTTTCGACAAGATTTATTACGAGTCAGAGACCTATCTCGAAGGAAAGGAAAAGGTGATTGAAGGTCTGGAGAAAGGGCTCTTCTACCGCCGTGAGGATGGATCTGTATGGGCTGATTTGACGGGTGACGGTCTTGACGAGAAACTTCTTCTCCGAAAGGATGGCACATCTGTATATATGACTCAGGATATTGGTACAGCCAAGCTCCGTTTCCAAGATTTCCCGATTGATAAGATGATCTACGTGGTGGGCAATGAGCAGAACTACCACTTTCAGGTGTTGAGTATTCTTCTCGACAAACTGGGCTTCAAGTGGGGCAAGGATCTTGTTCACTTCTCCTACGGAATGGTGGAACTCCCCAACGGTAAGATGAAGAGCCGTGAGGGAACAGTGGTTGATGCCGACGATCTGATGGAGACAATGATTGCCGATGCTCTCGAAGCAAGCAAGGAGCGTGTCAAGCAAACTGAAATGCCTGAATATGAGGCACGAGAGGTGGCTCGAAAGGTCGGTCTTGGTGCTCTCAAATACTTCATTCTCAAGGTAGATGCACGCAAGAATATGCTCTTCAATCCAGAAGAGTCTATAGACTTCAACGGCAACACAGGTCCGTTTATCCAATACACTTACGCACGTATTGCCAGCATCCTCCGCAAGGCCAAGGAGCAGGGCGTTGATATTCCTGACACACTGCCCACTTCCATCAGCATCTCAACTAAAGAGACAGAACTCATCCAGAAAATCAACCAGTTTGGAGCGGCCGTGCGCCAGGCAGGCACAGACTACAGCCCTTCAGGCATCTGCAACTACTGCTACGAACTCACAAAAGAGTTCAACCAGTTCTACCACGACTTCACAATTCTTGGCGAACAGGACGCAGACCTCAAGGCCTTCCGTCTCTCATTGGCAAAGGCTGTGGCAAAGGTGGTGAGCCTTGGCATGGGCCTGCTCGGCATTGAAATGCCAGAGCGTATGTAAAAAGCCCTATGGCTCTGCTCTTGAGTTGCTTTTCTCACTCTACACCTCTTGTGGTTCTGCCCCTTTCCTATCGGAGGAAAGGTCAATCATATCACTGAAAGTATGAATTGGACACCCCAACTTTGCGATTTCATACAACAACATCTCAACGACGATACAGCCTCTCTTCTTCTGGCTGCTCGTCGTTTTGAGTTGATTGACATGCCCTTTGCTGTCAATCAGATTGAGGCGCGTCGACGCCTGAAGGACAAACTCCCCGCTTGGTATGACAATCCCGACCTTGTGATGGGTGGACGTGTGCCTGCCGAGCAGTGCAGTTCTGAGCAGACAGCACGCTATAAGCGTGAGATCATTCAGGGTGAGAGCCTCTGCGACCTCACAGGAGGTATGGGAGTGGACTTTTGGTATCTCTCGGAGGGGATGCAGAAGGCAATCTACACAGAACGCAATGCTCAACTCTGTGAGGTGGCCCAATACAACTTCCAAGTCCTGCAAGATGATGCACATCCTGTGCCAGAGGTGCGCTGTGGAGATGGACTCACCCTTCCTCTCCCTCAAGTGGACGTCATCTATATAGACCCAGCCCGCCGTGCCACGGATGGTAGCCGAGTGTACAGTGTGGAGGATTGCGAGCCCAATGTGGTGGAGTGGCAAGACGAACTTCTCAGCCATGCCCAGACTGTGCTTGTCAAGCTTTCCCCAATGGTGGATATTACAGATGTGGCGCGCCGCCTCAAGGGAGTGCAGGAGATTCATGTGGTAGGTGTCAAGAATGAGTGCAAGGAGATTCTGGTGAAGATGAGTGCAGGAGGAACGGCAGGTTCTTCCTGTGAGGAAGACCCCGTGAGAAACACCCCCATGCCAATCATGGTCAGATGTGTGGATTTCCTCTCTTCGGGAAAAATCACCCATGCCTTCCCTCTTGCAGAAGTCTCAAAGCCAGCCCCCAGCATCGCAGGCGGTCAGGTGGGCCTCTATCTCTACGAGCCAGATGTCACCCTCATGAAGGCTCGGGGCTTTGCTTCCCTCTGCGACAGCTTTGGCGTGCGGCAGTTGGCTTCCTCCACCCATCTCATGACCTCAAACAAGGCTGCGGCAGATTTTCCTGGCCGCATTTTCGAGATTGAAGAAGTGCTACCATTCTCCTCCAAGCAGATCAAACGCCTCAAGACGCAGATACCACAAGCCAACATTGCCGTGCGCAACTTCGTGATGACAGCCGACACACTTCGCAAGCGACTGGGTGTCAAAGACGGAGGTGAGGTGTATTTGTTTGGAGCGAATGTGAGTGGAGCAGGTGATATGTTGCTGAAATGCAGAAAATTCACCGTTAAATAGAACTCCTGCCTCTCTATCTCATTTTTTTTTCTTAACTTTGCAACAATGAAACGCAGTGACTTCGAAATAATGGCCCCTGTGGGCAGTCGCGAGAGTTTGGCTGCAGCACTCAATGCTGGAGCCAACTCCATCTATTTTGGCATTGGCAAACTCAACATGCGCAGCCACAGTGCCAACCCCTTCACCATCGACGATCTCAAGGAGATTGCCGCCATCTGCCATGAACATGGCGTGAAGTCCTACCTTACGGTCAATACCATTATCTACGGCGAGGACATCGAGTCTATGCACGAGGTGATTGATGCCGCCAAGGATGCCAACATCTCTGCTGTGATTGCTTGCGATGTGGCAGTGATGACCTATTGCCGGCAGGTGGGGCAGGAAGTGCATTTGAGCACACAACTTAACATCTCCAACATAGAGGCGGTGAAATTCTATGCACAGTTTGCCGATGTGGCAGTGCTGGCGCGCGAACTCAACATGTGGCAGGTGCGCGACATCTATGAGCAAATCATTGCCCAGGATGTGCGTGGCCCTAAGGGCGACCTCATCCGCATAGAGATGTTCTGTCATGGGGCTCTTTGCATGGCCATCAGTGGCAAGTGCTACCTTTCCCTCCAAAACGCCAACAGGAGCGCAAACAGAGGCGAATGCGTGCAGATCTGCCGCCGAGGCTATGAGGTGAAAGATCTGGAGACAGGCACTGAGTTGGCCGTTGAGAACAAATACATCATGTCGCCCAAAGATTTGAAGACTGTCCGCTTCCTCGACATCATGATGAATGCGGGCGTGCGTGTGTTGAAGATTGAAGGCAGGGCACGCGGACCTGAATATGTGCACACAGTGGTGAAGGCATACGACGAGGCTATCAACGCTGTGTTGGAGGGCACTTTCACCGACGAGAAGAAAGACCGGTGGGACGAACAGCTTGCCATTGTGTTCAATCGAGGTTTCTGGGATGGCTACTATCAGGGACAGAAAATGGGTGAATGGTGTGAGGTGTATGGCAGCAAGGCCACTGAGAAGAAAGTCTATGTGGGCAAGTGCATGAAGTACTTCTCCAAGATAGGCGTGGCGGAGTTCCTCATTGAGAATGTGGACCTCCATGTGGGCGACAAGATACTTGTCACAGGTCCTACCACAGGTGCGCTCATCCAGACTTGCGACGAGATTCGCTTTGATCTCCAGCCTGTGGACATTGCCACCCGAGGTCAGCACATCAGCATCAGAGTCAATGAGCGCGTGCGCCCCAACGACAGACTGTATGTGCTTGAGAAGGCAGACCGCCTCACCCAGCAGTAGAAACGAACATGATGGCAGATAGACCCCTCTCTTGCTAAGAGCCCTGTCTGCCGACGGAATACAAAATAGATACATGGCAGAAGATTTTGATATCAGAGAACAGCGGAACACGAAGGACAAGGATTTTGAGAATGCCCTCCGTCCGCTCCGTTTTGATGACTTCAGCGGACAAAACAAGGTGGTGGAGAACCTCTGTGTGTTTGTGGAAGCAGCTCGCTTCAGAGGCGAACCGCTTGACCACACCCTTCTGCACGGACCTCCAGGACTGGGCAAGACCACGCTCTCCAACATTATTGCCAACGAGTTGGGAGTGGGCTTCAAGGTCACTTCAGGACCTGTGCTCGACAAGCCTGGAGACCTTGCTGGTCTCCTCACCTCGCTTGAGGAGAATGATGTGCTCTTCATTGACGAAATCCACCGCCTCTCCCCTGTGGTGGAAGAATACCTCTACAGCGCAATGGAGGACTACCGCATTGACATCATGATAGATAAAGGCCCCTCAGCGCGCTCCATCCAGATAGACCTGAACCCCTTCACCCTGGTGGGAGCAACAACCCGCAGCGGACTTCTCACAGCCCCCCTGCGCGCTCGTTTCGGCATCAATCTCCATCTGGAATACTACGATGCCGATGTGCTCACCAAGATCATCCTCCGTTCGGCCCATCTGCTGGGCGTGCCCTGCGACTTTGACGCGGCAGGTGAGATTGCTGGTCGTTCACGTGGCACTCCTCGTATTGCCAACGCCCTCCTCCGCCGTGTGCGTGACTTTGCTCAGGTGAGAGGCAACGGCACCATCAACCTCGACATTGCTCACACAGCCCTCGAGGCACTGAATATCGACCGCTATGGACTGGACGAGATCGACAACAAGATTCTCACCACCATCATCGACAAGTTCAAGGGAGGTCCTGTGGGGCTTGGCACTATTGCTACTGCCATTGGCGAGGATACGGGCACAATAGAGGAAGTGTACGAGCCATTCCTCATCAAGGAGGGCTTCATCAAGCGCACGCCACGAGGGCGCGAAGTGACAGAAATCGCCTATCGCCATCTGGGGCGCAATCCCTGGAGCACTTCTCGTGACAACACGGGCATGGGCAACCTGTTCGACTAAGGGCACGCTCGGGAGTGCTCTGCTAAAGTGAAAATCGAAGAGTGGTCGATAACGCTCTTCGCTATTTCTTTTTTCCTTTTAATTTACTCGAATTAATTTCCTCCGCATTTCCTTTCAGTAGAAGAATTGCCCGCAATTCTTCTATAAATCAAACTGGTCTCAAGCGACTTTTTCTCGGAAAGTAAATGCGGAGTAAATCACAAGTAAATTCTATCCAGTAAATTATTATTTTCCATTCGGATAGTTTTTTCTGTCTCTCACAAAGGTTAAGAGTGTAAAAGGCCATACGGCTGATATTTAAAAGAACACTTTTATCTTTCCTGCTGAAATCTAAAAAGTAAAGATTAAAAGGATGGAGCAGCGAGGGCAAAGATGAGCTTGCTCAATTTCTGCCGAGTCGTGACAGACTAAGACGTAGTCAACGCCATGCGGCAGGCTGCCTAACTGGACAGCTTTGATTCTTTAGCAGAAGACCGTTGAGGTCTGAGGCTGTCCTTTTACAAAAAATCTTTTATCCTCTTACCCTTCGTGAGAGTTTTTTTTACACGACCCTCATGGCAAAATTATTTTCACTTTTAATTTACTCGACCTAATTTCTTTCAGCAACCTTGGCTGCACCTCGGCATAACTCAAGCAAGCTTGGTTCTGCGCTCGGTTTGCACAAGGTTATCCTCCGCATTTCCTTTCAGTAGAAGAATTGCCTGCAATTGTTCTACAAATCAAATTGGTCGCAAGCGACTTTTTCTCGGAAAGTAAATACGGAGTAAATTAAAAGTAAATTCATTCCAGTAAATTAATTTTTTATTTCTAACGCCCCTCATGGCAAAATTATTTTTACTTTTAATTTACTCGACCTAATTTACTCCGCATTTCCTTTCAGTAGAAGAATTGCCTGCAATTGTTCTATAAATCAAATTGGTCGCAAGCGACTTTTTCTCGGAAAGTAAAATACGGAGTAAATTAAAAGTAAATTCATTCCAGTAAATTAATTTTTTATTTCTAACGCCCCTCATGGCAAATTTATTTTACTTTTAATTTACTCGACCTAATTTCCTCCGCATTTCCTTTCAGTAGAAGAATTGCCTGCAATTGTTCTATAAAAGAAAGAGGGACCGGGGCGCAGAGCCCCAGCCCCACCCGTCTAGTTGTGCTCCATCTCGTCGTCGTCCCCGCTTCCGCTGCCCGGAGCAGTGCCGCCACCGCCTGTTGGAGTTTCGCCGCCACCGCCTGTTGGAGTTTCGCCGCCAGTGCCTGTTGGAGTTTCGCCGCCAGTGCCTGGTGCGCTCACGCCGCCCACGGGGAGCACGACCCTGTTCGTCTCGTCCATGTACCTGTAGAGCACCTGAGTGATGCAGGAGAAGCCAAGC
>Ga0209510_1001626_pt1 | contig 25000 bp, 25 predicted proteins | sample BiotimSIPDNA_FD_185749 | JGI IMG/M metagenome (GOLD analysis project Ga0209510, IMG submission 185749) | Anaerobic biogas reactor microbial communites from Washington, USA - Biogas_R1 time_0 SIP DNA (SPAdes) (version 2) | ecosystem: Engineered > Bioreactor > Anaerobic > Unclassified | place...
CTCTCCAAGGACGTCAGCACCAACTGCAAGGGCAGGCACTATGAGTGGGGCCGATCCGTTGAGGACCTGACCGGTGTCTTCTCCATCGAGAAGTTCATCCAGCTCTGGGGCAACGGAACCTGCGGCGAAGTCCAGGTCGACTGGCTACCCTGCATCTGAGCGGGATCTCGGGATTCGGATGCTTTGCGCATCTGAATCAACCCTACTTTTTTTATCACCAATTCCTTCAGGGCGCCTTTGGACCAAAACACTGAAATATCAGCCCTACATTAAATAGACAAGTAGTCTGTCTCACCCATGAAAGGGAGACAAACGATTCGAATTCAGAACAGGAAGGGGGTGCAAGTAAAATGAAGGGAGTATTAGCACTACTTGTAGCTCTTGCATTGGCGTGTAGCTTAGCTGTAGCCAACCCGCCATTGAAGGAGCCCATTCAGTACGAGCAGTTTTGTGAGAACGCGCTGGTCAGCGGGACCGGCTATATCGACGTGGCGACCTCTATCGTCGATAAGAAGATCGCCCTCGAGTACTACGACATGATGTCCGGTGACGGCACTCTGGAGATGGACTCCACCCATGTCTACTCGCAGGAGCCGAACAAGTTGTTGAGGCCGGTGCCCAACTACAACTATGATACCTGCGCCAACAACTCTACGACGGACGCGAATCTGAACTTCTTCGAGAACACCAAGCTCACCTTCGCGATCAAGAACGCGCCTCTCCGGGGCGGGAAGTTCATAAACTCCAAGGCGTTCTACGGCGGCATAGGTGCGAACATCCAGGAGATGTTCAGCGTCAACGAGATGGAGAAGGACCAGACCGTCTTCTTCGGCTCGACCGAGAACTCGACGATCGAGCACACCGTAGGCCTCCAGACCCTCAACAGCTTCAACGGTACCTGGGGAACCGACGCCAGCATGCACAAGATCTTCTACAAGGACATAAAGAGCCACGAGCTATTCAGCGGTGACTTCGAGGTCCAGAAGGAGATCAAGTTCCACGAGAACCCAGTGGCTGAACCGAGACCCTGCCCGTGCGCGGGAGTGGACTGCTGAGGTCAGCAGTCTGCCCTATTTTCTTATTTTTGCGGCGGAGCCGGACCAGATCAAGCGCGGTTATCCCCTCGGGGGCGGGCCTTTTCCGTCGTGCAAGCTTGAGATTAACGGCCTTTGTCGCAAGCGAATTCGTCATGGGGGTTAAAGAGTGAAGAAATGGCTGATCGTCCTTCTGCTCCTCGCGATCCAAACAGCCCACGCCACCGTTGAAGAGACGAGGCTGGGCCCGGAATCGGAGTGGGATTTGGAGGCATCGGAAACAGGGTCTGTCTGGCCCTCAGTTCCGCATATGGTGGGAGAGCTCAGCGTCTCCATCGAGATGTCAGGACCGAAGTCCGGACATGACGTCCACTACGCCACGCCAGGAAAGGCTATGGAATACGTGGTAGCTGTAGAGAACTCAGGATGCTATGAGGTGGAGGCGAAGCTCACCGTGGTCCCCAAGAACTGCAAACCCAGCTGGTTCGGATGGACCGAGGAGACCGTGACGGTCCCGGCGGGAGGGGTGGGGACTGAGACTCTCACCGTCACGCCGGATATGAGCGCACCTCCCGGCGATTACGACTTCCAGATCATGGCCACCGCCTTGAACACCAAGTCGGGGTCTGCGATAGCTGGTTTCAGGCTTCAGAACTACGATTACGTCTCCGAGACCTCCATCAGCGGAACCGGCCAGTTCACGATGAACAAAGACGTCCGGAGCATGAACACCGGCGTGAAGTCGAACAAGGACATATACTTCAGCGGCAGCGTGGACACTCTTATGAAGAACGAGTACCTGGTGGAGAAGGCTAAGGGAGGGAATCCCACCTTCCAGGAGTGCGATGCGGTGGACAACTACGTGGCCCAGAACTCTGGCGACACCCTGATGGGGACCGAGACCGTCAGGAGCTCCCTCGTCTTCGGCGGCGTGGGTGCCAGGGTCCACGAGAGCTACAACCTCCAGGAGATGGAGTACGAGCTCCAACAGATAGACCTCCACCACACCGGCCTCAACCGCCGGGCGGAGTTCCAGACCGCGGACAACTTCACCGGATACATGGCCATCGACGCCAGGCAGACGATACCCGGTCAGAGGAGCACCCGAGAGAGAGAAGAGTTCCTGGGGACCTTCGAGATCCAGAGAAGGCTGATCTTCAAAGAGACTCCGACCCCATCCTTCGGATGCTTTGACGGCTCATGCTTCAACTTCGCCAAACCCTCGATCTGAGCATGGGCCATTTTTTTTATTTAATTTAGAAAATTAGCGCCGAGGGAGGGATTCGAACCCTCGAGTCCCGAAGGGACACAGGTTTAGCAAACCTGCGCCATACCAGGCTTGGCTACCTCGACCTGGCCCCATCTTGATCCTCTCGATATTTAAATTCTGCGTCGGGAGCCCTTCCGAAGCCGGGACGGCCCGATCCGGGCCCTGCCGATTACGGGGCACTCCTATCCCCAACGGAGAGGCGGACCCTCATCCCTCCCTCCGATGATCGGAGGGAGGGGTGGGCTTCTCCCCCTCCTCCCCGCCCCCGACGCACCGGAGGAGGTCTTTGCTTGTGATTATCCCCACGAGAGCTCCGCATTCAACCACCGGCAACCTCCTTATTTTGTGCTCCAGCATCATCTCCGCCGCCCTTCTGGTCGTTTCGTTGGGGCCGATGGTCACCAGCGGAGCCGGGGTCATCACCTCCCAGATCACGACATTTCTGGGATCGATCCCCTTGGCGAAGACCTGCCTGAACAAGCCGGAGGTGGTGACTATCCCCACCACCTCCTTGAGGAGACCTCCCTCGACAACCAGGACGCTCCCCTTACTCTCGCGGACCATCATCTGGATCGCCTCAAAGACGGTGGTCTCCACCCCCACCGCGAGGATGGGGTAAGTCATCAGATCTCGGACCTTCATGAGGGCTCCCAACCTGCCATTAAAGCTAAAGTTGTTTTGGGGTTTATATTAAACTTATCAAGGGAAGGGGATCGGATCAGAGGGGGCCTGAGGCCGCAAGGCCGATTTTGCGGGACCGGCGCGGCCGAGGCGGCGCCGCCATCCCCTACGGCGACTCTCCCCGGCAGGGCAAACCAACCGGATCTGGGCGGGAGGGTGGCCCCGCCCCTGACCCGAGCTGCCCTCTACAAACGACCGGCAGGCCAGAGCCGATCCCACCGGACCTCCAGCCCCACGGCTGGCTGGTCGAGGCCAAAGCTCTGCAAGACCTGGGGGTTGAAGATGCCGAAGGACCCGACTCTGGACCCCTCGACCAGGAGGTCGGCCCTCCTGCCCTCCAGGAACGCCCCGTCCCCGGAGGGGACGATCTCGGGGTTCAGGTCAAGCTCCCGGAAGAGGGCGTCGACGACCGACCTCACCTCTGCGAAGTCGGCGCCGCTGTGGATGGAGGCCGCCGCCAGGTCCTGCCTCGTCTTCCCACCATCCAGGACGTCCCCCAGGGCGAAGATCCTCTGGGGGAGGGGATGGTGCTGGTTTATCGCGAAGATCTCGAGGAGGCTCGGCAGGATCGAGGTCCTGACCATGGTGTGAAGCTCGCTTATGGGATGGAGGACTCGGGTGACCGTCCCGTCGTCCTGGAGGCGCCTCATCTTCTCGAAGTTCACCTTCTCGGAGGTCAGGGTGAAAGGCATCGTCTCCAGGTAGCCGAAGCCGACCATGATCTCCCGGAGGTCGGACTTTTGGACCTCCAGAGGGTGGGGCTCGCCGACGGTGACGGTCTTGGGAAGAACCGGCACCAGCCTGTCGTAGCCGTATCCCTTGGCGGCGTCCTCGAAGATGTCCCAGGAGTGCATTATGTCCGCCCTGTAGGGCGGGACGAGGACCTCCAGCTCCCGGCCGAGGAGGGCCCGGGCACCAAACCTCATCCTCTCGAGGGAGGACGCCAGCTCCTCCGCCGAGAGGTCGAAGCCGATGAGGGATCGGGCCTCCTCGACGTCGACCTTCCACCTGGCGGGAGAGAGGTCCGGCAGGACGAGAGACCCCTCGGGCCTCTCCACCCGGACCGCCTCGATCCGACCGCCCCTCTCCGCCAGGGCGCAGACCACGATGTTGAGGGCCTTGTAGACGACGGGATCGGTCCCCGTAACGTCGATGAAGAGGTCCCTGGTGTCGTCTCGGACTCGAGTCAGCTCCCCGTTGATGATCGGCGGGAAGGAGAGCACATTGCCGTTGGCGTCGGTGATGAGGGGGTAGCGGTCGAAACCCTCCAGGATGGAGGCGTAGCTCACTCCCTTGGGGTGGCGCTTTAGGATCTCCTCCATCGAGAGGCTCTCCTCGAAGTCGAGGGGGACGAACTCGAAGGAGGGGTCGGCGGCGAAGTAGGTGAAGGGGGGGACGACCCTAGAGATGTCGTGGACCCCTATCGCCACCTTCCTCCGGTTCCTCCCGAGGCCCCAGTGGAGGTCCTCCTGGAGGTCCATCAGGGACTCTATGGCGGGGTCGCTGAACTCGAGGTCCCTCACCACGGCGCAGCCTATGATGGGCCTCACCTTCTCGACGGAGGGATCGACCCTCAGGGCTATCTCGCCGGGGGAGACCTGATACTCCGGAAGGCCGCTCTTGAGGTCCAAGAAGCCCTGGAGGGCCCTTGCGACCCCCTCGGAGCTGTAGAGGTCGGGCCTGTCGGGGAAGAACTCGACGTCGACGTAATCCTCCGCGTTGCTCTTTCCTATGTCTGCGCCCATCATGGCCATCCGGGCCATGATCTCATCCCTCCTGGCGCCTACCATCTCCTCCAGATCCTCATAGTACAGTCTAACTACCGGCACGATCGATCACATCCTCGCGGAAACGGGAGCGTCCCTCAGCCATCCCACGTCCGACTGGTAGAGGAGCCGGAGGTCCTTCAGCCCCAGCCTCAGCATGGCGAGCCTGCCGACGCCGAGCCCCCAGGCGAGGACGGGGTGGTCTATCCCGAAGGGGGCGGTCACCTCCCTCCGAAAGACCCCGGCCCCGCCGAGCTCCACCCAGCCGAGCCCCTCGATGTAGACCTCCGGCTCGACGGAGGGCTCGGTGTAGGGGAAGTAGCCAGGGCGGAACCGGACCTCCTCAAAGCCCATCTTGGCGTAGAACTCCTGGAGGACCCCCAGGAGGTTTGCGAAGGATAGCCCCTCATCCATGATCACCCCCTCCAGCTGCTCGAACTCCGGGGTGTGGGTCGGGTCTATCGCCTCCCGCCGGTAGACCCGGTCTATCGAGAAGGCCTTCACCGGCGGGTTCGGGTGGTCTGCCAGGTACTTTATGGTCACCGATGTGGTGTGGGTCCGGAGGACCTCCCGGCGGGAGACCTCCGGGTCCCAGCTCCCGCCCCAGCCAGTGGAGCCGACGTCGCCGCCGTGCTCGTGCATCTCCTTGACGCTGGCGTAATCGGGGATCTCGGCCCTGGATTCGAGGTAGAAGGTGTCCTGCATCTCCCGGGCCGGATGGTCCTGGGGCTGGAAGAGGGCGTCGAAGTTCCAGAAGCTCGGCTGGACGATCTCGCCCTTGATCTCGGAAAAGCCCATCTCCAGCATGATCTCCCTCATCCTCGATAGGAGCCGCTGGTAGGGGTGGACCTTGCCGGGGTAGATCCGCTCTGCGGGGAGGGCGACGTCGTAGGGGCGGACCTCGTATCTCGCCCCCTTATAATCGAGATATCTTCCTTCCCAGACTCCGTTCTTTATCATGTCCGGGGTTATCTGAGCGATATAATCCAAGACGCCAGAGGAGGATCTGGAGCTCTCTTCAGCCATCCTGAGGGAGAACCTTCCCTCCTCGGTGATCTCGAAGGACCATGACTTCTGGGCCCTCGACTCCACGAGCCCTCTGCTCTTGAGGAGCTTCAGAGCCTCCTGGTCCAAGGCGGAGCCGCTCGTCTCCCCCTGGAACAAAAGTGCCGCCAGGATCTCCTCGTCCTTTCCAGGGGAGGCATCCCCTACGGGCTTGATCTTGCCAGCCTCGACGGTGGCCCAGCCCTTCTTCTTGAGCCAGCCGATGCCGACCTTGAGGGAAGGGTCTTTGATCTCCGATATGGGGACCCCCTCAGACCCGGCGATCTCGAGGATCCTCCTCTCGGGAAGGCCGATCTCGGCGTACCGAGCCCCCTCCTCGGTGAGGGAGTAGACCTCCTCCACCTTTTTATCGAGGCTGACGAGGCCCCGTTCGGCGAGCCCCTCCGCCGAGGAGATGACCGAGACCTCCTTGACGCCGAGCCTTTCGGCTATTTTATTGGGGTCGGACTCCCCCTCCAATATCTCTTTCAGCACCTGCCTGTCCCTGGGAGACAGGGCGGACAGCTTATCCTCTTCCTTTGGCATGATGATCAACCTTGTGAAATCGTGATCTTCAAGGGTAGGCAGATGCGAGAACCATATATTAAACCTGCCCGCCTCGAACGACGCAGAGGTGAAGATCGGCTGGAAGAGAAGAAATAGTCGTGAATCCATTTCGGGTTAGAATTTGGGTCCGTCTGAGAATGCGGCATTTATCGTATCGAATACTGATTTTACCGGAGAACCCCTCGCGGCGATGTTTCATAATATCAGATGCTGTGAGGTGTTCGAGATGCTCCAACCAGTATCAATATTAAGGCCCAAATAGATTTGTTTGCATAATTATTTTATTTATTATCTACCACATGGACTGAGATACTCTCATAGGATGTATTGCACTTGCACCGCTCCGTCGCGCCATTTCTTGTCGCCGTCCATCTCAGCAGCGGCAATATCGCATCTCTTAGATCTATTCCGTCTTGTGTCAGCGAATATTCAACACGCGGTGGGATTTCAGCAAACGATTCCCTCTTGATCAAGCCTTCAGCTTCGAGCTCCTTGAGAGTGTCGGAGAGAGTCTTCGGACTGATTCCAGGCAGCATCTCCATCAATTTTTTGAATCTAGGACGCCCGCAATTACCGATGGCGTTGATGATGAGAAGCGCCCATTTCTTGCTGATGACATCTATGATGCCTTTGAGAGGGCAGAGGCAGATCTTTTCGCATTCGTGGTGCATAGTTTACTTTCCCCATGGATAGTGACTATTAAACTATAAACTTGATAGCTTAAATACTTTCCATTGGATAGTAGGTTGATGGAGGTGATATGAGTATGTTTGATAGATGTACGTGTGGAGATGAAAGGAAAGAGAATCGACACGGAAATATCTTCCATGGCTGTCACTGCAGCTGCCATGGTGGACGGCAATTCTTCAGCAAGAAAGAAAGAAAGGATATGCTAGAAAAGTATAGGGAATCACTGAAAAATGAGCTGGAAGGCGTTGAAGAAGCGTTAGGAGCGCTCCAGTAAAGTCAAACTGGCGGTGGCGCCTACCCGCAAGCAAGCTGCGGAGCATGCAAGGCGCCGCCGTATTAGTGTTTTGATACATAGGTCGTATCCCCATCACCTTGAACTATTCCACTTCATAAAATTATCATTGGACGCCGCAGATCCTTAGGGTATTCGATAAAAATAAATGAACGAAGAGATAGCTCAAGGAGAGGTATAGCTCTCCAGCTCCTCCAGAGCCTCCAGGACCCCCTGGACTGACATCTCCATGAACCGCTTCCCCTTCTCCCTGGTGGCCCTGGAGGGGTCGCCCATCACTCCGTTTCCCATCAGATGCCTCACGTCCCTCATGATCAGGTACCTCGGCCTGGTGGGGAAGTGCTTTTCGGGGAGCCCCTTCACCAGGTCCTCCCGGATGACCAACATCCTCGAGGTCTCGATCTCCCCGGCGTGGCCGTCTCCAGGGGTCTCGACCCCGGAGGGATCGATCAGGTCGAAGTCGGATACCAGGCTCACCCGGATATCCATCGCCGCGACGGCCCCCTCGGCCGCCTCCTTGAGGGCGGAGAGGTGCTGGCCACCGGCGTGGCCCGTCAGGATCAGGACCCGCTCAAACCCCGAATCGCGAAAGGCGGAGAGGAGGTCAGATACGAGGGACCTGAGAGAGCCAGGGCTGATGGAGATCGTCCCCGGAAAGCCCCGGGTCGACCTGCATACCCCGTAGTGGACGGGAGGGGCGACGAAGACTGGCCTTCGGCGGGAGACCTCCTTTGCCACCTCCAGGGCCTGGATCGTATCGGTGAAGGTGGGGAGGTGGGGGCCGTGCTCCTCCGTCGCCCCCACCGGGAGGATCACGGTCCGGGTCTTCCCAAGGCCGGCCTCGATCTCGGTCCAGGTCATCTCCGCGAGGAGCATCATATGCTGATCGAACTCCCGGCGATCACCGCCCCCTCTGGGACCCGGACCTCGTACTGGACGGCGCCGACCCGCAGGGTGTAGGGGCCGACAGGTCCAGCGTCGAAGTTGGTAGACCAGCTCTCTGGACCCTCCGTCGAGTAGGGGACGACGAGGGAGAACTGGCCATCGGAACCGGCGACGGTGGACTTCTGGTAGACGAAGTTTCTGCCGTGGCCCGTCGCGATCGGAACGGAGATGGCCACCTCCGTCCCGGGAGAGGCGGCTCCGGTGATTGTGGCCCCCGGAACGTGCTCGAAGATCTTTACGTACTTCTGGCCGCTGGAGGTGACCGAGCTTGGTGACTCGTGGACGAGCCGATAATGGCTCAGCGCCTCCAGGGGGACCGATGTCATGACGGGGCTCTGGGATACCACCTCGGCCGCCGCATACCCCCGCTCCAGGCTCTCGTTGACGCTCTCGAGGAGCTCCTGATAGTCTCGAGACCTCTTCTGGGGCTCGACAGAGATCCCACCCTGACCATCGGTCCGGTAGGCTATCGTCCAGCCCTCCTGGACACTGGTCTTTGTCCCGTCGAAGAAGTGGAGCCTCGCCACCATCGATCTGAAGTAGGTCGGTCTGTAGATCATGATCGGCTGGTCGTCCTGCCAGTAGCTGAAATGGTATGTGCCGGGGTTTATGTTGCTCCAGGCGGCCATGGCGTGGAACTTGCCCATGGCCATCTCCACGTCGGTGACGACATACCTGATGTTGGAGTAGGGGGACCTGTCGACGTCGAGGTTCGTCGCCACCGCCTCGGCCTCGGACTCGTTCTGAGCGAGGAAGAAGGGGGACGATCCAGCAACCCCAGTCTCTATGTTTCCTATCCCCTGCTGGAAGGGGTTGGAGTTCGCAAGCCGTTCACCTACCGCCTCGATGGCGTGGCCGTAGTCCCACCAGGACATGGTTCCGTAGGCAGAATCGGGGTAAGGGAACTTCTCCCCCTTCGGTGGGCGGTCATATATGGTGTATATCCCCATCCCAGGCTCTGGGGTGTTGTCCCGGAGCCAGAACATCGATTCGTACCAGTCGGAGTTCATCGGTCCTACCTGGTTCTGCGAGTAGAAGCTCCCGATGGGAACCCCCTGGACCGCTCCGAAGATGGAAGGATAAATGAAGAGGATCGCCAGGAGGGCGACGGCCGCCACGTTGACGACGATCTGGTTCTGATCCGGAGCCTCATTGGACGATCCCCTCGCCATCCTGACGAACGCGTCCTCGACCTCCAAAAACCGGGTTCTTTCGAGGAGGACCGATCCGAGGTAACCGGCGAGGAAGGCGACGTTGACGGCGTAGTAGTAGGCGAACCTGTTCTGGGCGAAGGTTAGGGCGAGGATGATCACCGTCCAGACCAGGATCAGCATATCCCCGTTCCGGCTATCGTCCCGGCGATACCTCAGGAAGATTAGGGGTATAGCTATGAGGGTCAGCCAGAAGGGCGATAGGATGGAGACGATGCCGGGGAAGTTTCTCTGGATGGCATACCTCTCCAATATCGATGACGCCTCCGAGATGGTGGCGCCGCCGCCGGTCCGGGGCTGGAAGATCTTCAGGCCGGCCGTGAGGGCTCCAGTGAACTGGGGGACCGCCAGCACCAGTATTACGAAGACGACGGCTATCGACCCGATGATGATCAGGGGGAAGTAGCGCCGATCGATCTTCCGCTGGACGAACTGGCTGGAGACGACGGCGAGGAAGAACATGAAGACGATACCTACGATCAGGATCGTCGGCTGGAAGAGGGAGTAGTAGGTGAAGCCGAAGCCGTTCTCGGCCCTGACGAAGGGGAGGATCAGAAGGAGCGCGACGAAGAAGGCGATCGAACCCAGGATTCCCAGATACTCAGCGCTCCTCCCTCTCATGTGGTCCACGATGCTCTGAATGGTGACGAAGGCGAGGATTATCCCCACAAAGAGGTGGCCCGATGACCAGGCGTCTATGTATAGGCCGAGAAACAGGCCCGCCAGCAGGCAATAGGCAAGCGGCCTCTTCAAAGCGGGAAGATCCCTGCCACGGAGGGAGGAGAAGGCGAGCTTGCCAGCTCCCGACCGGAAGGCTAAGATGAAGAAGAGCATCGCAGTGGTGCTGAGGAGGACCTCTGAGGCGTGATGGTCTGCAAACCCTATCAACGACCGGGAGAGGAACTGGCCCGGGAGGACTGCGATCATGACCGCGGCCATGAACCCCGCCGTCCTGCCTCCCAGCTCCCGGCCGATGAAGTAGACTATGAAGACCAGGAGGGCTCCGAAGACAGCCGGCAACACCGCCCCCACCACCTCTACGGTGTGCATGCTGGGGGTGCCGAGGTCCGCGATATAGGATAGGATGGCGATAGCCCAGCTGTTGAAGGGGCCGAAGGTGATCTCCGTCCCCCCCGGGAAGAAGGTCATGGGATCGAACCACGGCCGCTGGAGGTTGAGGACGGTGCTCTTGGCGAGCATGATGTGATAAGAGCCATCGTTGCCGTCGAAGAGGACGGTGTCTCCGACAAGGACGCGCGACATGGGTTTGTAGACCCTGAGGTAGAGCGAGAAGAGGAAGACCACGCCCAGGCCAGCGTAGATGTAAAGGTCTGGGATCCGTTCCAACGGCCGCCTCTTCGGAGCTGGCCGATCCTTCCCCTCAGCGTTCGCTTTTTTCTCCTTCACCGATTTCTTGGTCATCGTGCCGGAAGAACCATTTTCAATCCAGATAAACATTTTGAAGCCGGATTTGGAGGGGCCCGAAAGCTGGAAGAAGGGTGACCGAAGGCCCAGAATGGCGGAAGAAGAAGCCTAGAGGAGAGGAAGTCCGGATATATCCGAGGCCGAGAAGATGCTCCCTTTCCGGTTCGATCCTCGCCACCCTAGGGACCAGAGGTGGAGATCACCATCCGCCGTAGACCAGGAAGGAGCTGGTCATCCCGAAGAGCTTCTCATCGAGGACCGTTCCTTCGGGGAAGAGGTCGACGATCTCCTCTCTTCTGAGGAGCCGGACCGAGTTCGCAGCGGCCAGAGCCTCTCTTCTCTCGGGGATCTTCGGATACCACCCGAGGCTGAAGCGCTGGATCAAAAATACCTTCAAGGCCAGAGGAAAGAACTGAAAGAAGGGGAAGAGGAAGTGGGGCTCCAGGGGAAAGCCCCGGTTCGGCGTCTGGACGAAGTACTTCCTCCCGACGCGCATCACCTCCCGGGCCATCCGGCGCTGCTCCGCCAGTCCCCCCACGTGCTCTATGACGGAGTTGGAGAAGGCGACGTCGAAGGCCCCGTCCCCGAACTCGCCCATCTCCCTTGCGTCCCCAACGACGAGGCGGATGTTGGTGTGGTGGCTATCCGCCCTCGAGAGGTTAAGGATGGTTATCTCATAGTCCGGATCGTCGGCAAACCCCATCTTCTCCCAGAAGAGCTCCGTCCCGCCGACGTCTATGATCTTCAGGGGCTTTGGGAGGGGAGCCGCCAGCTCCCTGAAGAAGGCGATCCTCTTGCGCCTCACCTTCAATATAGGAGAATCGTCCCGGCTGACGTCAAACATCTTTTTAAGATCCGTTCCCATCATCCCTCGCGGCCTCAGCGGCTAATGCCGCCCCATAATCTGATCCAAAGGAATTTATCGTCTGACAAATTTCATGACGGACCGATGAGGCTAGGTCATCGATCCCCCTCCCTCCGATCGATAGCATTCAATTCATCCGGAGATCCGGGGAAGGCCAGCAGGAGAGTAGATGGTTAAAGCTTAAAACCTTTGGGGCGTCTATGGTGGTAAGGAGGGATCTGGTGAAGAAGATCAACGATATAAAGGGCCTTGGCGGGATGCTGAACGGTTTTCGAGAGCTGGTGAAGGATGACGAGAGCATAACCTTCGTCGGAACTCCGGGGTTCTGCACGCCGTTCGCCACCTTCCTCGGGTTTCCCGTCCGGGAGAAGAGGCTGGCCTTCGTCCCCGGCCTGGATGTTGAGAAGACTAGATCGCTGGTGGCGACGGAGCACGGGATGGAGCTGGGCGGAGCCGCCAGCCCCGACGCCGACGTGGTGGTGATTCTCGGTGGGATGGCGATGCCGAAGATCGGCGTCTCGATCGAGGAGATGGCCGCCCTTCTCGGGAAGATCGAGCACAAAACGCTCATCGGTGTATGTTTCATGGGGATCCTCGAACAGGCGGGATGGTGCGGAACCCCGGCCCTCGGCTTCGATTACGTCATGAACACGAACCTCAGCGGAGATATATCCGGGGCTTAGGATATCACCGAGGAGGGGAGATTCCGGCAAAAGGAGGGCTTCGAAGGGGAGCTTTTGGGGTGATAAAAGATTAATAACAGATTTCTGGTGGGCCCGACGCGATTCGAACGCGTGACCTCACGGTTATCAGCCGTGCGCTCCAACCATGCTAAGCTACGGGCCCGGCAGCCTTTTTGATTGAGCCACCCCTTAATAACAGTTTCCCTAGAATCCGGCATATCGGAGCCTAGGGCCGCCTCATCTTCATATTTTGACGATCGGCATCTTCCGCCAAAAGGGTCGGAGTCCCGGTTCTGGACCGTGCTCTTTCGGAGACGGGGCTCTATCAGCCGATCCGACCTCATCGACGGGACCTTCGGCTTCGGGAGCGGCTCCCACCAATGGCCTTTCGACAGAGTTAAATCTTCAAGGGATGAGGATCTGGAGGTGATGAAGAGATGGCCGATGCCGAAATCGAGAAGAGAGAGGAACTTTCTGGGCTCTACGACCTGGCGATCCCCATAGGGATGCCCCTCAGCGTTATCCAGGATCTGGTGGACAGATTCGAGCTGGAGCCGGTGAGGCGGAACGCCAAGGTCGGCCTTCTGGACGGCGAGTCGGAGGAGAGGGAGATCCTCGTCCTCCGCGGGGACTTCGATACGGTGAAGGCGGCGGAGAAGTACATGTTCGAGGGCCTCGACCAGAGGATAGCGAGATGGGAGAGAAACGAGCGTTCCGATCGATACCGGGAGATGTACGACAGGAACGCCGATGAGAGAAGGCGGATGGTCAAGGAGAGGATCGCCGAGAAGAAGGAGGAGCTCAGCCTCTGATAGCCAGGCCAGCTCAGAGGACTCCCATCGTCTTGTGGGCCTGGGGTATGACCACAACGTTGCAGAGACGCTCCGATGCAGCCTCGAAGAGGTCGGTCAGCTTTTCTGGGGACGGCCTCCCCCATCCGTGGGCTGGCTGGAGAACGACCGTCGCCTCCACTCCCGCCAGCCTGGGGCTGAGGCGTTCTATCTCCTCCCTCGAAGTCGAGGCGAGGACGACCACCTTGGCGATGGTGAAGACCCCCCGCTGGGAGGCTTCCTCGATGCAGGCCAGCTCGTTCTCGACTAGATCCGTCGACCCCCTCCGAGAAGACGGTCCGGCGCTTGGAAGCTTTATGTCGATGGAGGCATAATCGATCCAGGGGATCATCTTAGAGAACCGACGGCGAGAGAAGCCGTTCGTCTCGAGGTAGACGGCCATCCCCTCGGCGGCGCAAGCCCTCGCCAGCGCCTCAACGAACTCGGGCTGGCAGAGGGGCTCGCCACCGGTTATCGAGACGCTATGAGTTCCTCTGCCCCAGAGGGCCCGGACCTCCACCATCGTCCAGGCGACGGTGACGGGATTTTCGGCCCGCCGGCGGAGGCCGGAGGCGATCACCTCGCAAGATTTCACGTCGCGGCGGAACTTCGCCGAGTCGCAGTAAGAGCAGGAGAGGTTGCAGCCAGCGGTCCTGACGAATACCTGTCTCCTCCCTATGAGCGGCCCCTCCCCCTGGAAGGAGGTGAAGACCTCTCCCAGGATGCCAACGTCACCGGTACTTGGTGGGGTCAGGGACGCCCGCCTCCAGAAAGCCGAACCTCCGATGCTGACATGCCTCGCATTCGCCGCAGTGGAGGGCGCCATCCAGGTAGCAGGACCAGGTCAGGGCCATCGGTGCCCCCAGATCCGATCCGAGCTTCACGATCTCGGGCTTCTGGAGGTGGACGAGGGGCGCCTCGATCCTCGGAGGGATGCTGAAGGAGGCGACGGCCCTCTCCAGGAGGAGGTTGAACCTCTCGACGAACTCCGGCCTGTTGTCGGGGTATGACCTCCCCTCCTCGGCGTTGAAGCCAACGTAGACCCTTTCTGCCCCCATCGACTCCGCATACGCCGCCGCCATCGACCCGAAGACGAGGTTCCGGCAGAAGACCCAGGTGGGAGGGGTGGCCGTGGGAGCCCAGATATCGACCTCGTCCCCCGTGGGTATGGGGGCCCCGGCCGTCGTCAGGGGGGTCATCTTCCGGAATAGGTCCGTCGTCGCGAACCGGACCTCTGCCGCCCCCAGGGCCTCCGCCACCTCCGCGATCGCCATCTTCTCCCTCTCCTCGGCCTTCTGGCCGTAGAGGACGTGGAAGATGTGAACCTCAAAGCCGTCGTCGAGGGCCTTGGTCGCCGCCACCGTCGAGTCGAGCCCACCGGAGCAGAGGCAGACCGCCTTCGGCCTCATCCGGTCATCACCCACTTGTTCTTCCCCTCCCAGAGCTTCACCGAGACGAGGGCGGCGGGGGTGCCGAGGAGCTGCTCCTCCATGCCGGCCTTGATCCGCTCTGCGATCCTCTCGGCTGTGGGGTTATCGAGGATCTCGTTCAAGTCGCGGTGGTCCAGCTCCTCCAGGACTGATCTGAGAGCCCGCTTCAGATAGTAAAAGTCCATCAATAAGCCGGTCTCTTCGTCGACAGGACCCTCCAGGACCACCTCCACGTCGTAGGTGTGGCCGTGGACTCTCGAACATTTGCCGTCGTATCCAGGAAGACGATGGGCGGCGTCGAACTCCTGGGAGAGGCCCATCCTCATTCGTCCCCATCCTTCAGCCGCCCCTGGCGGCGGTCTATCTCGTCGAGCTGGTCGAGCATCTTCCTCAGGGCCGTCCGGACGGCGTCGGAGAAGGTGACGAACTTTCCATCGTCGCCGACGTGGCGATTGACGTCGTCGATGATGTGTTGGGGAATCTCCACCGATATCTTGGGCACTATAATCCTCCAGTATTCCTGGGGGAATACCCGCAGATTATTAAACCTTTCCTGGTCAGGGCTCTGCCACCTCCAGGATCTCCGGCGGGGCGCCGGCCAGGGCCACCAGCGCCTCCGCCTCCATGAAGTGGAGCCTCGCGGGGACGATGAGGATCTGGAGGGGATCTCCCAGATCCCGCTCCGGAAGCCGAGGTAGCCAGTCGGCTACGACGACGGCGTCCTCGGACCCGGCCCTCGCCACCCCGACGCCTAAGGAGGAGTTGAGACGGTCGGCGCCCGCGGCCGCCTCCATCTCCAGGAGGAGGGCCGCCCCCTCACCGGCGGTCATGTACCTCTCCGGCTGGATGTCGAGGAAGAGGAGGGTGTGAAGGTCCCTCGCGAGGTTCTCGACGACGACGTCCCGGGGGCTCATGGCGACGATCCTTCTCCCTCCCGCCACGTAAGGGTAGGGTATCGAGGTGGACCTGCCGAACCGATAGTTCTGAAGGCCCACAAGGCCGGATGCGGCGGTGACTATGGAGGATGAGTGGACGATCCTCGTCTTGATCCCCATCCTGAGGGCCCGAAGGCGGAGGTCCAGGTGGGTCGTCGAGATCATGGGGTCTCCCCCCACCAGGAAGGCGACCTTTTCCTCCTTGGCCCGGCCCATCCAATCCTCGGGGCTCACCTCCACCTCCTCCCGGCTCAGGAGTCGGATCTCTTTGCCGTAGAAACGGGCGAGCTTTTCAGGGGTGGCTCCCATGAGCCGAGAGGTGTAGAACTCCGCATAGACCAGATCCGCGTCCATGATCGTCTGTAGACCCTTGACCGAGACGTCCCTCTCGTCGTAGAGCCCCAGGCCAACAAAAGAGAGCATGATCGCCCATCTCCGCCGGAGGGCTTAAAGGCCTCGGCCGAAAGGAAAACGGCTGGCAAAGGCTAATATGCGTTAGCCTCCGAATAAATTCTCATGATCGGCAGGACGACCCAGGTTGTAGATTGCCGAGAGAGCATGGGGCTTGCCAAGGGAGGCGGCCTCGCCCAGCGCGGAACCCTCTCTGAGGCCTCAAGGCCAGACGTGATCGCCATCGCCATGTCCCCGGGGCGGCGGCATATAACCAAGCCCGTCTGCGAGATCACCTATGGTCTCCGACGGGAGGGGGTCCAGACGAGCGTCCTCGTCCTGGAGGCGGGGGCGGGGGTTCCAGACAGCTTCCCGGCGGCCTCCAAGGGGTTCGGCCCCACCTTCGGCCTCTCCCCCAAGGAGATCGAGCAGATCGAGAGGCACAAGATCGCCGTCATCCACCTCGGAAACATCAGGTCTCACGTCGTATACAAGGCGAAGGAGGTTCTTGCCCTGGCGGAGATCCCGGCGGTGATCGTCTGCCAGAGCCCCGTCGACTTCGAGGACTTCGCGAAGGTGGGGGTGAAGACGAGGCTGGTGATGCCCCCGAGGAACAAGGTCGCGACCCTGGGAACCGTCGTCGACATCGTCTACGGCGTCACCCGGGGCGCGACCTGTCAGAGGGAGAAGCTGAACCGGCTCGCCAAGGTCCTCAACCACCACCTCGCCCGGATGGAGAGGGAGGAGAGGACGAGGAGGGAAGAGGAGGAGCTGCCCGAGGCAGAGCGGAAGGCCAGGGCGAAGAAGAAGGCAGAAGAGGCTAAGGCCGGTGGCGGGATGAGCACCTTCTTCGTATAAAGGGGGGGGGGTTCAGAGGGTGAAAGCCGCGACATTGCCGAGGGTCACGATATACAACCTCGTAAGCCTTGATGGGCGGGTGGACAGGGTCGCAGACTCGCCGGAGGCGATGCTCCTCTACTACGAGCTATCGTACCGCTGGAAGGTCGACGCCATCCTCGCGGGGAGCGAGACGATCTTCGTTCTGGGAGGGCACGAGGAGGAAGAGATGGCGACGGAAGAGCCCGACCCGCCCCGGAAGGCGCCGCCTCCGGGGACGGAAGGCCTGATCTATGAGCCTCGGCCGCTGCTCGTCGTCCCCGACAGCCTGGGGCGGATCCACAACTGGAGGCTCCTCCAGCAGGAGCCGTGGTGGCGGAAGATTGTGGTCCTCTGCTCAAAGGCGACGCCTCCATCCTACCTGGATTATCTGGCCAAGCGGCACCTGGAATACCTCATCGTCGGCGACGATCGTGTCGACTTCCGGCAGGCCCTCGAGGAGCTGAAGGTCCGGTACGGCGTAAAGTCGGTGCGGACGGACTGTGGAGGAAGGCTGAATGGCGTCCTCCTCCGGGCGGGCCTGGTCGACGAGGTGAGCGTCCTCATCAGCCCCACCCTGATAGGGGGGCGGAGAGGGACGAGCCTCTTCGACGAAGGAGAGATCGAGTCCAGCGGCGGGTTCATCCCGCTCTCCCTGGCCCATATGGAGAGGGTGAGGGGCGGCTTCGTATGGCTCCGTTATGAGGTGGCAGGGGGAGAGGCGCCGCCGGAATAGAGCGCGAGGGGCCAAGGACGGGAGATGCGCTAGGCAAGGGGTTAAGAGGGCCGGAGAATTTGGGAGATCAGGATGAAGCTCATTATACTTCTGGGCGACGGGATGGCGGACCATCCCATCGATGCTCTGGACGGAAAGACCCCCCTCGAGGCGGCAGAGACCCCCTCCATGGATCGGATCGCCCGGACCGGAAGAGGCGGCCTTGCCAGAAACGTCCCCGCGAGGATGCCGCCGGGAAGCGACGTCGCGAACCTCTCGGTGATGGGCTACGACCCGAGGAGGTACTACAGCGGCCGCGCCCCCCTGGAGGCGGCGGCGATGGGGGTGGCCTTGGGCCCCCAGGACGTCGCCTTCCGGTGCAATCTCGTCACCGTCGACCTCGATCGTGGGGTCATGGTCGACTACAGCGCGGGCCACATCTCCTCGGAGGAGGGGAGCGAGCTGATCGCCGCCCTTCAGAAGAGCGATCCAAAAGCGAGGCTCTATCCAGGCGTGAGCTACCGAAACCTCCTCGTCCAGGGAGGCAGCGAAGGCCTCCAGGCGGTCTGCACCCCGCCCCACGACATCTCCGGCCAGCCGATAGAGGGATACCTGCCGAAGGGAGAGGGCGCGGCCGCCTTGCGCGAGATGATGCTGGCGTCGGTCCCGATCCTCGCTGAACACCCTATCAACCTCCGCCGCGCGAAGGAGGGAAAGCGGCCCGCGAACATGATCTGGCTCTGGGGACAGGGGAAGGCGCCGTCGATGCCGAAGTTCCGCGATATGTGGGGCATAGAGGGCGCCGTCATCTCCGCCGTCGACCTCCTCAAGGGGATGGGGGTCTATGCGGGGCTGGAGGTGATCGACGTCCCCGGCGCGACGGGAGTCCTCGACACCAACTACGAGGGGAAGGTCGCCGCCTGCCTCGACGCCCTCGACCGGGTCGACTTCGTATACCTCCACGTCGAGGCCCCCGACGAGATGAGCCACGATGGCAAGCTCGACGAAAAGATCGAGGCGATCCAGCGCTTCGACGCCCGGATCGTCGGCCCCGTCCTCGCCGGCCTCGAAAGATCGGGGCACGAGTGGCGCGTCCTCGTACTGCCCGACCACCCGACCCCCCTCGCCCTTCGGACCCACACCGCCGAGCCCGTCCCCTTCGCGATGATCGGCTCGGGGATCGAGGCCGACGGGATGGCGGCCTTTTCCGAGCGGGAGGCGGCGCGCGGCGGGTGCGGCACGGTCGAGGGGTGGCGGCTGATGGGGATGATGGTGGAAGAGTAAAAATTCAGTAAGTATCTGTAATCTTTTTGAGGCAATTATTAATGAGAATTCATGATAAGGAGATCTTTGCAGTAGCGCCGGTAACTTGCATCTGTAGAGATCTCAAGAGTAGAGAATATCCGATAGGCAATGCGACGGGATTCTTTTATAGTTATGATGGTCAAATATATTTTATTACGAATCGTCATGTAGTTATCGACGAAGAAGTGGGCTATTATCCAGAAAGACTCAATTTGAAATTGCATAAAGATCGGAAGGATCTTACTAAAAACAGACCTTACAAAATATGCCTTTACGATGATGATAAGAACGATGAAAAAAAGCCTTTATGGCTAGAGCATCCGCAAAATAGGGATAGAAATATCGACTTGATTGACTTGGTAGCGTTACCAATTGAGAAAAATACAATTGGTGAATTTTATATTGAACCATTTCAAAACGATAAGGATTTGTTACCTGAAACTGAAGATCTTATATTAAGTGGTGTTCACGGGAAAATTGAAGGTTATTCAATTTGGGTTCCTCTCCAAGTAATGGGATACCCCGAAGGGCATTATGATAGAGCTCATAACCTTCCTATAATCCGCAGTGCAACCCTGGCATCTGTCATAAATGTGCCCTTCGACAGAAAACCTAAATGTATAATTGACGCTCAGCTACATAAGGGGACCAGCGGAAGCCCAGTTATAGTTAGGCCAGGTTACTATTATGATCAACATGGATATCCACATGGAAATTTTCCTAGCGGAAAAGATACTAACAAATATTTATTAGGAGTCCACTCTGGAGAATTTGACCAACAGCATCCCGAGCTGGGATTACACAACGTTTGGTTTGCGCGTCTGATTCGGGACATTATTAAACAAAATTGCAAATATTTCGACTCAATGAAATGCAAACTTGAAGTGGATTAATTTCTTATTAAGACACATCTTCTAAAGCACCTTTCCAATTTCAAATAGATCTAGCGCCCAGATCGAGCTAATAGTGACGCAACCGCCATCCCCACAGTGTGGCGCAAAACACCGCGCTCCCCTCGGGCAGACGGCGCCGCCCCCGCGGGTTTCGCCCGGACGAGTCCGATAAGAATCATCGTATGAAAAATAAGTTAGGCCATGAAAATAATCGTATTATGGTGAAATATGGCCGCGCGAAGAATTACAATCGACGTGCCCGAAAAGGTGCTCTTTTCTGAGAAGACCGACGAGAAGGCCTTCGGGCCTGAGATGCTCATTTTGGCCGCGGTCAAGCTCTACGAGCTAGGTTGGCTCTCATCGGGGAGAGCTGCGGAGCTTGCCGGGATACCCCGAGTCGAGTTTCTGCTGACCCTCGAAGACTACAAGGCATTCCCCCTGGAAGCCGAGCTACGGTACATGGAGAACGTCACTGCTTGATGGCCCATCATTTTCTGGAATCCACCTATTTCTTGACGCTCTGAAATCGCCCGGATGGAGCCAGCCCGAGGGCTTTGCGCCGCCCGGCCGCCCGCCGGATGATCCCATCCGCCGCCTCCCCCGGGAGGCGCAAAATCCTCGCACCCTCGTCCGCGGCCTGGAGGGGACGCCGACCCTATCCTGGTCAGGGTGGTTGGCAGCTCCCGCAGGGCGCGTACCCCGCGGCCCTCGCCTCCTCGGGGCTTGAGAACCAGACCTGCTGCCCCGCGGGAATGTTCTTAGCCCATCGGCAGTCCGGATAATGATAGGTCTTCGAGAAGGCCCATCCGACATAGAACCTTTTGACCTGGAGGGTCTCGGAGCCGTTGACCCCTTCACCGGTTATGCGGGGAATCTCCGGCGCTCCGGGATCCTTCCACCAGCTAGTGGAGGCGGTGAGGTTCCCAAAGTCCCTCACCTTGGCGTACCCCGCATCCTCCAGAAGCCGGTTGAAGTCGGGAGAGGCGGTGGGGACGCGGTTGATCTCAAGCCGCCCGTAGGGGCCGCTCCCCTCCAGGGTCCGGTTCTCTATCTCGAACCAGACCGCCTTGTTCAGGAGGATGGAGACCGGCGGGAGGGCCTCGTTTGATCCAGCCCAGAATAACCAGGTCCCCTGGGCCCCGCCGCCCGGAGAGGTCGATAGATTTGGGCCAGATCCTTCGGCATCGTCCAGACCTTGAGAACCGATAGGAAGGGCCCCCTCGCCCTCCAGGGGAGCATCCTCCACATCGGAGGCGACGACCAGGGGTCGATCCGCTTCCCAGGCCGTGGTGAGGGATAGGACGAGGATAAAAGCGATGAAGAGTTCGTATCGCATCTATCTACCCCAAATACCCTAGATCCCGCCATCCAGAAAAGGATTCCGGCCCAAAGAGCCCAATATACGATTGGAGATCGTCCATCTTCCCAGATCGCTCCAGAAGAGCTCCAGAGACCAGGAAGGATCTGGCCCCATTTTGCTTCGTCAAGGATCGACTCCTCAAACCAGCGAGAAGCGTTGGCACCCGAGCCATCGCCCCCTTTATGGAGCCCAACGCGATATGGTCTAGACGCCTGAAGGGAGAGATCCGCAATGGATATGTAAACGATGCAAAATCGGCGCAATAAGCAAGCCGAGCCCCACAAAGATACGCCAAAACTTCGAGGTAGGGGAGACTCGGTGCTGGACCGCGGGGGTCCTTCCAAGCCCCTCCCTACTACGTTCCAATATTAAGCTTCTGCTGGGGTGGGGAGATCCGCTGGCGGTTCTTCTGGTGCGGAGGGCACCTCCACGGGTGGGAGTTCCGCTGGCGGCTCTTCCGCCCCCTCAGAAGGCATCAGGACCGCTTCGATTATGTGGACTACGCCGTTGCTGCAGACGATATCCGTCTGGACGATCCTGGCTCCGTTGACCAGCACGCCCTCATCGCCGACCTCGATGGTGAGATCTGAGCCCTCAAGGGTAGTGATGGAGGTCATGTTCGCTACGTCTGCGGCCATATAAGCGCCGAAGGCGACGTGGCGGTTCAAGATCGTCGTAAGAGCATCGGTGTCATTGAGGTCGAGGTCTCCCACCAGCGCGAAAGCATCATCGGTGGGCGCAAAGACCGTGAAGGGTCCCTCACTGGCCAGGACGTCTGTAAGACCCGCCGCCTCTACCGCCGTGACCAGGGTGTTGAGATTGCCAGCCCCGGAAGCCGTCTCAACGATGTTCAGAAGAACGGGCTCTTCCGCTACCTCGGGCTCGGTTACGTTGACCTCAGGAACCTCCTCCAGCTCGGTTACGTTGACCTCAGGAACCTCCTCCGGCTCGGTTACGTTGACCTCAGGAACCTCCTCCGGCTCGGTTACGTTGACCTCAGGAACCTCCTCCGGCTCGGTTACGTTGACCTCAGGAACCTCCTCCGGCTCGGTTACGTTGACCTCGGGAACCTCCTCCGGCTCGGTTACGTTGACCTCAGGAACCTCCTCCGGCTCGGTTACGTTGACCTCAGGAACCTCCTCCGGCTCGGCCTTGACTGCTGGCGCCACTACAGGACAGGATCCCGTGCTGGCGGCGGGGGTTCCCATGCCGATGGAGTAGGTCTGAAGGGCTCCAGACCCGATGCTGTACTGATGAGGTGTTCCCAAGCCGAAGGTGTAGGTCTGAATGCCGCCGGTGCTGGCCGAGTACTGGTAGGGGCTTCCCGAACCGATCGAGTAAGCCTCAAGGCCGCTGGCGCCGGCAGAGTACTGCTCGGGGCTTCCCGAACCGATCGAGTAAGCCTCAAGGCCAATGGTTCCTATTGAATACTGATGAGGCGTTCCCGATCCTATGGTGTAAGATGGAGCTGCTGAACTGCAAATAGTATATGCCATCGCCGGCGATAACATGATGGCAGCCATCAGAAAGGCCGCCGAAACCGCCAAGAATCCTCTGGTCATCTAATCCTTCCTCCGATACCTCTCTAAACTTATTCACATACTGAGCTTAAATATTCTCCCCTCTGACAAGAACCGCCCTGCTGACCGGCTCTCAAGGAACTGAGTATTCTTCACATATATAGACTTTCGTGGGCTATTAACTCAGAAAACGCTTCTGCAGATGTCTATTTAGAACTTGTAAAGAAGATCCCGAGATCAATTCGTAGCGCCTCCAGGAAAACGCCGCTGCGCCTCTCTTGAGGCGGTCAACGGCCCGCCCTTCCCGGGTAAGTCCGGCGATCCTCCTGGAGGGGATTTTGATCCTCCGGCATCTCTGATATCACTTCGTCCCATCGACTGATGCCGCCCAGAATATAAGCTCCCTCGGGATCGCGCATTATAACCCCCCGGAACCCCCGATCCAGAGACCTTCCGAGGAACTTCTTCGCCCCATCTGGATCCTCTAAAACCTCCTCCTCGGCGAGGAATACCCTGGAAACGAGGGGCCTTCCTGCCACGTTCCTCAGGACTTGGACCAAGGACCGCCTCCGCTCGGCATAGCTCTCGTCGATCAGGTCCCTTCCGTTCAGGTATAGGAGATCCGATGCCGCCAGCGACGAAACCGCCTCGCCTCTGGACCTTCCCCGGAGGTTGATCCTCCCGACGATCACCGATAGGGGCAATATCCTACCATCCTCGACCAGGATTAGCTCCCCCTCCAAGATGAAGTTTCCCTTGACCCGGATCACCTCCTCCGCCAGGTCCCGAAGAGGATGGGTGACGTTTCGAAGCTGGCTTGTATAGAAGAAGACCTGGTCGCTCAATTTATGGACCTGAACCCTCAGCCCACCGTACCTGACGACATAAGCTCTCCGACCTACCACCCCCATCGCATCCCAGGGGTGCTCATCCCGCCGGAACGCCATCTGCCGTGAGGGATGTGAAGGGGAGAGCCTCAGATCGCAGACCTCCCCCCGGAGGGCGTGGAGGGCGACCGTCCCGTAATCAGGATTGTAGGAGTACGCCCTCTTCACCTGGAGCGGATCGACGCCGAAGGCCCTACCGATGGCCTCCGCCAACAGGGACGGCCCCAGCCCCACCGCCATCCTCCCACGGACGGTCTTGGCAATGTACTTGGCCTCCAGGGGCGACGCGCTGAGAAGAAGGCCCCTCAGGATGGATCTCTTCCTGAACGTCGAGCCCACCCCACGTTGAGATGATATCTGGCGGAGGGCCTCGTAGACCTGGAGGGCGTCCAGCGTCGTCGGGGAGAGGGTCCGCTGAGACCGGCCCTGAACCATCCTCTCCGCCAGATCCCCCGGGTCGGCCCCCTTCGCCTCGGGGGATGGTACCTGCCCGGAGATCTCTTCGAGGACCTCTTCCAGGGTCTCGGGCCCTATCCCCATCTCCCGCGGCTCCCAGGGGGGCCAGAGTCGGCCCGATAGCAGCCTCGCGACGGGACGGACGGACTCGGGGGGCAGGGCCTTCAAAAGAGATGCCAACAGATCAGCCCTGGCATCTCTCCTTTCCTCTCTGGAGGCATCCTCCAGAGCCCTTGCGATCTCTAGGTAAGGGAGCATCGAAAGGCTACCGTTCTATCTTGATATCTTTGAGCCCTCGGGCCATCTCCTGGAGCCGATCTATGGCCTGGTCCAGATCTCTAAGAAAGGTCCCCGTCTGCTCAGTGGTGACGGCTCCCGGCGCCGAGGCGGCGATGAGCCCCTCCTGCTCCAGAACCCGGAGAGAGTATCGGACCTTGTGGCTGGGAATACCCGTCTCTTCAGCCAGCTTGAGGATGCCGATCGGCTCGTTCTCCACGACGTACTTCAAGATTATCAGGTGCCTTTTAAGCATCTCAAGCTCCCGTTTCACCTTCTCTGTCACCATATCTTCACATCCAGTCTCAGCATCCATAACAATATTTATTAAGCGATCTCTATACCTTATAACTCCATCGATTGACATGGTGCATGTTATCATTTGCGCCCCGGCCGACCCGCCTTCGGCCCCACCAGACCGAGACGCGATGGCGGGAGCGGCCTTGCCGTGCTGGAGCCGCTCGGAGGGTCGCCCTTGAAGAAGGCGGCCTTGGCGACCTCCCCAATCCATTTTAGCCCGGATATATCCGTCGTTCCGCACTAACAATGTAATCTCCAAACATTTTCCCCATAATTTATAGCAAAGATTTATTAAATACCCCGTTATATCCCGTTTTTTAGGGGTAGCAATTATGGATATAAGGACCCTTCCTC
>Ga0209510_1001631_pt1 | contig 24961 bp, 32 predicted proteins | sample BiotimSIPDNA_FD_185749 | JGI IMG/M metagenome (GOLD analysis project Ga0209510, IMG submission 185749) | Anaerobic biogas reactor microbial communites from Washington, USA - Biogas_R1 time_0 SIP DNA (SPAdes) (version 2) | ecosystem: Engineered > Bioreactor > Anaerobic > Unclassified | place...
TGGTATAATCACGAGAGAATTAAACTCACACTAGGTGGTTATTCACCTATCCAATATAGACTCATGAATCAATAAATGATATAATAACTACAAAGAACATAAAGTACAAGAAAATGGTATCAATTCACTTTAGCAGCGTTTTTTGTTTCAAATGGTGTTAGAAAATATCGTGGTGATTTTGGGAACCATGCATTATTGTTTCACCCAAGTCAAAGAAAAGTAGATCATGCTAGTGTTGTAGCGAAGTTACAAAATGTTGTAGAAAATTGGAAACACAAAGCTGATTGTTATGAAGACATAGCATACCAAAGTCTGAAACGGCATTTGGTATCTGCATATAACAAATATAAAAGTGATGGTGTTAATTTGCCTTCTTTTGATGATTTAGAAGAGTTTATTTTAGACTCAATCAAGTTTTGTTCAAAAGTTCATCTGACAAATAGTGATACTGATGCAAGTAAAAATTCAGAATTATATAAAACTAACATTTTTGTTGGTGGAAATATGGTTGAAAGAGGCTTAACAATAAAAGGATTATCTATTACATACATAATTAGAAGAGCTAAAACAACAAGTAACGTTGATAATACAGAACAAAGAGCCAGATGGTTTGGGTATAAAGAGGATTATATAGATATATGCAGAGTATACACAACACAACAGATTAAAGATGATTTCCATTATATTTTTGAACACGATGAAGCTTTATGGGATACTATAGAAAAAGCTGAACAACGAGGTACGCCATTTAAAGAAATTGGTAGAGTATTCAAAAACAACAGTAAATTATTAAGATTGACTAGAGCAAATGTTGCAAAAACTCAGAATTTTGATTTTGACCAGTTTAAATCTCAAAACACTGTTATTTTAGATGAGAAAATTGCAATAGAAAATAATAATCTTTTAGAAAATATCAAGAATAACAATAAAGAAAGATTAAGGGTATTAAGTTATTCAAGAACCCAGAATCATTTGTTATTACCGGACATAGAATTTTCTGTAATTAAAAAAGAATTATTTGATTTATATAAATACCCAACAATAGGTAACCTAAATAAAGAGTTTTTTGATTTACTGGAGGCAGGATTTCAACACTTAAAAATAGATCCAATCACTGATATTCTTTGGGTTAGATACGAAACAAACGAAGAACGTAATATTGATGAATCAGGAAGAATACTTAGTACCTTAATGCAAGGTCATAACCCTAATGTCAATAGTCCAGATTTTTACATTGGTGACAGAAAACTACCTGATGAAAGAGCAGATAACATACAGGTTCAAGTACACCTTGTTAAACCAAACAAAATTGTTGGATATAATTTTTACTCACCATTTTTTGTTGTATATTTACCGTCTAAGTTGACTGAGGCATTATCACCGTTTGTTACGAGAGGAGAAAAATAATGGAAATTGATAAACTATATCAAACACTAAAAACTATTGATAAACCAGTTGGAAACTCTTATAACGTTATTAAAGTAGAAAATAGTTATTATGGAATTTCAAAAGAAGGTTATATAACATTTATTAGTGAAACTGGTAATCAGTATGCTAGACCATCATCTCAACAAACAAAACATCTTTTTCTAGGAACTAATATGAAATGCTCTTTAAAAATGGATGATGGCTTATATGAGGGGATATACAACGTTCTAGTTTGTTTTGAATTAAACTATGAAGCTATTATTTCTTTCTTACAACTTACTAATGTATATTCAAAATCAAGAATAGATTCGGCAATTAATATTAAAACCTTTTTTGAAACATTAAAGAACTTGTTTTCAAATAAACAACAACTTCCCCTACTAGAATTGCAAGGATTATTTGGTGAACTGTATTTTATGGAATATATCCAAAATGAAAAGTTCGATATCTCTGATTATTGGCAGTCTAGAGAAAAGATGAAATTCGACTTTTCTATTACTGATTATAAAAAAATTGAAATTAAAACTACAACTGGTGATTCAAGAGTTCATAAGTTTAGACATGAACAACTTGTTTCAGATATTTATGACACATGGATTGTTTCTATAATGCTAAGAAAAGATGATCAAGGTCTTTCCTTGTATGAACTCTCAGAAAGCATAAAGAAGAACAACCCGATGAATTTAAATTTACATACTCGAATTACGAATTTACTTAATAATTATACTAAAGAGGAACTGGAACAAATTAAGTTTAATGAAAATTACATGAAAAACAATATTGGTTTTTACAGAACAAGTAACATACCAAAATTTCAAGAAAAACAACCTAAGGGTGTGTATAATACAGAATATGATTCTGATTTAAGTAATATTGAGAAAAGCAATAAAGAGCAATTAATAGAATGGATTTGCGAATCTTTAACTTAAATTTTAAAGTTGCAAACATACTATTACAACCTAATTAAACGAAAGTTAATCCATTCAATAATAGTGGTTTATGAATCCATTAGTGAGTAAATAGTATACTTATAAGAGTAATAAGTTATTATTGTGTAAAAAGTGGAAATCCTAAAGAGGTGTAATTTAAAATGAAAACATCGACCTTATCAAAGAAGTTTTTTAAAGCCTATCAAAATTATTTTAATGCCACAGAAATTTTATTAAATGGGATTAACTATATGGATTTTCCTGATATTATTTATCCGGCTGCTTTTCTATTAAGGCATTCTGCAGAGCTATTAATAAAAAGTTTAATATGTGATTATGCCCTGGAACAGAAAGCAGTTTTTGAAAAAAAAGGCATATTCATAAATATTAATAGTGAAACAATTAAATTAGATGGTCATTCATTATTGGAGTTATATGACAACTTAATTAAGGTTGCTTCATCAAGCCTTGTTATTTTAATAGCAAAGGATTTAAAACTTAGAAACAAAATAAAAATGTTTGATAAAAGCGACCGTACTGGAGAATATTATCGCTATCCTGTATCAAAAAAAGAACCAAGTTCAAAGATGAAAATGTTTAATTTAGACGATTCTGGTATCGCTCCAGATCTCGCTGAATCGATAAATTTTGGTTTACTGGTGGGAGATGGAAATCCAATGATTTTGCACGAATTAGATGAGGAAGTTTTAGCTAATATATCTGATTTAAATGAAATAATAAATGAATTAGCAGTATTCTCAAGTTTTATAAATGATGATTAATTAATCATATTCAATAATCACTGTTTATGATGCCTTAAATGGGGAAATAATATACGTGTGTAGGAAATCAATATACTTTTAGTAGTAAATAGCAGTAAATAGTGAAATGAGGCGATTTAATGCAAATAGATATTCAAAAAACAAAGGAATACTATCAATCAAACTTAGAGGTATGCAATTGTGATGCATGTCAAAACTATATTAAATCGGTTGCAGAAGCATATCCTGAGTTAATTACTTATTTGAAGTCAATTGGTATTGACTATAAGAAACCATTTGAAACATTTTGGCTTGAAAATAGAAAAAATCAAACAATATACTATGAAGGTATACAATATATTGTTTTTGGAGAGTGGAACAAAGATTTTATGTTTGAGAAAGCAGGACATCGTATTTCTTGTGCATCAAATCACCCAACCACAAGTATTACAGATAAACATTTTGTAATTGATATAGATGATATTGTATTGAAATGGAGTTTGGAAAAAAACTTTGAAGAAGTATTCCCTTTTGAAAAAAAGCAAAGCTTGTTATCAAAGATATTCAAAAGAAACTAGGAATAAAGTAAGATATCATCTATGCAATAATTAGTGCTAGTATTCCTCGATACGTAATTGACATATTTTTAGGGGTAGGTTTAAAAAGGAGATATTTTATGGTGAATAAAACAGATGCAATTGAAATTATACATTGGGCTTTCGATCATGGAATTTCAGTTTGGTTAGATGGCGGATGGGGTGTTGATGCTCTCTTAGGTAGGCAAACAAGACCACATAATGATATAGATTTATTTATAGAATTAAAACATCGAGATTTGTTTATCAAAATTTTATTAGAAAAAAATTTTAAAGAGGTAACTAAATCATATACGACATATGATCATACTGTTTGGAAAGATCCCTTAGATAGGATTATTGATTTACACACGTTTAGATGGAATAGTGATAAAAGTATTATTTATGATGGTATGGAGTTTCCAGGTAACACATTTGATGGTATTGGTAAAATAGATGATATAACTGTAAATTGTATAAACGCTCAGTCGCAAGTAGAATTTCATCGTGGATATGAATTCAGTGATAAAGACATCCATGATGTTAAATTACTTTGTGAGACATTTAATATTCCAGTGCCAGAAGAGTATAAGGATAAGATTTGATCATAATCTATTCAATAATTAGGGTTTATGAAGTCTTAAAGTAGAAAGTAATATACTCGTATGAGTATTAGATAGGTAAATAGTGGAAAAATCGAGTAAAGTTAGAAATGATACACTTGATAAAAAATATCTATACCATAACGGATATATTTTAAGTGATAGGAAGGTGGAATCTTAATGGCATATGATTACAAGCAACGAAAGGATGTTATTTACAACATCATTAATTCAAGTACTGAAGTTGCAGATAAGACCAGTATATCCGATATTGAAAGTGAAACCAACGGTAGTTTAACATTTAATAACGGAATTAAAGGTTGGGTGGTTTCAATATTTGTAGATTTAGTAAATTCTACTGAATTGTTTAAAGATAAAAATGATAAAACTATTGCTAAGGTCATAAGAACATTTGCATCTGAAACAATTCAAATTTTGAATGACACACAAATGTATAAAAGAATTGGTGTGAGAGGAGATTGTGTGTTTGCTATTTTTGCATCTCCTAATCAGGAAAATGTTTTGGAAGCATATAATATGGCTGTTGAGATTAATACACTCAAAAAAATGATTAATAAAATATTGAAACAAAATAGTATGCCCCATATTGATTACGGTATTGGCGTTGGTTTATCAAAAGATTTGGTTATTAAAGTTGGCAAAAAAGGTGTTATCAATGATTTAGTTTTTATTGGAAAAGCTGTTGTAAATGCTTCTAATTTATCTAATTTAGCCTCTAGAAATGGGATTGGTTCAATTGCCATTGACCCGCTAGTTTATTCAAATATAGTAAAACAAAAGACAATAGAGAATAAAAACTTTCCAACATGGTTTGAAATTGAATATGAAAAAGATTCTAGAGGGCATGATACCTCAGAAGTTATGTTTTATCATGGTAGTGTTATAAAAACAAAATTTGATGAGTGGATTGATGGTGGTATGCAAAATCAATGAGAATCAAATATACGAATTAAATTAGGTAACTAAACATAAAATAAAACCAACTAGTAATTTAAGAAGGAGAGAGCAAAAAATATGAATGAGAATAATGAAAGTTTAAAAGAACAAAAAAAATTATCATTGGAGCTTATTTTGAATCAAATTACATCTTTTGATAATAAAGCATCAATTATTGTATCCATACTCGGAATCGTATTTGCACTGTCATTTACAGTTATTGAAATTATTTCAAGCAAATCAAATCAAATTAAGCCATATATATTCAGTTCATTTTTATTATTTTTGGTCTCAATTATAGCGACATTAACCTTTTCTGTTTTAGTTTTATTACCTAAAAATAGAAAAAGCAAAATTAATCACAAATCACTGACATATTATAAAGATTTAAAAGATATTACAAACGATGAATACATAAGATTATTCAAAGAAAATGGTGATTGTGGAGTAAGTATTGAGCAGATCAATCAAAATGCAAGAATTTGTTCATTTAAACATTTAATGCTAAAAATATCAATTGTATTAATGATGCCAATGGTACTTTTTTTCCTATTAACAACTGTTTTAATTATTTGGCTTTAATCAATTCAATAACACCAGTTTATAAAATCTCAAATGGGTAAATGATATACATTTATGGGTAATAGATATGCAAAATAAGGCAATATTAAGAAAGTTATAATCAAACTAAATTTTAGAAATAATAAACAATTGATAAAATCGTGAGGTAGTAAAAATATGAATGATTATTTGCATTATATCAGTATTCCACTGATTATATTAGTGATAGGTATATTTTTTAAAAACAGAAAATCAGATACACAATCCAATGTGATTAGACAACCTAAAATGTATTTTTATGGTGGCATTTTTATGGCAATTATAGGATCTTTACTTGCTTTACTTGTAGGATTATTTTCAACGCCTGAAAATGAAACTGAAACATTGGTTGGAATATTGGTCTTGTTAGGATTTGCAATGATTGGTGTGGCTTTGATTTATTGGTCATTTAATTGGAAAATAGAGATTACTGAAGATGACTTAGTTTTTAGAAGTGGATTTAAAAAGAAAAAAACATTTCGAATCAAAGATTTAGCCTATGACAGTAATAATTCTAAAAGTGATTTATACATAGGGGATCAGCTGGTTTTATCAGTAACAGTTATGATGGAAAACTACGATTTAATTTCTAAGACAATAAAACTTATAGCATATAATAGCAGCTCTACAGGTACAATCAAAGGAAATTCAAATGCTAGAAACTTTGGATTCACATTTTCAATTTTAGGCTTAATATTTTCATTATTGTTTATAATAACATTGCATTTTAACGAAAGTAGCACAGATATTGTGATTAGTTATGTCTTGTTAGTGGTAGGATTGATTATGCTCGTGTTTGGTGTATTCCTTATCTTGCTTCGCTATGTTTGGAAGATAACAATAGATGAAGAAAGAGTCGAGATTATAAGTATATTTGGTTTCAAAAAAACATATCATAAAAAAGATTTGAAGTATCAAGTTACTAACCATGGTAACAAAGTTTTCTTGAATGATAATCAGATTATTTATTTTAACGAGAACTTTACAGAACAACCAAAACTAATTTATTCATTAGTCAGGAAGAAGTAGTGTACATATAATACATTCAATAACTACAGTTTATGAATCCATCAAGGGTAAAATAAGATACTTCAAGATACCTTTATATATACTTTTAAGGGAAAATAAAGGAAAATTGAAAAAAGGTTAAAAAACACCTAAAAATAAACAAAATATTTAGAAAGAGTTAGTCTTAAAAGATTTGCTCTTTTTAATTTGTATGCTCTTAGACAACCCAAAGGAAAAATTAAAAGCGGTATAATCACAATGAACTGGTAAATTACCTACTGCATAAGCAGTGCGAGAAATAGTCGTAGTTCCTCTAAATCTTTCAAAAGAAATGAGGAATGATTTTGAGAAAAGATAATTATCAAGTATGGAAGAAAGAAGGAACACTAAAATCAAAACTTAAGTTAATTAAAGACCTAGCAAGTAGATCATGTGGAATGGGAATAATAGCAAGTGAGTTAGGAATTGCAGAAAGCACTTTATATGCATTAAGAAAAAAGTATAAAGATGTTGATACTGCATATGAGGATGGAAGAAACTTACTTAAAAAATCTTTGCTTGAAAAGATGTATGAAAGAGCAATGGGATTTACTATTACCAATGAAGACCAAATAATAGAACAAACACCAACAGGTACAAAGAAGAAAATCATAAAACAAACAAGGACTATTATTGGAGATATGGGAGTTGCTAGGTATTTATTAATTGTTAACTTCGGTAAAGAATTTAGTGAAAAGAAATATGAAATAGAATTATCTGAACAAAAGATAATAAATAAGAAAAATGAAAACGACTGGGATCGTTTAGAGATAGGGGATATAGATGCAAATAACAAACATAAGCGTAAACGAACTAAAGGAATACGAAAATAACCCAAGATATAATGATGAAGCCGTTGAAGCAGTAGCAAATTCAATTAAAGAATTTGGCTTTAAAGTTCCAATTATTATAGATATGAATAAAGTTATTATTGCAGGACACACTAGATTAAAAGCAGCATTAAGACTTGGGATGAAAGAAGTCCCTTGTATTGTTGCAAGTGACTTAACACCAGAACAAGTAAAAGCCTTTAGACTTGCAGATAATAAAGTCGGAGAAATTGCAAGTTGGGATTTAGACAAACTTAAGATTGAACTTGAAAATATCGATGGAATAGATATGAGTATGTTTGGCTTTGAGTTTGAAGAGTTTGAAGAGGAAGTGTTTGAAGATGACTTTGACCCAAACGAACATGTACCAGATATTCCTTTTAGTAAACAAGGAGATATTTACCTTTTAGGTAAACATAGACTTGCTTGTGGAGATTCTACTAACGAAGAAGATATAAAAAGATTAGTAGATGGAAATACAATTGATATGGTATTAACTGATCCACCATATAATGTGGATGTTGGAAATAAGGGAGATACCAACGAACAATTTGATAACAGAAGAATTAAAAACGATAATATGTCAAGTGATGACTTCCTAGAGTTTTTAGTTAAAGCATTTAAAAATATGAAAGAAGTCTTGAAGTAAGGCGGTGTTTATTATGTATGCCATGGCTCAAGTTCACTTGTAGAGTTTGATAAAGCATTACAAATAAATGGACTTAAACCAAGACAACAATTAATTTGGAATAAGAACACATTAGTACTTGGAAGACAAGATTTCCAATGGAGACATGAATGTATCTATTATGGATGGAAAGAAGGTAAAGCACATTACTTTATTGATGATAGAACTAAAACAACAGTAATTGATGCACCAAGTTTAGATTTCAAATCAATGAAAAAGGATGAGCTAGTTCAAAGACTTGAAGATATTTATTCTCTTAAAAATAGTGTGTTAAATCATGATAAACCTGCAAAGAATGACTTACACCCAACAATGAAACCAATATCTTTACTTGGGGATTTATTAAAGTACAGCTCTAGAAGCGGAGAAAATGTATTAGATCCATTTGGTGGTAGTGGTTCAACATTAATTGCATGTGAACAATTAAATAGAAAAGCATTTATCAATGAACTAGATGAAACATATGTAGATGTAATAGTTAAAAGATACATTGATTTTAAAGAATCAAACGAAGATTGTTATTTAATTAGAGATGGAGTAAAAACACCATTATCAGAAATAGAAGAATTTGAAAGAGAGTGACATAGTGATTAAAACTAGCGAGACAGTATTAAAAGGACACCCAGATAAAATATGTGATGGTGTAGCAGATTATATATTAACCGAATTACTTAAAGAAGATAAAGATACAAGAGCAGGAATAGAATGCTTAATCAAAGATAATCTTTTAGTAATAGCTGGAGAAGTAACAACCAAAGCTTCTTTATACATTAAAGATTTAGCAAGAAAAAGTTTAGATGAAATAGGACTAAACGGAAGTGAATATCAAATAGAAGAAAAGATTTCTACTCAATCAAATGATATAGCACTTGGAGTAGATAAAGGTGGTGCTGGAGACCAAGGTATTATGTATGGATATGCCACAAATGAAACAGAAGAGTTAATGCCACTTTCAGTAGTATTATCAAGAAAACTTGCTAAAGAGTTAGATAAATTAAATAAAAAAGAAAATGATATCTTTGGTATTGATGGCAAATGCCAGATATCAATTAATTTTGAAAAAGATAAACCAACTGCAGTTACAGCTGTAGTTGTTTCAATGCAAACCAAACCACAAGTAAAAAGAGATACATATGAACCATTAATTAGAAAAGTAATTAGTAAAACAATTCCTAAAAAGTTAATATCTAAAGATACAAAGATATTAATTAATCCTACAGGAGAATTCGTTAAAGGTGGATCATATGCAGACAGTGGACTAACTGGCCGTAAATTACAATGCGATAGTTATGGTGGATTAGCACTTCATGGTGGTGGAGCATGGAGTGGTAAAGACTTTTCAAAAGTAGATAGATCAGCAAGTTATTATGCAAGATATATTGCCAAAAATATTGTTACAAGTAAACTAGCAGATAAATGTGAAATAGGAATTGCATATGCAATAGGGATAGAAGAACCAGTTAGTATTTCAATAAATACATTTGGCACTTCAAAAGTAAAAGAAGATAAACTGCTTGAAGTCATAAAAGAAGTATTTAACTTTAAACCAAGAGATATAATCAGTGAAATAAGATACGCTGATTTATATCCACTAGCAGCTTACGGACAAGTAGGAGTCCAAATAGATATACTACCTTGGGAAAGATTAGATAAGGTAGAAGAATTAATTAAATTAACAAATGAACATTAGAAAGTTTTACAATTCCTACAAGTGGCAAAAGCAAAGAAAATATAAATTAATACTTGAAAACTACAGATGTAATCGTTGTGGTGGTTTAGCAGTAGATGTACACCATAAAATTACACTTACAAATAAGAATGTTAATGATTTTAATATTTCAATGAATCTAGATAATTTAGAATGCTTATGTAGAGATTGCCACAACAAAGAAACACATGAAAATAAAGTAAATTATTCATTTAATGCTGATGGAGATGTAATAGAAAAAAAGAGGCCCGAATAAACAGGCCTCAAAAGAAGTTATTCTTTTATGATTTTGCTACCTATGATAAGGATAGCTTCAACCAAAAAAGAAGTCCATATTACCCATGGATGGGCTTTGAACAACTCTCTGATAATATTAAAAATGAAATAACCGCCAGTCTTATATCAAAATAAGAATTTTAGTCAAACATTCTTAAATCATTTTAAGAGTTTAACTTCTTTTTTTGGAGTGTATTTATTCATAAATACCACCTCCTAAGATATGCTCCAGTTTATTCAACTGGGCATATATATTATATAACAAATATTTAAAAATGTTAAATAGTCCCCCCTACCCTATAATTTTAGGGGAAAGCGACCACACCGAACGCCCCACCGCTAAAATACGTGGGGCAAAATTTTTGAAAAAGTGATATTCAAACCAAGCAAAAACTTTAATTAAGACTAGCGAAAGCTGGTCTTTTTTGTTGTACAAATTAATTTATAACCGCACCCCCTGTACTCCGATTATAAAATGTTCAAAAACTCTTTGGAAATTGCGTAACAAGGACAAAAAACAATAAATTTATAATTGGAATTTTTTATCATAACTGTACCCCCAGTACTCCAGATATAAAATGAGTAATTTTCTAGTGTGGAAGATGCATTTAGAAATAATAAATTTGTATGCTCTGAGACAACCCATAGAAAAAATATTAGGCGGTATAATTTTAATAACGATAGGTGTAATTGAAGAGTAAAGAAACAGGAACCCATGTGGTGAACAGACATCTAAATATACTCAACCCAGCCTCTGGAATCGCACTCCAAATGCAATTTTATGTTGGTTCCTTCGCAGAATTGGATTATAATCATTTGTTTTAATTTTCTTTCTCATATTAGTAGACTTTAAAGTTTTATGCGGTATTGTTTGTTTAGATACCATAGGTATCTAATATGACAGAAAAGGAGAATTAAAACGATGTCAAAGAAAATATATGTATTAGTAGCTTACTCAAGTGATGGAAGATTATATGATTTAGGATATTCACCATCACTAAAAGAAGTAAGAAAAGCAGTAAACAGTGAAGAAGTAAAAGAACAATTAACAGAACTAAATGTTAAAGAGTGCGAGTATTGGATTAGAGATAATTACTACCCAACAAACTACTATGGGGTGTAATAAGATGAAGAATATCCAAGAACAATTAAAGAACATTAAACCACAACCAAAAGTGGAAGAAAGGGTAGTAGCAGTTAGAATTAGAAAATATAATTTCAAGACTAAAAGATACGACATAATAGAATCTGATTGGAAAGCACCAAGGGAAAAAAAGGTAAATAACAATGTGGGAAGAGTTCAAAGAATCAATTAACAAAGAAAAAGAATATCGAGAATCAAGGATTTGTAAATATGCACAACTGATATACATTAATAGATTTAAGGCAACAACACTAGAAGAAGCTTTAGAAAAAGCAAAGCAAGAAGGATGCGAAAACATTAAAGAAAATGAATCACTAAAAATGGACTTCTTATACTTCTGCACAATGAACCTTAAATACATTGATCAAATGGTGCTTAACGAAACAATTAGAGAAAGCGACTTCTACGACTTATACAAAACATATCGTTCAAAACTAATAAGAAATCGCATTGGCGATATTGGAAAATTAGATAGTATAGCAATCGCACAATTCTTCGATGAATATGAAATAGAACTTGCAGATAGAAATAACAATGTCTAACGAAAGGGGAAAAAGATGAATTCAATAATTTGGTATGAAGAACAAAGAAGAAAGAAAAAAGCGAATGAACATAAATGCCCTTTATGTGGAATGACTTACAGTGGACATGGCAATAACCCATATCCATTCCAAGTAGAAAATTGTTGCAATAACTGTAATGCTAAATTCGTAATTCCAATAAGAATGTTCCTAAATAACAAAACACCTAAATATGCAGTTGTATTCGACACAAATGGAAATATAAGACCAGTTAAGCCAAAAGGGGATAAGTTCTCGCTTGAAGAATTACAATCGCTTGTAGGCGGTTTAATCGAAGTATATCCAAGAAGATTTAATAACAAATTAGTCATCTGTAATGAAGAAGGATTAATTAAAAGATTAAGGAAAAATGAAATATTCAAAAAGTATAGTTTAGCAACATTAGTTGGAGACATTGTCCTATGTCCAAAAAACCTATTTGAATAACTAGTAATGGAGAAAAAGACAATGGAACAAATTAAAAAAATCAAACTTGATGACATAGCATTAATCAAAGTATTCGAACTTACAAATGAACATGAACACAAATACCAAGTCCAATACTTCATTAAAGGACTCGGTGCTCAACCTAGATATGCAGATACTGAAGAAAGTGTGGAAAACGAGATTAACAAGATAAGATACAACCACCAAAGATTCATGAATACATACAAAGAAATGGTTGTTGATGATAATCAATATCTAAAAGTTAAGGAAATACACAATAGAGTTCAAGAATACGAAAAGAAAGCATCTAGTAAAAATTACAAAGGTACTGAAAAAGAGATTGAAGAACTTAAAAAAGTAATCAATACATTAGATGCAATCTATAACAAATTAACAAAGTAAGGATTTAGTGTGTGGGACATTGTCCCACTTAAAACTTACATAAGGAGTGATATTATTGGGTAAACTAAAATCGGTACATGAAGAATACGAAAGATTAATAACCGAACTTGGAGTCGATAAATTAGAACCACAAAAGAAGATACTTGTAGAAGAACTTGTAAAGCAAGCTTCTTTTTTGCTTGTTGAACTTAATATCCTAAAACAACAAATAGAAACATATGGTGCAATTCAAGTAAATAAGAATGGAAGGCAAAAACAAACTGAAGCCAGTAAACACTACAACAGGACAGTAACAACATTTTCAAATATCATAAAGAACATTAATTCAATTATTGGTAAATCACTTGATGATGCCGATGATGAGTTGGAAATGTTTTTAAGAGGACTATAGAATGCATGAGAATTATTTAATCCAGTATTACGAAGAAATAGAAAAAGGAAACATTATAGTTGGTAGAGAATTAAAAGCTCAACTAGATTACTTAATATCTGAATTAGATAATCCTAAATATATATTCGACCCAAAGCCTGGATTACATAGAATCAAGTTTATCGAAACATTTTGTAAACACACCAAATCACCATTTAACGGAGAACCTTTTGTATTAATGCTTTGGGAAAAAGCACTACTGCAGACAGCATACGGATTTAAATATGCAGATACAGGATTAAGAAGATTTAACGAAGTAATTTTACTTGTAGCAAGAAAGAATGGTAAAACAACTTTTATTGCAGGAATAGATTTAGCAGAGTTTTTTCTTTCTAGTGGTGGAACAGATATCATATGTGCTTCTAACACAAATGATCAAGCATCAATTCTATTTGAAGAAATTAACAACATGAGAGAAGGTTCAAAGGTATTAAGAAACGAGAAATATTCAAGAAAAAACATCTTTTATATTTACTCACCAAGAACCAAAAATAGAATTAGAAAGTTGTCGGCTCAAAGTAGAAATAAAGATGGTTTCAATATAGAAGTTGGTTGTATTGATGAGGTACACGAAATGACCGATTCAAAAGTATATGATGCAATCAAGCAAAGTCAATCAACGAAGCTTGAACCATTAATATTTATTATTACTACAGAAGGTGTAGTAACACAAGGTTTCCTAGACCAGAAATTGGCATATGCAAGAAAACTTATTAAGGGAGAAATTGAAGATGAAAAGTTGCTCCCATGGTTATATACCCAAGATAGCATTGAAGAAATATATGAAGACAAAAGAATTTGGCAAAAATCAAATCCAAGTTTAGGGGTAGTTAAGTTAGAAAGTTATTTAGAAGATATGATGAACAAATCTAAAAACGACCATTCAATTAAAGTAACAATGCTGTGTAAAGACTTTAATATCAAACAAACCGACCAAGGTGCTTGGTTAGAGTTTAGAGATATAAACAATACTGAAACATTTGATATTAAAGAAATTAGTGACACATATGCAATTGGTGGAGTAGATTTATCAAATACAACAGATTTAACAGTAGCACTATTATTAGTAATTAAAGATGGTAAAAAGTATGTATTAAGTCAATACTTTATGCCAGAAGATGTTTTAGAAAAACGCAAGGAAGAAGATAACGCACCATATGATATATGGTTACAAAAAGGATTGATAACATTATCGCCTGGCAGTCAAAACGACTTTTCACTTGTGACACAGTGGTTTATTAAGATGATTCAACAATATGGAATAAGACCACTGTGGATAGGATATGATCCATGGAATTCACTTTATTGGGTAAAAGAAATGGAAGAGGCAGGATTTACTTTAGAAAAAGTAAGGCAAGGTGTTTATTCATTATCTGAACCAATGAAACAATTAGAAGCTGACTTAAAGAACAAACTTGTTAACTATAACAATAATCCAATGATGAAATGGAATTTAGCAAATACTCAAGCAAAGGTAGATATCAACGGAAATATTCAACCTTCAAAATTAGGTTCAAAGTTTAAAAGAATTGATGGAACAGTTGCTTTAATAATTGCTTATGCAGTTTTGAATAGATACAAGGTTGAATATGAGGGAATGATAAGATGAGCATTTTTGATATTTTCAAAGGAAGAAAGAAAAAGAAAGTAAACACGATCGATTTATTTATGGCAAACTTTGATTTCCAAAAATCAAATGCTGGTAGGTTAGAAGATAGTGATTTAGCAGAGATATGTATAGATAGAATTGCAAGTCATATATCTAAACTTAAGCCGAAACACACCAAACATAGTGTTTCTGGTTCAGTTGAAATAATAAATGATGAAATAAACTTTAAACTTACACATTATCCAAACGAATATATGACAATATCGGAGTTTATTTATAAGGTCGTAAGTTTACTTTATACAAACAATAATTGCTTCATTTATATGTCATACGATGAAGAAAACAATCTAAAAGGTCTATATCCAGTAAACCCAATGAGAGTAGAAATAAAAACAGATTTAAGTGAATCAATATATTTAGAAATGGATTTTGGAACAAGTCAGTATACATTACCATATGAATCATTTATTCACTTAAAAAGATTATATAAAAAGCACGAAATCTTTGGTGGAGATGGTGCAGTATCAAGCCACAAACAATTAATTAAAAGTATACAGATGAACGAGAACTTGTTAACAGGATTAGAAAATGCATTAAGTTCAAGTTTCCAAATTAAAGGTTTACTTAAAATGAATGCGATGCTATCAGAAAAAGATAAGCAAAAGCAAAAAGAATTATTTGATGAAGCGTTAAGAACAAACAAAGATAAAAGTGGTTCAAGCATCATCCCAGTTGATATGAAAGCGGATTATGTCCCGCTTCCAATAGATCCAAAGATTATTGATAGTGAGACACTCACATTTATACAAAGTAAAATTCTAAATTATTTTGGAGTAAGTGAAGCAATATTAAATTCAACTTACAACGAAGATGATTACAATTCGTTTTATGAAAACACACTTGAACCAATAACAATATTTTTATCAAACGCATTTAGTAAAGCATTGCTTTCAAAAAATCAATTACTTGATGGAGAAAAGATAATGTTTTACGGAGAAAGATTAAACTACGCTTCTTGGACAAGCAAGATTACAGCTATTGAAAAGTTAATGGGATTAGGAATATTTTCAATAAACGAATCAAGAGGAGTATTAGGATATCCACCAATAGAAGATGGAAATAGAAGAATTCAAAGTTTAAACTTCGTGAGTGTAGATCACGCAGATGAATATCAGTTAGGAAAGGAAGAAGAAAATGAAAATAGTTAAAGAAACAAGAATTAGTGAAATAAGAACTTCAGAGGAAGACAATGTAATGTTAATAGAAGGTTATGCAGTAAAGTTTAACGAAGAAGCATTAATTGGAACTGAAGAACATGGATTTAAAGAAATCATAGTTCCAACAGCTTTAGATGAGGCGAACATGAAAGATGTTCCACTTAAATATAATCACCAAGATAACTTTTTAGTATTAGCAAGAACAAGAAATAAATCACTTAAAATAGAAATAGATGAAGTTGGTCTAAAAATAAAAGCAACATTAATCGATACACAATCAAATCGAGATATCTATAAAATGGTGCAAAACGGACTCTTGGAGAAGATGAGTTTTGCATTTACAGTAAAGGAACAGACTTGGGATAGGTCTGGGGAAATACCATACAGGACAATTTTAAAGATAGACAGATTATATGATGTATCAATTGTTGATGTTCCTGCTTATGAGGGAACAAGTGTTTATGCTCGAAGTTTAGAATTGCTGGATAGTGAGACTAAAGCATTGGAGAATGAAAGAATCGAGAAACAAAAACAAATCATAAGAAAGAAAATAAAAATAAAAGGAGAACTGTAACATGAATTTAAATGTAAGAAAAAAAGAAATTGATTTAAGAATCAATACTATCAAAAGAGAAGTCGATGAAGAAAATATCGAACTAGAAGAATTAAGCGAACTTGAAAAAGAGTTAGATGAGTTATTAAAAGAAAGAAATGTTATCGATAAGAAATTATTGTTAGCAACTAAATTTGTTCCACCCATAAACAATGATCCAGAAACTAATAGTTTAATGAGAATGGAAATGTTAGAAAGTCGTGGTAAGGACTTAAGAGAAAAAAGAGCAGTAAAAGTTTCACAAGAAGAAATCTTAATTCCAGAACATGTCAGTCCACAACTTGCACAATATCCGTTTACTCAAGTTAGTACACTAGTAGATAATATTAATTTAGTTAATTTAAATGGTGGAGAAACATATAAGAAAACATTCGTTAAAGAAGCTGGAGTAGCAGGTAATACTTTAGAAGGAGAAGACTACGCTGAGACAGAACCAGAGTTCGGATATGTGACAATCACAAAGAGTAAATTAACTGCATATTCAGAAATCACTGAAGAACTTGAAAAGTTACCAAATGTTGATTACCAAGCAGAAGTAATTAAAAATATCACAACAAGTTTAAAGAAGAAATTATCACTTGAAATCCTTAAGGGTAATGGCTCTGCAAACAATTTTACAGGTATTTTTTCAAACAATGCTTTAGCATTACAAGACACAGAAGATTTAGTAGTTAGTGAAATTGATGAAAACACACTTGATGACATTATCTTTGCATACGGTGGTAGCGAAGATGTTGAAGGTGGAGCAGTATTAATTTTAAACAAAAATGACTTAAGAGCATTTGCAAGATTAAGAACTGAAGAGGGAAGAAAGGTTCACTCGATTGATTATGTAAATAGAACAATTGATGGCATCCCATATATTATCAATTCAAACACAGGTGCAATTTCAAACCCGGCAACTGCTGAAGGCACATATGCAATGGCTTATGGTGCATTAAAGAATTATGAAGTTGCAGTATTCTCACCAGTAGAGATTGCCAAATCAAATGATTACAAGTTCAAACAAGGAATTATTTGCTATAAAGCATCAGTATTCGTTGGTGGAAATGTTGTTGGTTATCAAGGATTCGTTAGAGTTAAAAAAGGTGCAGCAGTAACACCATAAGAGACTAATAGATAATTATGGATACAGATTCAATCTTAATTAAAGTTAAGAGAAGTCTGCTTATTCCTGATAATGAAACTTATGCCGATGGAGAGATTAATATCCTAATTGAATCATGTAAGGAATTAATCTCTTCAACAGGTGTAAAAAGAGAAGTTGTTGAGTCTTCAGAGATTGCACTTACTTTAATATTAATTTATTGTAAGACATTCTTCGGATTTAAAAGTGATGGAACAGTTAAAGAACTGCCACCTAGTTTTTATACAATATTAAATCAATTAGCAATATCAAGGGGTGAGTAGATGCCTAATATCAGAATTAGTTTAATTAAAGTAGATAGAATAAAAGAAAAATATCATGTGTTATCAGATAAAGAAGTTATTGGAATTGAAAGAAGCTTAACCACTCAAGAGTTTGAAACAAGCATTCAAACAAAATTTAAAATCGAAAGAAAAGTAATGGTTGTATCTTTCTTATATGGCGGAGAGAAATTCGTGAGAATTAATGGTAGTTATTACCGAGTAGAAAGAACATATGATTTAGGTCAATATGTAGAATTATATTTAGCAATAACACCACTTGAAGAAGAGGACTTTGTGTATGGATAATATGTTAACAGGGATAAATACCTTGGTTCAAAGATACGGTGAAGAGATTACTTTAATGATAGATAAAAGAATAGATCAGACAGCTGATGAGATACTTGAATATATTAAAGCAAACGCACCAAGGTCAACTGGTGGAACTAACCATTTGGCAGACTCATTTGTCAAAACAAAGATTGGAGACATTGTCTACATTTCTTCAAAAACCAAAGGAAAATTAGTCCACCTAATTGAACTAGGATTTAAACATACAAGTGGAAAGTTTGTTAAAGGAAGACCTTTCTTAATTCCAGCATATGAAAAGTTCACACCACAAATGCTTGAAGATTTAAAAAGGATAATTAAAAATGGCACTTTCTAATGATCCAATTTATAGAGCAATAAAACCAGTAACTGATAATGTCTTTTATCTAGAAAATATAAACGATAACGAAAACCTAAATAACAAGATGCCATTTATAGTTTGGAGTGTGGTTTCCAAAACACCGATATCTGCAGATAATAAAGTGGCAATTTACAAAGTTACATATCATGTAACATTAGTTACTAAAAATAGAAGTGAAGCTCTAGCACACAGATTAGAGCAAAGATTAAATGAAAAAGAACTCCCACATAAAATGTTAAGTAGTTATCAAAACGATGATTTTTCATTAAATAGAGTTTATGAAATCCAAATTATAACTAAAGGAGGTTATTAAAAATGGGAAACAAAGTTTCATTCGGATTAACGAATGTTTATTATTCAAAAATCACAACAAATAACGATGTAGATGTTTACGGAGAACCAATTAGATTATATGGAGCTCAAGAATTATCTTCAGAAGTAATTGGTGGAAGTGAAAGGATATATGCAGATGATGCTGTCATTGCAACATTAACTCAAAACGCTGGCCGTAACATCACATTAAAGTTAACGGAATTAAGCGAAGATTTTAAAACCAATATTTTAGGATATGTCAAATTAGCAAATGGAAACTTGGTAGAAATCAATAATGCTAAACCTGTTAAGTTTGCTTTAGGATTTGAATTCCAAGGAGATATTGAAGCAAGAAGAGTATGGTTTTATAAGTGTTCAGTTCAACCAATTAATGAAGCAACCAAAACAAAAGGCGAATCTGCAGAAGCGAATAGCATTTCACTTTCTATTGTTGCTGAACCAGTACAAGTTGGTGCTTATTTAATCACCCATGTAGTTTCACATAAGAGTGATGCCAACTACACTTCGTTTTTAACTTCAAAACCAGAATTACCAGTAATTGGAGGTTAGGTAAATGGAACAACAAATTACAATTGGTGGCAAAACATATCGCTTAAAATCCTCATTATATTCAATCATTTCATATAAGAATACATTTGGAACGGAATTATTTAATGATATTACTGCATTAGAAAAAGCAGGAAAAAAGAATGATGATTTCGCAAAAGTAATTGATACAATCTTCAAGATTTTTTATATATTACATAAACCTTTTACCAATCAAAGTTATGATGACTTTTTAAACGAATTTGACTTTGAAATATTAACAAATCAAGAAGAGTTATTAAAATTAAGTGAAATGATAGCAGAGGCATTCAAAACAACAAAAAACGCCCAAGGGGGAAGCACAATAGAGAAGAGATAAGTGCTTCTCCCATTACAGCTTCAATTATATTAAATCTAGCTGAACTTGGAATCCCTTTAAAAGATAGCGAGTTATTCAGTATAGATACTTACTTTGAAATCATTGATTTAAGATTAGAAACATTAAATAGTGATGGAAAAACAAGAAGAGCAAATCAAACAGATATAGATTTGTTTTTACTGTAGGAAGAAAGGGAAAGGTCATATGGCTGAAACTATAAAAGGTTTAAATATTAAATTAGGTTTAGATACATCTGATCTTGACCAAAAATTAAAAGATATTAATAGCGAATTAAAAGAAGAACAAAGAGACTTAAGAACTATTAATAATTCACTTCGTTATGATAGTACCAACCTAGATAAATGGAAAGAGAAACAAGCTAAGTTAAATAAGATATTAGAGACTACCAAGAAAAGACTTGAAGTACAAAATGCAAGATTAGAAGAATCAAAAAAAGCATTGGCCGTTGGTGCAATATCTGAAGAGCAATTCAACAAAGTTAGAAGGTCAGTTGAATATACTACTGCAGATATAAATAAATTAAATAATGAATTAAGAAAGACAGAAGAAAACATTAAAAGGATAAGTTCAATTGATGTTGAAAGATTAAGAAAAGTAGGCTCTGGATTTTCTAAATATGTTACAGCACCAATTGTTGCAGCAGCCACTGCACTTGGTGCTCTTGCAGTTAAGGCTACAAAAACAGCAGATGATATTGCAGATGAAGCTTCAAAAGTAAATATGACAGTAGAAGCATTCCAAGAATGGGAATATGTTTCTAAAATGTTGGCTTCAGATAGTACCCAACTTCATAAAGCGTTAGTTAAGACAAATACCATACTTGGAGATGTAGCAACTGGTGGAGAAAAATATGGAACAGTATTAAGTGAACTTGGTTTAGAATTACACGAGTTAACAAACATATCTACAGATGAAGCATTCGAGTTAATAAGAAGTTCTTTATCAAAAGTAGAAGACCAAGCATTAAGAACAACACTTGCAAATCAATTCTTTGGCGAACAGCTTGCTAGTGAGTTAAACCAAGTATTAAGTGCAAGTTCCAAAGAGATTGAAAACCTACGAGAACAAGCAAGAGAGTTAGGAGTAGTAACTACTGAACAAGCAGAGATAAGTGGAAGATTTCACGATTCACTAGATAACTTAAAACAAAGTGTTATGAGTTTAAGTGTAGCAATTGGAGTTGAAATAGTTCCAACGATGCAAAAGATGGTAGAAACAATTCAAGCAAAAGTAATTCCAGTTATTAGAAACTTAACCAATTGGTGGAGTAATCTTTCAGGAACATTTAAAAGGGTAATTGTAATAATGCTTGGAGTGGTTGCAGCTATCGGCCCTGTGATATCAATTGTTGCAAAAGCAATACCATTAATAACTAAATTGAAAGGTGCTTTTGCTGGTGGTCAAATACTCACCTTTATAAAAGGTATATCCTTGGGAAAGGTGGCTCTAATCGGATTAATCACAGCACTTGCTGCAATATTATTAAAGAATGAAAAGTTCAGAGAATTATTAAAGCAGATAATTGAATTAGTAAAAAGATTACTTGAACCAATAGCAAAGTTAATAACAAGTTTACTTGATAAATTAAAACCAGTAATTGACTTAATAATTGAAGTTGTTAACAAAGTAATTGATGTAGTAGTCGAAATTATTGAAGGACTAATGCCAACGATAGAATCAATTATCAATATACTTGTTGACATACTTTCGGAAGTCATTGAACTTGTCATGGGTTTAATTGAAGAGATATTACCAGTTCTAATTATTTTAATAGAAGCAATTATGGAAATTGTTGAAGCGTTAATGCCGATTATAGAAATAATTATAGACTTGGTGTCCACAATAATAGGACAACTTTTAAATCTAATTAGAGCAATATTAGAACCTATTACAAGAATATTAAAAATTATTATTCAGATAGTTGGTAATGTTATTAGAATAGTTGGAAATCTAATTAACACAATATTAAAACCATTAAATTCAATCTTAAATGTATTAGTTTCGATTATTGAAGTTATTTCTAAAGTATTAGAGGTAGTTATAAATGTTATTGTAACTTTATTAGAACCAGCATTAAGAATTATCTTTGCGATACTTGAACCGTTATTGGAGATAGTTAATGTATTTATCGAAGTTATTGCAATGATAATCGAGCAATTAGCACCATTATTAGAGTTATTGATAGAACCATTGGTAGCACAACTTGATTTTATGGCCGATATATTTGAAGCGTTAGCACCACTTATTACAGCAGTTGGAGACATATTCAGTTCAGTATTAGCACCAGTATTAGAAATTATTTACGAGTTATTAGAACCAATATTGTGGGTATTAGAAAAAATTATTGGTGCGTTTAAATGGATTATCGATAATATTTCTAAAATAGCAGAAGGTATTGGTGGAGTATTTCAAAAAGTGGGAGGTTTCTTTGGAGATTTATTCACAGGAAGATTGTTCCAAAGTAATAAAAATACGACTACGAATTACACAGCTCATAATAATGTAACAGTAAATACAACAGCAAGCACCTTTGATGTTAATTCAATTAATAAAGCACTTGGGGGTGTTTACTAATGCGAGAGTTATATTTGAAAAATGAAATAGGCGAAGAATTTAAGTTAAACAAAGATGTGCTTATTTACTCAATAGAAGGTTTAGGTATTGTAAAGGAAAATATTTATTTTAATTATGGATCTAAATCAAAAACAGCAAGAAGCGAAAATCCAATAAGTGAGATTACCTTGGGTTTAGTGTTTATGAAGGGTTATCTAGGATATTTAGAATTCGTAGATTTCATTAAAACAAGCAATCAATTATTCCTACATTACAAAGCAGTAGATGAAAAATATTGTTATGTAGAATTAGTCGAGATAACCAAAGGGCAAATAGAATTTGGAGTTTTAAGGTCAGAATTAAGATTAGATAAATTATCAAATTGGCTTAAAAGAATTGATTTAGAAATTAATGTTGAGCAAGTAAGTCAACAAAAGAAATATCAATATAAATATCCATATACATATCATGCATCTGGAAGTGGAGTAATTAGAGTTACAAATAACGGACACAATAAAGCAGAAATGATAGTTAAAATTGTTGGTGCAGTCAATAATCCAGAGTTAAAGATTTGGCAATTCGAAAAAGAATATCAAACATTAAGATTATTAATAAATGACACAGGAACATTTGAAATATCTTCAATTTCAAACGATGCATATATTAATAAAAACGGAGAAAGTATTTACGGAATGCAAGACTTCACATGTACAAACTTTTTAACATTACCACTTGGAGAATCAAGGCTTGAATTCAAAAGTGGCGTTACATCCCAAACGAAATGTTACATAACGATATTTGAAGAATACGAGGCAAACTAATGAAAGTAATAATTCTAGATAAGAAGACATATGAATTCAAAGAAGAACTAGATATCTCAAAAGATTATCAAATAGTTTTAGATATTGTATTAAATCAAAACAGCTATTTTGTTACAAATCACACCAAATCAATATCAAGCATTGGAGATATAATAATTCTTCACGAACGATCGTTCTTTTATATAGGAATAATTACTAATATAGAATTAACAGATTTTGGAGAAATTAAATTAACTTCAATAGATTATATATCTTCATTGGATTTTGAAATTAACGCTGTGGAGTTTAATGGTAATATCGGAGATGAATTAATAAGATACATCAGAGAAGAGTATGTAGAGAATCACGATGAACACCAAAACAGACCGTATTTAACGCTTCTAAATGAACTTGATATAGTTGGAAAGATAACTGCAGAAGACAACAAATTAACCAAGTTTAGCGACTTTTTAAGGGATATCTACAAACAATATAAGATAAGACTTGAAGCAAGACTTGGAATACTTAATGGAGTGATTACCCATTTAAAAATAGTAACAATTGATAGCAGAAATGAACATATATTATCTTCAAACTTTCCAATGATTAGAGGATTAAGTATTAGTGATAACAAAGAAGTTAATTTAAATAAAATTACTTTTATTCCGAATACAGATAATGTAATTCACAAAACAAAAGAGTCGTTTTATTTATTAGAAGATAACACAATAACAGATGATAAAAATGTTGAAGGAAGAATCGTTGATGTTGTAGAGAAAAAGAAATTCTATAAGGATAACGACATTAAAGGAAATATATACACTCATGTTTTTACATCAGGGCAAGTTAAAACAAGTGCAGGTACAATTACACTTTCAAATATTAGTTGGTATCAAACTTCAGCTACATATGTTGGATTCGATGGATCAAGTTCAAAAAGGGGAGTCCAGATAGGTTCAGCAATGAATCCAAATACAAATGTCTTTTCGTTATCAACTGCAATATCAAACTTTGGGAACAACATTAAGATAACCCAAGTTAAAGTAACACTTGCGACAGCTTCAGTTCAAAACGAATATAACCTACAAGCTGGAAATGCAACAACAGGTTATAAAAATATAACACAAACACAGAACAAAGAATACACCACCGATAGAATAAATGAAATTAATGGATATGTCTATATAAGGCTAAAAGCCAAAGTCGGTGCAATGTATATTTCAAAGATAGAAATATCATATCAAGACCTTGATACTGAAATGGGAACACTTTATGATTTGGCATCTAAAGAACTTTTAAAAGAAGATAACTATTAATAAGTCAAGTAATAAATAACTCCATTATAAAAGAACCGAAAAATTCAGCTAATAGTTTAAATATGTTTATTGAAAATAGAATAGCTACTTTCTATTATCTAATAATATTTTGA
>Ga0209510_1001632_pt1 | contig 24961 bp, 16 predicted proteins | sample BiotimSIPDNA_FD_185749 | JGI IMG/M metagenome (GOLD analysis project Ga0209510, IMG submission 185749) | Anaerobic biogas reactor microbial communites from Washington, USA - Biogas_R1 time_0 SIP DNA (SPAdes) (version 2) | ecosystem: Engineered > Bioreactor > Anaerobic > Unclassified | place...
TGCAGAAGCCTAACGATGCGACGCCGCTGGAGATTCTGGAGCAGGTCATCACCGCGTTTGAGCTTGACCTCCGCTTGCAGAAAATGCCGTTTCCAGACTGCCGCATGAGCAATCTTGAGGAACTGCGCCGTCTGTGCCAGCAGTACATGGAACAGGCACAGCTCGAACGTCGCGCCGCCACCCCTGCCGGCTTTGCCGCCATGCTGCTCAACGATGATAAAATCAAGGCAGCGCCGGGGTTCGGACGCAACAGCGTCAATGTGCTGACTTATCACAAGGCCAAGGGACTCGAATGGCCCATCGTCATTCTCGAATCACTCGACTCTGATGACAAAGCAAGCGCTTTCGACATCAGCGCCAAGCAAGCGCAGCACTTCGATTTGCGGAATCCGCTGCAAGACCGCAGCCTCCACTATTGGCCAAACTTCTGCGGCGACTACCCATTCAGTTCGCTGACAGAGGCGCTGGAAACGCACCCCCAGCAGATAGAAGCCGAAACTCGCGCCTGCGAAGAGGACAAGCGTCTCTTTTATGTTGGCCTGACCCGCGCCAAAGAACGCCTAATCTTCGCCATCCAGCGCAAAGAACCGACTAAAACTGAGCTCAAGAAAGACCCCGCAACGCCTGATCGGCTATTCATTTCTTGGCTCGAACGTCTTTCCGATGGCTTGAGCTGGGACTTCCCTCTAGATGCAGGCACAGCGACCTGGACAGTCGGCGACAAGGACTTTGAGCTGCATACAAAGATTCTATCGCCGCCGGAAACTCTGACTGCGCTGGCTAGTCCGCCGGTGTTCATGGATTCGCTTCCCGCGACTGCCGCCAAAACGCACCTTCCTGCCCGAGTCGCGCCCAGCCTGTTGCCAAAGCAAACTGGCACGGCCAAGCTGATGTGCGAGTGGAAGCCGCAGCTGGAATGGCCTCGCTGCAAGCCGGATGAATACGACTTGTTAGGCAATGCCTTTCATGGATTCTTTGCCCTCAACCCGCAGACAGACCAAAAGCAAATGGCTGAGCGTCTGCTCGCCAACTGGCAGCAGCAGAATGCGGTAAAGCCGGAGACAGTCGTCACTGCCTGCCAGCGTCTCTACGATTGGGTCAAGAGCGAATTCCCTGGCAGCTCAGTCACTTGCGAAGTGCCGATGACCTGGCGCAATGATCACGGCCAGCTCTTTCAGGGCTTTATCGACATGCTGATTGACACTGGCGACGGCTACGTGATCGTTGACCACAAGACCACCATCAAACCCGACCCCCTAGCCGAAGCCGCCAGCCACGCCGCCCAACTCGAAATCTACCGCAATGCGGTCGAAAAAGCAACCAGCAAAAAAGTCAGCAAAACTATTATACATTTCCCATTGATGGGGAAGTGTGTTGAGGTGGAGTGAAAGGGAAGGAGGAAAGGCAGTTTTTCTATTTTTGGATGAGACAGGTTGAAAAACAGCAAATCCATGTTAAAATTTCCGAGCAATGTCTGGCTCTCCTTGTTTTTGGGAGTGGTAACTTTTTCAAAAGTCAAGAGGCCCGATACACAGTATCAAATAGATACCCCTTTTCATGTACTTGACTGACAACTATCAGGAACAGACATTGAAAGATGCCATTATCAACCAGAACCAACGCTGTTTACCAGCGTTAACGGATTTCATTGACAGATTTCAAACTGCTGATAAGCCGTGGATTTTCAATGCCAAACTGATGAATTCGGCAACTTGCTTTAAACATCATGGGGAACGCAAGTATGAGCCACATCGGTTGGAATTGTCATTCAAGTGAACTGCTCAGCGGCTGGAATACGATGTTCACAGAAAATGGAGTTATTGCACAAGGAAAACTGTAACACAGGGAAAAGCAAAATGTCAAAACTTAGTGTTGACCAAAAAACCATTAAAGAAATTTTTCAGGGCAATAAAGCCGATTATTTGATTCCGGACTATCAACGTCCATACGCATGGGAAAAGACAGAATGCCAAACCTTATGGGATGATATTTTCTCTTTCGCATTTCCAGATAATGACTATTCTAAATTTAACAAGGATGAGGAGTATTACCTCGGCTCAATTGTAACTTTCGACAATGGCCGTGGAAAAAAGGAAGTCATTGATGGTCAACAACGCCTTACAACATTCCTCTTGATACTCCGTGCTTTTTATGGTAAATTTGAACATATGCGGGATGAAAATTCGCGTAGGATCAGGGAAGATATTGAAAAGTGCATTTGGAAATACGATGAATTGGGAAATCCGGATAAAACCGCGTTGAAAATAGACTCCGAAGTGGCTACGGATAACGATAAAGAAGAATTTCTGGAAATTCTTCGTTCAGGCACTGTTCAAAAAGAAAAACGTAGCAACTATGCCGAAAACTATCGTTTCTTTCTTCAGAAGATAGATGAATTCCTCCAATCATTCCCAAGTTATTTTCCCTTTTTGCCTGCACGAATCCTAGACAAGTGTATTTTACTTCTCATAGAAGCAGTATCACAAGATACTGCCCTGCGAATTTTTTCGACACTGAATGATCGCGGAAAGCCATTATCCGATGCAGATATTTTTAAGGCTCAATTTTACAAGCATTACTCCAAAACAGGCAGAAAGGAATATTTTATCAAGCACTGGAAGGAACTGGAAGAATTATGCATGAAAATCTTTCAGCCGCCAACAGGTACACCGATGGATGAACTCTTTACTCGCTACATGTATTTCACCCGAGCTAAACAAGGCATTAAATCTTCAACAACAGAAGCCTTGCGAAAATTTTATGAAAAAGATGAATACGCTATTCTATACAAAGACGAGACCTTTGACAATTTAAGAAGTCTTGCGGAATTTTGGAAGGATGTCTCTTCGCAAAACGAGGACCGTTTCTCTGATCGCGTTCTTCGCCGATTGTTTGTTCTCAACTATGCACCCAATGGAATGTGGACATACTTCGTTTCGGTTTATTTCCTTCAAAACAAAAATTCAGAAAATCTATTGGATGATGATGCGTTTTTTGCCTTTCTTTGCAAAATTACAGGATTTATTTGGGCCTATGCGATCACTAATCCAGGCGTAAACATGCTGAGAACTCCGGTATATGCGGAAATGTTGAATATCGTAGAAGGACGTCCTGTTACCTTTGAAGATTTCAAATTTGATGCGGTCTCGCTTAAGCAACAACTCACCGACTTCCGTTTTGTCAATATTCGACCGATTACAAAATCTATGGTTATGTGGTATGCTTTTCAAGATGAGAAACAGCCGTTATTGTCGCTGGAAACTATTTTTGAAATTGAACATATATATCCCCGTGGACGCCAAGAGAAAGAAAAGACTCTGAACGACGAAAAAAACCTTGAATCGCTCGGTAATAAAGCTCCACTAGAAAAACGAATAAATATTCGAGCCGCTGATTATCGTTTTGAAGACAAGAAAAAATATTATCACGGGTTTGCGACGGCCAAGGGTAAACTGAAAGAGGGAACAAAGATTATCGAACTGACCAGAATGACTAGAACCTTGGCAGACTTTACCGAAAGTGATATTATCGACCGCAGCGATAAAATCTTGCAAGCATTTATCGCATTCCTGACGCAAAATGGATTAACGCTGCCTCCCCAGAAAACTAGTTAAACAAACAGTGGCATGCCTGATTTAGTGGCCAAGAGGCTCGCCGGGGAACCAGCAGGTAAGAAATGTAGATTTCAAGCAATCTGCCAAGGTGTGAAAGAAACTGAAGCAAAAGCCGTCGGCAATCCTAGGGTAGACTGCTGTCCTCAACCTATTTTTGGGGCAATGTGCAAAATTTTGCGATGAATACTTGCATGCTTTTATGTTGCCTTTTAGCTGCAGCGGCATTTTTGTCTCACCCGTCCAGGGCTCAAAATTATATATGCCTCACCCAGGGCTTCGCTACGCTCACCCTGGGCTTTTATGCCGCAGCCCTCCGAGCCTTCTGCCGCTTCGCGGCTGTGGACTTGGTGGACAATGTGGACATAGTGGACGGTGTGGACGCCGGCTGCCGCATCGTATGTAGTTCAAGCTTCAGCTTGCCGTATGTACCTCGCTTGCAGGAGCATGTAGTCCAAACTTTAGTTTGCAGTATATAATACAGCCTTCAGGCTGCCGTATGTTTCGCGCTTTTAGTGTTTCTGCCACTTCACGGCTGTTTTCCCTGTACAACACATCCTAAAAAATCTGCGCCATCAGCGTCATCTGCGGATAAAACAACAGTTTTTCGCCGGGTCTGTGGGACAAGAACACGCTCCAGACCGACCGCGACATCACCGCAGGCCGCCTGGCCAAAATGATGGGGAGGATAGAATATGTCCAATAAAATGACGTTCCAACAACTGGTTGAGGCGGTAACACAGATTCACCGCGAGATGGCCGCTCAGGCAGGACGGGCGATAAACCTGGCATTAACGCTCCGGAACTGGCTGACGGGCGCCTACATTGTCATATATGAGCAGCAGGGCGAAGACCGCGCTGCATACGGCGCGGAAGTTCTGCCGCGACTAGCCCGCGAATTGGCGCGGCTGGGCATATCGCCATGCGAGCCACGTCGGTTGGCAGCGTACCGACGGTTCTATCTCGCCTACCCCCAATTGCGCAGCGCCCTTGCCCCCGTTCTCTCCAACACCGCTTCTGATGAGCCGTCAACGACGCCAGAGATTTTGCGGTCAGCGACCGCAAAATCTGATAACGCCATATCTATCAGCATGTTGGAGATTTTGCGGTCAGCGACCGCAAAATTGCTTCTGCCAGATCAAAACATGATTTCGAGAGAGGATTCGGCAGGCGACCTGGGGCTTTCGCCCGCGCTGCTTCTGCAACGTCTCTCCTATACGCACTTGGAAGTGCTTGCGGAGCTTGATTCGGACCTAAAGCGCGCCTTCTACGAGATTGAGTGCGTCCGCGGCGGCTGGTCGGTGCGTGAGCTCAAGCGCCAGATCGCGACGCTCTATTTCGAGCGCTCGGCACTCTCCCGAGACAAAGCCAAGTTGGCTGAATTGGCCCAGGCCACTGCGGAGAAGGCCGAACCGCGCCTGGCCATTCGCGATCCGTACGTCTTCGAATTCCTCGGTCTCAAGCCGCACGAGGTGCTGCGCGAGTCCGATGTCGAGGAAGCGCTGCTTGACCGATTGCAAGCATTCCTGCTCGAACTGGGGCATGGATTCTGTTTTGAAGCCCGCCAAAAGCGCATTCTCATCGGCGATACGCATGGATTCATAGACTTGGTCTTCTACCATCGCATCCTCAAGTGCCATGTCCTGATCGAACTGAAGGTGGATGCATTCAGCCACGAACACCTCGGCCAACTCAACACCTACGTGAGTTGGTACCGCGCCAACATAATGGCTCAGGGCGACAACCCGCCCATCGGTCTCCTGCTCTGCACTGCCAAGGATCAAATCCTCGTCGAGTACGCCCTCGCCGGACTCGATAACCGCCTCTTCGTCTCCAAATACCAACTCGAACTCCCCAGCCGCGAAAAACTCACCCGCTTCCTCGAACAACAACGACGGGAGGTGGAGGGATGAGCATGGCTATAGACAGAGACGGTTGTAAATGGGAAGACATCTGCATCTCTAACCTCGGAGAGATAATCGCAGGCGGCACCCCAAGTAGAGCCGTCCCTTCGTACTGGGAAGGTGACATCCCCTGGATAACCCCCGGCGAGGTCATCCGGATGAAAGGGAAGAACGCCAAAACAAATGCGCTTAAAGCCTCGGTATCTCAGGGCAACTCTGCGGACGACGTCAAATCCGCTCTCGGTATTGCGCAATCCGGACATCGCGCACGTACTCTACTTGCGCGGAATGATGGAAAAGATCGGGCGCGGCAGTCTGCTGATTCTGAATGCATGCCTTGACCGCAATCTTCCGCTGCCAACGTGGTCCACAGATGCACTCGGAGTGACGTTGACATTTCTTGCGCCGGAACCCGATGCCGACTTCACGGATTACGTGGCCGATCGAAGTTCGGCAACGCCCCAGCAAATATCCAGTATAGCCCCATCAAAGCACCGTCATGCCACCGGGGAAGTCACCGGGGAAGCCGCCGGGGAAGTCACCGGGGAAGTCAGGCGTCTTCTTGCCGCATGCAAGCGTTCTATGAAGCGAACCGAATTACAGCTGGCGCTGGGTCTCCGCCACGAGGATCATTTCAGGAATGCGTATCTCACTCCTGCACTCAAGTCCGGCTTGATTGAAATGACCATCCCTGACAAGCCGCGCAGCAGCAAGCAGAAGTACCGTCTGACCGCCAAGGGGATGGATATTCTCCGCCGGCTGGGCGCGGACGTCAATCCAGGCTCGGGAGACAATGCATGAGTACAATTCAATGGGAATACGAGCTCGTTGAGAAGCCCTTTTGCGAACAGCTCAAGGGCATGGGCTGGCAATGGCTCGAAGGCGACCCTGACCTGCCAGAGACCACGGAAAGAGCCAGCTCGCGTGACGTGCTGCTGCGCACCCGGCTGGAGGCGGCACTGCGCCGCAAAAATCAGGCCGAAGCTGCATTGCACTTCCGGGCATGGTTCATCCGAACAGGCGCCGACTGGCTTGCCGCAAGGGTAAAGGACTTGTTGCCCAGGTTCGGCGGCGGTGACATCACTGTGTGTGTTGCCTGAACTTTTCATTTCTGTAAGATAACTACATCATTTCACCTCAATTTGTAGTTATCACTGTTGCGCAATGAGATAACTACAAGTTTCACGTTATCAAGCAGTAAATGTTGTTAAACAGCAGTAGTTATCCTGTCGCCGTGAAAAATTCAGGGAATAAAGCAAAAGCCGCCTGCAATCACTTGACCGATCATGCACTTTCTGCCGTCTTCGCTGCGCTCGACAACGCCAATAATACAGACAGCTACGCTTGGCGGCGTTAGCAATGATACCAAAGAGCTGCAGTTTGGTGCGCAGCAGGGCGTCCAGACGGGGCAAGTCGGCAGGATAGACCGAGATAAGGCGCTTCCCTTCCTGCTGGTAGAGCATCTGCTTTTTGTACATGCTCATTTTGTACTGCGGCGCATCCAGCCCCCAGTATTCGATATAGACATCCAGCTCGGGCAGATAGAAATCCGGCCGGATTTGGAATTCGCCAATAATGCGAAACTTGGCATCATAGCGGTAGGCAATGCCCCGGGCAGTCAGCCAGTCTGCGATAGTGCGTTCGCCGGCAGATTGCACCACCGTGCCATCCCGCGCTTCAATTGTCTTGTTCAGCTCGACCTGGGTTTCGAAGTTGCGGCGAGCCAGGAAGACCTCGTCGAAGCAGCGGTCGCAGTGCGGACGCTGAAACGCCTGCTGCGAGCGCGCGAATTCATCGGCAGTCAGCACTGAATTGCAGCGTTGACAGCGATACTGCGCAGCTGCGGCGGCAACCCGCAGAGCTTCTTCGATAAATGCCACGGCCGCTGCTGCATCACGGCGAATATAGTACTTTTCGTAGGGATTGACTGCCATATCGCGAAAATCCGGCAAACAGTCTTTGGCGGCGGCACCGTATGCTTTCAGCGCCCTGATCGCATACTGGCGTGTTTGTGCATGCGGATCGCTGCGCGCTACCGGCCCCAAGGCAGCGACGGCTGCGGCTTGGTCTACCCCCATCCAAGCCAATTTGCCCAAAGCAGATGCTGCCAGACGCCGCGCATTGGCTGATGAGGACTTCAGCAACACCAGCAGCTCGTCAAAGGCCGCGACATTGCCCTCGCGACCTATGGCTACAGCGCGGTCAGAAAGCTGCTTTTCGAGTTGTCGGTCCATTGGGTTCTTCATGGCGCTAGTCCTCCGGCAAAAATCAATTCGCAAAACATACAGCAAGCCATAGAAAAAATAGACTGTTGCTCACCCTTCTTCAAACGGTTTTTAACAGAATCATAGTTGTTTTGTGCCTGGGTATGATTTTGCTGGCACGCTTTCCATCATCTTTCAAAGTAACGATGCTCTCGCATTGTAATCTCCAGGGTTTGAATTATGTTTTTCCCTGGATTAAGGCGCGGGCGCACTGCCCCCTGATTTTTCATTTTTTTAATGGGAAAGGAGTTTCAATTGACAAAGAAGGTACTTGTACTCGGTTCAACTGGCGCGATGGGGAAATACCTGGTTCCGCTGCTGGCTCAACAGGGCTATCAGATTGATTCCGTGGCGGTTGACGATATGGCCACGCCCCTGCCCTCAAATGTCCGGCACATCAAGACAAATGCCAAGGAAAGTGGCACGATGCAGAATTTGCTGAAAAACGGCTATGACGGCATCGTTGACTTCCTGATCTATCCGACTGCTGAGCTGGTTTACCGCCTGCCCATGCTGGTCAAAAATACTGGACACTACATCTATCTTTCGAGCTACCGGATTTATGACAACAAGGAACATCCGGTCAAGGAGACCTCGCCGCGCCTTATCGACAGCTCGGAAGATGTGCTTCTGAAAAACTCCGACGACTACTGCATCTACAAGGCGCGCGGTGAAAATATCATGCGCAGCTTTGCAGAGAAGAACTGGACGATTATCCGTCCGGCCATCACCTACTCCCTGATGCGCTACCAGCTGGTGACCCTGGAAGCGCCAAACACCGTCGGCCGCGCCTTTGCCGGGAAAGAGGTTGTCCTACCGGAGCAGGCCAGAAATATCCAGGCTACGATGAGCTGGGCTGGCGATGTCGCAAAAATGATCGCGGGCTTGCTCTTCAATGAAAAAGCCTGCGGGGAAACATTTACGGTCGCCACGGCCGAGCACCATACCTGGGGCGAAATCGCCGATTACTACAAAGATATCTGCAATCTCAAAGCAGTATGGGTGGACAAAAAAGACTACATCCGCATCATTTGTCCAGACCCCTATCAAATCAACGCTAGCTGGCAGCTGGATTACGACCGTCTCTTCGACCGCATCATGGATAACTCAAAAGTCTTGCAGGCCACTGGCATGGCCCAAGCCGACCTGACTAGGCTCTACGATGGACTCGCCAGGGAAATCGCCCGATGCCCGAAAGATCATCCATGGCCAGTCAATGCACGCATGGACGAATATCTGCAAAACCTCAAGGCGAACTGACCGCGGATTTGCCGCAACAGCTACTGCTGTAGGCGACGAGCATTCAATCACAATTCCAGAAAGGGTGTTCATGGCGACCTTTAACGAAAAAGAAAGCTACGATTTCGACTATATTGGCCTGGATGAAGACGAAAATGGCGAAGTCTATATCATGCTGAAATACGATGGGAGAACCACCCTGCCGGGTTTCGGGATGCTCGAGTACCGAGTCAAGGCGCTGCCCTTTCAAATCACCATGCCGCCGGAAAAATTTCCCCGGAAAATACGCTGTTTTGTCAACAAGCTGATTTCCAGCCGCTTCAACCCAGCCCAGGAAGAGCAGTTTCCCTTTCTGCAACAGGATCGCGAATGGCTTCTGAGACAAGTCTATGTGCCGGGATTCACCTATAAATTCTCCGTCACCGGCCGTGATTTCGCTGGAAAATACACGTTGAAGGACCTCGACAGCGGCGTCGACCACTACCACTACGAGTCAGCCACGCCGTTGAACATCGGCGACAGCTTTGAATGTGTTGTCCAGTCGATCAATGGCATGTATCTCGCTCTCGCGGAAAACCGCTTCGAGGCTCTGCGTGGCGCTGGCTTCAAGGTCGGCCGCAAACTGATGTTCACCATCCGCAAGCAGAAACTCGACGAACAAAATCGTCCTTTTCTGCAACTGGCCGATCAATTCCGCGGCTTCTGGCATCGCTTCTATTTGGAAGAAGATGACACCGCACCAGAGCAGGACGATATCGAGCTGGAAATCGGCGACATCACGCCCGAGGGATGGCTCTGCCTGCAATACCCGGGCAAACGCCTGGCCGACATACAAAAAATCCGCTTAGCCGAAAACCCTGATTTTGGCCGCGAAGACGACCGCCGCGAATTCAAAACATCCATCGCTTTCCCGCCCGGTGAAAGCCGAACCCCGGACTTCCAAAAGCAGTTGAACCACAATATCATGCGGGTCATCGTCGGCTTCATGAACAGCAATGGCGGCCAGCTGTTCATCGGCGTTGACGACACTGGCGTGGTCAGCGGCATTGAAGGCGACCTGCCCTGGCTCAATCAAGACCCCAAGGATAAATTCAACGGCCAGTACACCTGCACCACTGACGGCTATGAGTTGAAAATCAACAACGCAATCAGCAATGAACTCGGTGAACTGGCCGCTGCCCTGGTTTCAACTCGCTTTTTCAAGGTCAAAGTTGACTCGGAGCGGAAGGACGAGAAGGTCTTCTGTGAACTCACGGTCAAGCCAGCCAGTTCGCCGGTTTACCTGCATGGCACTCTCCTGATCGTGCGCGCCGGCAACAGCTGCCGACAACTGCGGCATGGCGACATTACTGCCTTTGTGCTCGACAGAATGCGCCAGCAGCAGCTAGGCCAAATTGAAAGCGTTGAGACGACTGCAACTGCGGCTGCTGAAACGTCGCCACCGGCAACACCCCAGCCTGCACCGCCGCTCAAGCTCGCGGGCGACTCCAGCGTCGCTGAAATCAGCGGCTATGTTCCCCTTATTGCGACCCCGGAAAAACCCGAAGTCAACTGGGGGCATCTGAGCTTTTTTGCCGACGGCGGCTGGCAATTCGGCAAGCCAACGCAGGATTCCGACAAAATCGCCGACGTCCAGCTAACCCAGAGACACCGCCAGAGCAAATACCGCCTGTTGCAATGTTATGCCAACGGCAACGTCAACGCTGTCGGCAGCTTGGCCAAAAAGACGCCTAAGACCAAGAACAAGCGTTACAAGAATGGCTGGAACACTGCTGACCAGCTCATGCAGGTCTTTGCCTGCCATCTTGACGACTACCTCGTCATCCGCAGCGTTGATCCGGACGGTGTGCCACGGTTGAAGGCCATCCAGGTCAATGAAATCAGCGTCCACGACAGCCTCACTGCCCAGGGCAACACGATCGTCCCGGAAAGCGAGGCCAAAGTCACCGAATACCAGATAGTTTCTGAGCGCTACAGTTCGTTCATCTACGACATCATCGCCAAAGGCCGCTACAGCGGCCCCGGGCACAACGCATCACTTATCCGATTCCAGGACTGCGTCGCATTCCTTGAGCAGCAGAAGAAAAACAGGGCAGTTGGCGCGGAGTAAAACACCGAGCGTTCGATAGCCATATCTCTCACTCATTGCCAACGAATCACAGCCCCAGCCAGAATGCTTTGCCGGCGGCGCTGGTGATATCGTTAAGCGGATTCACTCGGATAGCTTCGACGTGGCCGTCACAATAGAGGACATTGCCGGCATTGCTATGACGATTTCCGACGGCGTTGCGCCCAGCCGTGTAGTAGCGCAAATAGTTGCCGGGATTATCAAAGTTGTTTTCGCCAAAAAGCATGGCCTGGCTCGGCTTGGTTAACTGAGTGATAAGCACAGGCTTATAGGAAGGCAGCGTAGCCACATATTCATCGGATGTCAACGACCAGTTGGGAACAATCGTGTCGCTGTATTTTTTGACGGTATGAGCTGGGTTTGCCTCTGCGGACGGGCAGGCCAAACGATTGCGCTGGCCGTTGAGAGCGACGCAGAAAAGGACGCTCTCGCCAGGTCGGTTAATCGTATCCGGAGTCTCGCATGACGAGCCAAGATAAGGCGTCAGCAAGCCATTCACGCTTGAGTCATAATACAGGTATTTGTTGCCGCTGCGCGCTGGGAAAATGTAATCCTCGCTGTCGGAAAAGTACATTATCGAGGCCGTCCCGACAGTTTTCATGTTGTTGACGCAGGAGATTGCTCTCGCTTTTTCACGCGCTTTGCTTAAAGCAGGGAGCAACATAGCGGCAAGAATCGCAATGATGGCGATGACGACTAGGAGCTCAATTAAGGTAAAATGCCGATTCTTCTTTTTCATCATTTCATGACCTCGCTTTTTAATTCAATTAAACGAAAATTCCTCTCTGATACGACTATCTGTAATTCATCATCAAAAATGGGAAGTTTTTCTCCGCTTTCCAGGTCTTCGGCGCTAAATCCGCGACAATGACCGATTTTAAAGCAAAATGGCTCATCTTGGTTGTTAAAACACATCAGCAGCTCTCTGCCATCAGCGCTCCGCCAGATATTAGCGACCGTATTTTCGCCGTCGGCATTCGTAGGATGCCCCAATGACTCCGGCTTCCAGTACGGACAAAGCGAGGCGTCTTCATCCAAGCCGAATTTGTCCAGCGCCTTCCAGACGTGGAAAGCAACTTCATTCATGGAAGTGCGGTCGGGAACCACATCATGGATCAGCAGCATGGCGGCTATGTGTCGCTCTGCCCACGGTGACATTTTCCAGGTTCGCCGCTGTTCAGCAGGAACAAAAGGCATAATCCGGTAAAGTTGACTGATATAGATCATGCCATAGCCATAGATATGCGGCAGCAATTCAGCCCGCATTTGCGCCAGCTTCAGCCGATAGTAGCTGCGGTCGCGCACCAGGATTTCGCTCCATAATTCGCCGTCCACGTAATAGTCGGCAAAACTGAAGCCGGCGACTCTGGCGGTAGCGCCTGACATATGCATCACAATGGGGGCTGCCGTACCTCCTTGACGGCTGTATTGGTAAACTCGCTCCAGAAACTTGCGATGTTCACGAATAGCAAAAGTCACTTTGCGGCCCTTTTCCGACGGGTATCCATGGCCATGGTCGGCACGGGCGCAAGGCGGGTACTGCATCAAATCAAAATAGAGTCCACCGATTTTCGGGTCGTTGCGGCGACTTTGGTCATAGCACCAGAGATAATAGTCGCAATAATCGTCAGTTTTACATACTTCAATCATGTCATCATGGTAGCTATACACGGCATTGCCGTACAGTTTGTCTTTTTCCCCGGCGCGCCAGAATTCTCCTTGCCAGATAGTTTCCGGGGCATTTCTGGCGACACTCGAATACGTAGCGTACCAAGCGGTTTGATAATTGGAGTCAGGCAAGGAATCATAGTGATAATAGGGGCGTATATTGATATCATAGGCGCTGTTGCGTCCCCATTCTTGGATGCCTTTGGCATCCGTGAACCAGGCTGGGGAGCCCTGGTATTGATAAGAAGCTGTCCACCACGAAAGATTGTGCGGATAGTGATTGCCGCTGGCCTCTTCCCGATTATGAGCAAAAAACATCATAGTGCGCAAGGTGCGCATGACTTTCGGGCACGGACGCACCGGCGTTGGCATCACATAGAATCCATATTGCGTTTCCAGCGTTATGGCGGCCGGATAATCCAGGAAATTAAGCGAGATTTCGCAGCCTGCTTCGATTTGTTGCAGGGTGACTTGCTTGCCGGAGTCGCTATTGCGCCAATACTGGTCGGATTCAATCCCAAAGCTCAAGCCGCCTTCTTCATTTCCGACCCAGAATGCACCAAACTGCCCTACCAGCATTTTGCTCCATTGAGCTGGCAACTCACCGGTATCAGTGAGGTCGCGATAGCCGGAATTCAGCAGCCTGGCCTGACTTTTCGGGATTAGGAAGGAAAGCCTAAGGACACTCAGATTCGCACCGGCCATGTCGCCCATTTTCACATCAAACCAGATAAAACCATCGTAATCAATAGTAGCGCACACGGTCAGGCTGCCTAAGCCAGGAATACTGCCGCGATTTTCGAGGACGATGCGGCGCTGGCTTTCGGTTAGAATCTGCCATGTCCCACCGGCTGCAATGAGTTTTTTGCCATCGGTGTCAGCGCTCAGCATTGGGGGTGAGGCTAAATACTCCTTTTCGCCGGAAAGAATGCTGCCGGGAAACAGTTCACCATGCTGGAAAGCATAGCAGCGGTTCCAACAAAAAATTTCCAAGCCTTTTTCATTCTTTTGCAAACGTAGCGCTGTCCATGGCGGCGGCACTTCTTCGCTGATCCCCAGCGTATTACCTTGCCACGGCAGTTTTCCGGGCGCATAGACGACTAATTCGCACGGCTCTGACTGCTTGACGATTGCGCCATCGGCATTTACTAAAGACATCTGCATCAAATACTCTCCAGGAGCAATGCCAGCCAGTGGCAGTAGAGATTCTTGGCGCAATGCAGTTACCGGAACAAGGGGAAACTCCTTGACTTGCTTACCAGCGCTATCCGTCAAAGCAAAGCGCAGCGAAAGCTTTTCGCCGCCTGACTGGGAGCTGGTCACGCGCAATAGCTCTTCGTTGCCGTCAGTAGCCGGTATCCGGCGCATATTTTCTATGGAAGCGGCGTCAAAGGCTTCGTAAGGCCATTTGGCGGCATAGACCAGCTGTGTTCCGGAATAGCAATTCAGATAAAGCGTGCCGTTTTTGCCGAAGCGGTCCTGTCCAGCGAGAAAACGACAAACGCCGTCTTCAGCAGTGACCACATCGCCGAAAAGCGGGAATTCCGTCATGGCGGTCTCATCATAGCGTCGGCAGTTCAATTCCAGTCGCTCGGCTTGGCATACCAAGTCGATTTCGCCTCTGTGCAAATCTCCAATCTGCTCCAGGCGAAAGACCGGGTCGCCGGCCTCGCCAAATTTTAGAGTGCCGTATTTATCGTATTCCAGGGCGCCATGGATTGCATTCACTAAGATAGCGATGCCATCGCCGATATTGGTTTCGCAGACGGAAAAGCTCCACTCTTCGCTAGCGGCCGGCAACTTACCGAAGTTTTTCAGGGGTATGGCTGCTTCCAACTGCCAGACTTGTTCATCTGCCATTGTTGCGTAGCGTACGCCCTCGCTGTTCCAGGCCCGGTTGACTGCGTCATTCCTGCCGGGCACTACGTGGGAATCGTACAAGGCACCGTTCCAATTAAAGATAAATTGATAAAAATCCGGGGTTTCCGGCGTTGGGTCAAGCATCAAGTCAATGCTGTCATCCTCCCAAACCGAGCTATCTCTGCCGAATTTAGCAGCCAGCGGCTTACGGCTGTGTCCGGAACTGCTTAGCGCAAAATACAGATTTTCGTCATCATGGCCAAAATAGACGCTGCTTTGGCGGGGAGCGAATTTCCCTCCTGGCAGAGAAAGGAAACCGCTGGTTTTCAAGGCTCCGGCATATTCTGCGGCCTCGATTTTACCATCCACATTAGATGCTTGCATCTTCGGCGCCAACAGGAAGGGGAGGCGAAGCTGCTTGTCGAGTTGCGCGATTTCATCAGCGTAAATCCGTAAATCCATCATATCGCTCAAGCCATTCAGGTTTACGGCGACATCAGTACCGATTTCCAGTGACTCGCCATAAAATCCGTCGTCGGGCAGCTCCAGATAGAGCGTTGTCAACGTAACGCTTTCGCCGTCAACAGTTAACTTCACTTGAGAAGGCGACCAGGAAAATTCCACCTCATGCCATTCGCGTCCGGTGTTCAGTTTGACGTAGGGGAAAAGCGCCGGCTGTTTTTTGGGGGTACGGGTTTCGCCGCCGGGCACGCCATAGCCGACTTGCACGGAAGGCAAACCTGTACCAGTAGGACGCAGATAGGTGACGTGCAGCCGAGCGCCGCGTGGCCCGTGCATAATCAATAACATGTTGAAACCGGGAACGCCAAGCTCCCAATCCACTGGACGGAATTTGAAGCAAAGCCGCCCCTGACGCAAGGGAAATGGAGTCTGGACACCAGTCAATTTTGCGACATCCGCTGGATTCTGCAAGCAATACACTATGCGCCCCAGGGAACCGTCAGCCTTTTTGCCGAAGCGCACAACCTTTCCGGCAGGCGTGTCAACCAACTCTGCCCCAACCTGATAGGCACGACAGGGGGCAGCTGATTCCAGCGGCGGCAAACCTTTGTCGAAATCGCCAATAAAAACAGCTCTTTCCTGCGCCATTAAGAGATGGCAGCAGAGTGACAAGATGAAAACGGGGAATATTTTTTTCATATTTTTCACTTTTGGCGAGGTTTAATGGTAATGTGCAAGAACTTGCGATAGAAAGAGAGATTTGGCACAGTGGTTCTGTTTGTTAGACGTCCGGTAGTGCCCCTACAGGGCACCACTTTTGGGGTACACCATCCCCAGGCTAAAGCCTGGGGTTAAGCATGGTTAAGCGCCTACGGCGCGTATGGATATGACTGTAAGCGTGATGCATCTTCACCGTCTGAAAGCCTGTACAGGATACGTGTCTTTGCACCGCTTGTCCATTACTGTCCATTTCTGTCCACGTCCACTGCCACTAACGTCCGCTAAAGTCCACAGTCCATCGTCTACTGACGTCCATTAAAGTCCACTAAAGTCCATTGTCCACTGTCCACTAAAGTGCTTTACCCGGGGCGCCTTGCACCGTAAATTACCGGAGTTCCGAGTACCATGATGTCGGCGCTGACATCATCTTTTCTGATGCGGATTGCCGCCGTATTCCCAAAATCCTTCTACTTTAACCTCTGCTGGCTGGACGTTCTTGCGCAATGCTGCTCCAGCTAAAATGCCTGCGCCCTCGCCGATAGGAATTGCATTTCCCAGCACGCGGTAGGTCGAGTGTGCATAAAAATCACCGCCAATGCAACGACCGCCCAGCAGCATATTATCTAAATCAGCCGCAATCAGCGAACGCAGCGGCACATCATAGGGACGAGCCCTGACGCCGCCGTCGCTATAACCGCTTTTGGCGTTGGCGACGGAGGGATGAATGTCCACCCCAGCAGTCACTCGGCAAACTGCGTCCGGCTGCATTCTGCCGGCAAGTAAATCCTCCACCGTCAAGTTATAGACAGCGCGAATGCGGCGTCCTTCGCGCATGCCGAGGGCAGCAGCCGTCGTAAGCAGACAAAGGTTTGCCATTTCGGGAGCAATTTTTTTCAGATTGCTGATTTGGCTGAAAATTTCCTTTCTTGCCTGCATCAACGCTGTTGAGATTGCATCTGCGTCATTGGGTAGGATTCCGTGTTCGTGGTTTGACATCAGCAGGTATTCATAATGAGTAATTCGGAATAGAGTTGGCATCTGGTAGCTGGGTGAGCATCCTGCTTTTTCCAATTGCGCGAGCAGATGCAGCTTTCCTTTATCGCCTGCCTGCTGCCAGTAGTCGGCAATATCTTCCGCCTTGACTCCGCCGCAAAGAGCGCATAGACTCGCTGCCTGTGGTTGGCCAGTCCTGGGGTCGCCGCATTCGTACCGGCATCCGGCCAAGGCCGCAGCTGTGCCATTTCCGGTGCAATCAATGAAAATTTTCCCTTTGAAGGCTTCTCTTCCGGCGGGCGACTCGGTGATCACGGCAGCCACTTCTCGTCCTTGCTTTAACACATTGCAAACCAAGGTATTATAGCGGACTCGCACGCCTGCCTTTGTCAACGAGCTTTCCATGAAAAACTTGACTGTTTCCGGCACGTAGGAGTTATAGTTTCCGGCAGCGTCGTTCGCATGGAGAAAATGCAGCATTTTTTGCAGGAATCCGCCTTTGTTGGCGGCATCAATAACATTTGGCATCATACCGGACGTCATAATGCCGCCTGGCATAGCGGAGGATTCCAGCAGGATGACTGAAACTCCGCAGCTGGCCGCGGCGACAGCGGCAGCCACCCCGGCTGGGCCAGCGCCACAAACAATCACGTCCGCCTGGCCGCTAATCGGCAGGTTTCGCCCTGGTTCGAATACGCACACGTCCTGCTGCATCTTCGCTTATTCCTCCATTCCCTGCAAATTTTCCCGTTTATTGGTTATGACACCGCTTGTTTCCCGAATCATCAATAGCGGCTCCAAGCGCTGAATGCCGATTTCTTCTCCCGCAATGCACTTTTGCACCAGCTGCACTGCCAAACGGCCTTCTTGACGCGTAGGAGGATGAACGGTGGTTAGCGAGGGTCTGATTTCCGCACTGGAGAAAATATCGTCATAGCCGGAAATCAACACTTTCTTGCCGATCGGGATATGCTCTTCGCGCAGAATTCCGATGAGATCAATGGCTAAAAAATCAGTAGTAACAAAAATGCCGCAGCGTTCATCGGATTTGGCTATTTCCCGAATGATAGTCCGCGTCAGAGGAAGAGCTTGAATGCCCCGAGTGCGCAGGGCGGAAAAATAGCCTCCTAAACGCAAGGGATAAGTCTGCTTGCCTGTGCCATAGAAAAAGCGCGTGCAGCCGCTTTCCAGAAAATGCTCTGCGACCTTGCGGCCGCCGCACTCCTCGTCAATTTCAATACGTGGAATAACGCCGATTTCGTGTTCCTCCGCCAAATCCAAATTACTCTCTAAGTTCAAAAGCAAAAGCGTCTTACGACGATGGTGATAGCCCAGGATTTCCTTGCGGCTGTCAACTTTCATAGTCGGCAAAGTAAAGTGCACGCCACCCCGGCGCCAAGCTGCTGTCTTGGCAGGAGGCGGCGAATAGCAAATAGCCGCAGCGTGGGGTACCTTCCGTAAGGTCTGATAAAAACGGCAAAAATCGTCTGGAGTACGGCCAAAAAAGAAGTTCACCGGATAGTCTGCGTCGGCGGCTTCTTCAGAAATGCCGTACACTAAATCAGCTACTAAACGATGGCCAAGATCAGGGACAAAACACATCAACGTCGCTGCCGAACCTTTTTTGAGAAAGGCCGCTTGCCGATTAGGACGGTAGCCGAGACGCTTCGCTGTGGCTAAAATCAGCTCCCGCGTCTCTTTTTTGACTGGATGCGGAACACGCCCTGGATTCAAGGCACGCGAGACGACCGATACGTCTAAGCCAACCTCGCGCGCTATGTCAACTAAATTCACTACCATCGTAAACCCCTGACTACAAACACGGCAAACCTTTGTCTTAGCTATATAATAACACTTTTTCAGCAATATAGCAAGTGGCTTTCTGATTTAATTTTCACTGCTATTGCGCGCGCCAGGTGGCAGTTTGAAAAACAAAAAGCCCGTGTTCGCTTTACCTGTGCCAAGCGAACACGGGCCAATGCGCTTCCTGCTTTACGCTGCGGCGGCGGGGGTGACGCCGACTTGGGCAAGGAGCATAATCGCAAAAACCATAACAAAGATAGCGATCGTCTCAATAACGCCGAGAGCGATCAGGTAGTTGACGAAACCCTGTCCAGTATCGCCGAAGGCGTCGCACGCGCCAGCGGCTGCCCTGCCCTGGTAGGCGGCTGACAAGCCAATGGCAATGCCGCCTAACACGCCGATCACGAGGCACGCCACCCAGCATTCTGGGGTTGAAGACTTGCCGGCGAGCATCAGCATCAGGATCAGGCCGTAAATCGTCTGCGACATTGGCACGCCGGTCAGAATCGCCAATTGGAACGGTGCCATCTTGCCTTGGACATAGCATTTTTTCCAGGCTCCGATAGCCGACGCTGCCGCCACGCCGCAGCCATACGACGACCCTAACGAGGCAAAAAAGATTGCGCAAAATGCTCCTGCGTGCAGCAATGCCAGTTGTGTTGACTCCATCATGTTGTTTCCACTCCTTCGTCTTGTCTTGGGACTGAACTTCTCAATGCGTATTCTGTTTGTTTAAGAAATCTTAAGGGGTTTACACTTCAGTTTTCCGCAGGGGGCGGTAGGGTTTCCCTGACCAGGACAAGTCCATGTGTCCGGAAAATTCGAGGGTATTGAGGCGGATGCCATGCACGAGCACGCCCATAGTCGCCAATGCGATATTCAGGGCGTGGCCGCCGGCCAGCAACAGCAGCATAACCGGAATCATCCAAGGCGACAGGCTATACAACTGGCCAGCCATCTGATTGAAGCTCTGGGCAATGTACAAGCTCGACAGTCCCACCGCAAACAAGCGGATGTAGGACAAAACGTCGACAAAGCTGTTGATGAAGCTGAAAGGCAGGTAGATGACCGTGCCCATGTCCTTCCAGTCAACACCAAAAATCATAATCGTGAGGAATCCGACTACGTACAGGCATTTGGCGAAAATACTCAAGTCTCCGAAGCCACCGCCGTCAACGACGAGGACTTTGGCAAGGAAGAAGTTCCCCCATAGGAACAGCCCCCAGCCGACGTGTCCGAGGGCGTCGCGCAGACCGCCGGCTAAATAGGCGCGCCAGGCGCGGGCCATGGACATGTGGAAGGCGCCGATGAAAAAGCAGAGCAGCTTCACATTCGTCTCACTGTATGCCGGGTCAGACAGCCACGGCAGCCCTCGCAGGATGCGCGGCAGTTTTTCTGCTGGCAAGGCGAACCAGTTGCCGGTCAGCCAGCCATATCCTAAAATGCAGAGACTCATGCACAAGCCCAGGTTTAGAACCTGCCGCTTGGCCGGGTCGGCGTCGCCGAGGCGCTTCTTCAGATACAGCAAGATGCCGGTGAACAGCAGGCCATAGCCGGCGTCGCCGACGAGCATGCCGCAGAATATCGACAGGAATATCAGCACGCTCACGCTGACATCGATTTCGCGATAGCCTGGCAGAATGCCGACAAAGTCAAAGATGGCCTTGGCCATGGCGAAGCGCGGCGGGATGATTAGGGACGTCGGCACGTTTTCATCGTCATCAGCGATATCCTCGTAGCGGATAGCCCAGCCATTTTCGCGGGCGGCTTCGCGCAGCTCGTCGAGATGTTTTTCGGGCACGTATCCGCCCAGGAACGCGATCGCCTTCCTGTCCGCCATGCCATCCCTGGCTTTGGCAAAGGCGATGTTCTCCTCCAATTTGGCGGCATATTTTTCCAGGCTTTGCATCGAGTGTTCGGCCAGCGTAGTCAGGCGTTCCTGGCGTTCTTGCAAGTCCTGGCGCAGTTTTTCAGCGGTTTCCTGCCATTCGCGCAGATTCGTCTGCGCCGGCAGGGTCGCGCGCGGCAGGACGACGTCATCGAGCGGCGTGGTTGAAACGACGGCGTAGTGGACAGCTGACTTGGTTTCGGAGACGACGGCGATGGCAGCGCCCTCGGGAAGTTCCGGAAATCTCCCGGGCACGGAAGTACACAAGGCGACGTGGATGCCGCGTTGCTCCAGGTTGGCCAGGGTTTCCTGGTCAAAGCTGCCCCACGGCTCCAGCTGGGCGCACGCTCTGGCTGCCAGCGCCAGCTCCTCCTCAAGCTGCTTGCGCGCCACGAAAATCTCCTGTATCTCTGCCAGGCTGGCGGCAGGGTCGGTCTCCACGTCGTCAGCCCTGATTTTCATGCTTTTGAAGGTCGTCAGGACGCGGCCCAGGTTTTCTTGTTCACGCAGCAGGTGGTCGAGCTCATCAGAGCTTGGCGCCACCAGCGGCGTCACATGCACTGTGCCGAGGCGTTGCATCGCCGTCACCGTGGCCTGGCGTTCGGACGCCAGGCACGCGATGGTCACTTTTTTCATGGTTTCAATCACGGAATCACCTGATGCTTCGCCATTTGGCAAAGAAAGCTAAAACTGTCTATACTCCCGGGCGACGGTCTGCCCGGCGGAAAAGCCCTCTTTCAGAGAACCGTGCTCGCGTCCCGCTGGGCGCATTTGCCCTTGGCGATCTTGGACCGGCCGACCGAATTGGTCTGCTGGTCGCCGAGATAGATATTGATTATACGAATATTTTCCCGGGTTTCCGGGATTTTAACTTTTTCGAACAGATTGACGCGCTGGGTGACGACTCGCAGCTCCTGTTCAATCAGAGCCAGCATTTCCTCGACCAGAAGCACTTTCAGGCGCATTTCGATCTGTTCGCGGGCGGCTTGGAGAACGTCGTCAAACCATGGCGGCGTAGTGAACAAGTCATAGTCGACCTCAGCGAACTTCAGGCTGACAAAGACGGGCACGTCAGTGCCGGCCACGTTGCGCTGACCGACCCGCCATTCCTGCACACGCAGGAGTTCGTCCAGGCCGACGTTGTCCACGCCAGACAGGAGTGGCATGGCGGTGGCCCATTCTGCGGCGTGTGCCTCCATCTGCCGATGCAAGTCCGCGATGTGTTCGCGCATCTGCCGGACTTCCATTTGCAGCTGCTGCTTCTTCAGCTGCAACGTCGGCAAATAGCGGTTGAAGCGCTTGAGCGCATCACGCTGCACCTTCAATTCGTTCTTGGTTAACTTGATTTTTGTCATTGCTTGTCATGCATATATCAACAGGCTCAGCTCGGAGCGCGCCGTCGTCTCAGCCCTTGTCTTTTGGCCAGAACTGTTTCACCAGGTCGGTCTTGATTCCGGTTTCGGCTGGTTGGAAGCATTCGGCCATAGTTTTCCACCCAAGGTTCAGGGCTTCTTCCAAGGGGATGTTCACGCTCAAGTCCATCATCCGCTTTTCGAACAGTGCGCCATATTTAAGCAATTTCTGGTCCCAGTCGCTCATGCGGAAGCCCATGGACTGCTTTTCGAGAGCTTCCTTGAATTCTGCGTACAGCCGGATCATGTTGTCCATCAGGGCGCGATGGTCGGCCCTGGTTTCGCTGTTGACCTGCTGCTTCAGGCGGCTGAGGGAGCCAAACGGCTCGATGCGGCCATTGACCAGGTAGAACTGTCCTTCGGTGATGTAGCCCGTATTGTCCGGCACTGGGTGGGTCACGTCATCGCCCGGCATGGTTGTCACCGCCAGGATGGTGATGGAGCCGGCCGTTTCAAAGTCAACCGCCTTTTCATAGCGCGCTGCCAGCTGGCTGTACAGGTCGCCGGGATAGCCTCGGTTAGAGGGAATCTGCTCCATCGTGATCGCGATTTCCTTCAGGGCGTCGCAGAAGTTCGTCATATCCGTCAGCAGCACCAGCACGCGCTTGCTTTTCTCGGTTGCGAAGTACTCGGCCACCGCCAGCGCCAAGTCAGGGACGAGGAGGCATTCGACGATCGGGTCCGCAGCGGTGTGGATGAACATGATAGTCCGGGACAAGGCTCCGTGCGAATCCAGGGTCTCCTTGAAGTACAAGTAGTCGTCATGCTTCAGCCCCATGCCGCCGAGGACGATCATGTCGACCTCGGCCTGCATGGCGACACGCGCCAGCAACTCGTTGTAAGGCTCACCGGCCACCGAGAAAATCGGCAGCTTCTGGCTTTCCACCAAGGTATTGAAAATATCGATCATAGGCAGACCGGTCCGAATCATGGTGCGCGGAATGATGCGGTTAGCCGGGTTGACGGACGGGCCGCCGATATCGAGCATGTTCTCTTCCAGGGAAGGCCCCTTGTCCCGCGGCGAGCCGTTGCCCGTGAAAATGCGGCCCAGCAGCGCTTCTGAGCCTGACACCCGCATGGGCCGGCCGAGAAAGCGCACCTCGCTGTCCGTCGAAATGCCTCGGCTGCCGGCAAAGACTTGCAGGAAGACGCGTCCCTTGTCCAGGCGGATGACCTGGGCCAGGGACGTGCCGCGGTCGCTCTTGACTTCCGCCAACTCGCCATTGGCGACATTTTCCGCCTCGACCGTAATCACGTTGCCGCTGATCTGGATGATCCGATGGTATATCTTTCTCATGTTCCGCCAAATTCTGTAGGTTGCGTTATGACTCTACCCTAGTGGTTTTATGCGCTGTCAGGCTTGGCTCGCCAGCATCTCGTCGATCTTCGCCTCGGCTTCTTGGAAGGCTTCTGATTCCCAGGCGGCGTAGTTCCAGTCCAGGAAGCGTTGCCGCAGATGCTGGAAATAGGCGCGGGCTTCGTTTTTGCCGGGAAAGTTGAAGCTCTTCCGGAGCACGCCCAGGAGCTTGTCAAACACGTATTCCTGGCGTTTGGCGCCGCAGGAGCTGTCGACCTTGTCAAACGTATTCTGCTGCAAGTAGACCGAGTCGATGAATTCGCTCTTGAGATACGTCACGAAGTCGGAGGTCGGGGTGCCTTCTTCGCCGACGACTTTCATCATCTGGTCAACTTCATGGCCGGCTCGGAGCATGGCTCTGGCCTCCTGCACCTTGTCCTGGGCGACCAGGCTATTGTACTTGCTCCAGCTGTCCAGGGGATGGATGGCCGGATAGCGCCGCGCATTGGCGCGGTCACGCGACAGAGCCAGGAAGGAGCCGACGACTTTCAGGGTGGCCTGGGTCACCGGCTCTTCGAAGTTGCCGCCAGCCGGGCTGACCGCGCCACAAATGGTGATGGAACCCTGGTTGCCATCGTTGAGGAGGACGAGTCCGGCTCGTTCGTAAAAGCTCGCCACCAGCGATTCCAGGTAGGCCGGGAAGGCCTCTTCGCCGGGGATTTCCTCCAGCCGTCCAGAGACTTCGCGCAGGGCCTGCGCCCAGCGCGAGGTGGAGTCAGCCAGCAGCAGGACGCTCAGGCCCATCTGGCGATAGTATTCGGCCAGGGTGACGCTCGTGTAGATTGAGGCTTCCCGGGCGGCGACCGGCATGGAGCTGGTGTTGCAGATGATGATGGTGCGGTCGATCAGGTGGCGGCCAGTGCGCGGGTCTTCCAGGTGCGGGAACTCGCGCAGAATCTCCACGACTTCGCCTGCCCGTTCGCCGCAGGCCGCGACAATCACGATGTCGACTTCGGAGCGTTGGGAAAGGGAGTGCTGCAAGACAGTCTTGCCAGCGCCAAACGGCCCGGGTGTGCAGAACGCGCCGCCTTTGGCCACGGGAAAGAAGGTATCAATAATCCTCACCTGGGTCACCAGCGGCTCGCGCGGCAGGAGTCTTTCCTGGTAACTGGTAATCGGAATCTTAACCGGCCAGGTCTGCACCATGGTGATTTCGCGTTCTTCGGCGCCATTGCTGGCCTTGGCGACGACTGTCGTGATGGGGTGGGAACCGGCGCCTATCGCCCAGGTGATTTTCCATTCCCCATCCCAGGCGAACGGCAGCATGATGCGGTGGGTGAAAATGCCTTCAGGGACCGTGCCGACCGTGTCGCCGGCGCGGAGGGTGTCGCCGACCTTGGCGACCGGCGTGTAGTCCCACGCCTTTTCCCGATCCAGCGGGTAGACGTACAGTCCGCGCTTCAAGAAATATCCGGCTTGCCTGGCCAGCTCTGGCAGCGGATTCTGCAAGCCGTCATAGACTTGCTGCAGTAGCCCTGGCCCCAGCTCCACCGACAGCATTTGGCCGGTAAACTCGACGTCATCGCCTATCTTGACGCCAGCCGTGCTTTCAAACACCTGGATATCGGCTTCGCGACCGCGCACCCGGATCACTTCCGACTTCAGGCGAGCCTTGTCGCTGGTGACCACGTATGCCACTTCATTTTGGGTGA
>Ga0209510_1001633_pt1 | contig 24935 bp, 23 predicted proteins | sample BiotimSIPDNA_FD_185749 | JGI IMG/M metagenome (GOLD analysis project Ga0209510, IMG submission 185749) | Anaerobic biogas reactor microbial communites from Washington, USA - Biogas_R1 time_0 SIP DNA (SPAdes) (version 2) | ecosystem: Engineered > Bioreactor > Anaerobic > Unclassified | place...
AAGACCCAATAAAACGAGGATAACAAGCCTCAGATGAACCGCTGATCCGGTTCACAACCGGGCTTGATAGGGTTCCTGTCGAAAATACTGCTTTATTTCAACGGTCTCATCGCCCGCCTGTTGCCCGCCTGTTTTTGGACAATCTGTTCGTCGGTTTGAGGCGGTTGAGACTTTGTTGGAGAACCTTCAGCGAGTCAATTTGCATAAGATTTCGCCGCAGGCATGTATCAGGATAGCAGCCACTTCCGCTTTCTTTTGTATTACAATTTCAGCGAAAAAACTATTTTGGAGGAATTCAAATGAGCAAGACAATCGATGGTCTCAAGACCGCTTTCGCTGGTGAGAGTCAGGCATTTCAGAAGTACACCGCCTATGCCAAGAAAGCTGCTGCGCAAGGCTTCACGAACATCGCGAAGCTATTCGAAGCAACCGCCCAGGCAGAGCTGATTCATGCCGCCGGTCACCTCAAAGCGCTTGATCAAATCCAGGACACACTGGATAACCTGCAGGATGCCATCAATGGTGAGACCTACGAATTCACCGAGATGTATCCCCCCATGCTTCAGACAGCAGAGGCTGAGAACCACAAGGCAAAGGTGATGTTCGGTTACGCAGTCGCGGCTGAGGAAGTTCATGCGCAGCTCTACACCAAAGCACTCGAAGCTGTCCGCGAAGGCAAAGACCTGGCAATCTCTGATTTCTATCTCTGCCCGGGCTGCGGTTACATTGAGCTGGGCTCCCGCCCCGAACGATGTCCAATTTGCAACCTGAAGGGTGAGAAGTTCCTGCACTATCAGGCTTAGAAGGGCGGATCAGTAAATTCAGGCGCGCCTGCCGTCTTTGCGGTAGGCGCGCAGGATTAAAATTTTTGTGGGGTGATTGAAGGGCGCCGGATCCGCGGGCGCTTTTGTTTTAACGCTCTGCGCGTAGCCGGTTACATCCGGAGGGATGGGAATTTGTTCGATTACTTCCAGATATCCATCCGCGGTCAGTTCCCGGACGCTGTCCATCAGGGATTCACCGGGCAAAAAGAGGGCGTTGTTGATTGCCACGAGGCAGCCTTTATGCGCGATAAGCGGGCGGGCTTTGTTGACCAGGCGGTGCCAGTTTTGCAGCAGGTCCACCTTGCCGCGGCGGGTCTGTGAGAAGAGCGGGGCATCGAGAATGACGGCATCAAGAAGCCGCGATTGGCTTTTGAAACCCGCGATCATCGGGTAAAAATCCTGGCTGCGGGTCTTCATCGTGCCGGTGAAGCTGTTGAGGGCTTGCGAACGCGCTGCCAGCGCCAAAAAGTGGGGATTGAGGTCAGTCTGCAGCACTTCCCGCGCCCCGCCCGCGAGGGCGGCGATGCCGAGCGAGCCGGTGTAGGCGAAACAATTGAGCACACTCGCGCCGGAGAGATTTTGACGCAGCCAGAGGCGCAGGTTGCGGGTGTCGGGGTAAAAGCTGGCATCCTGGTTCAACTGGAGGTCAAGGGCGTAGTTTACGCCATTTTCGGCGACAGAGGTTGAAGGGCGCTCCCCAAAAATCATGATACCTTTGCGTTCCCCGGCAGCCTTCGATGCGCGGCGTTTGAGCAGCACCCCGTTCAGTTTCGGGAGGTTCTCAACGTAGAAGCGGGCGATGTCGTCGTGCAGCCCGGGTTGGGTTGCCCTGCGTGTGTCGTGCTCGGTGATGAGCAGCGTCTGGGCATAAAAGTCGATCGTCAATCCCGGAAAACCTTCGTAGAATCCGTTGAATAAGCGAAACGCATTGGTAAGCTTGAGAGAGGGGTCCTCCATCCGCAGACGCAAGCAGATCTCGAGCAAATTGAGTAATTTTTCCGGTTTGATTTCTTCGATTCGCTCCAAGTGCAACCTCATAGTTTGCATTTCCGTTGGAATAATAATATCATCATCATCAGAGAGTACCTATGATTATGGAAACTTTTGCCAAACTCAATCCTATTCTCCAGGCTCTGGCGGGCACCGCCTTCACTTACGCCATGACCGCGCTCGGCGCCGCGGGCGTGTTTCTGAGCAGGGATATCAACCGCAAATGGATGGACGCGATGATGGGTTTCGCGGCAGGCGTGATGATCGCCGCCAGTTATTTTTCACTGCTTGCTCCGGCAATTGACCTTTCCGGAAGCATGGGCGTGCCGCTTTGGTTCCCGGCGGTGGCGGGGTTCCTGGCTGGCGGAGCTTTTCTTCTGCTGGTGGATAAACTGCTGCCGCATCTTCACCCGGGCGAGCGCCAACCCGAAGGGGTCAAAAGCTCCTGGCAGAGAAGCGTGCTGTTGGTTTTTGCAATTACTCTGCACAACATCCCCGAAGGCCTGGCGGTTGGCGTGGCATTCGGCGCTGCCGCAGCCGGAATTGAGGGCTCCACACTCAGTTCCGCTATCGCGCTGGCGCTGGGTATCGGCATCCAGAATTTTCCTGAGGGCATGGCAGTTTCGATGCCTCTGCGGGCTGAGAATATCAGCCGGAAAAAGGCGTTTATGCTGGGGCAGTTCTCAGGGCTGGTGGAGCCGATCGCCGCGGTCATTGGCGCGTGGGCGGTGATGTCCATGCGCGGGCTGCTGCCCTATGCCCTCGCATTCGCTGCCGGCGCGATGATTTACGTTGTGGCAGAAGAGCTCATCCCCGAGGCAAAACGCTCCGCTGGCGACCATTCGGACGTACCGACGATTTCGGTGTTGCTTGGGTTCGCAGTGATGATGCTATTGGACGTCGCGCTGGGATAGGTCAGGCTTTTGCCAGACCTGATATAAACCCAGGTTGCCTTCCTTGCCGTCTGAAAAGAATTCATCCAGCAGGGTCAGCCCCTGCGATTCTCCCAAGCCGCGCAGTTCGGATGGGGTGAAGTGGTGGACGTAGCGAACTTTCGCTGGTTTGCCAGGGTCTGCCCGCCAATCCAAAAACAGGTCATTTTTACCTAAAGATCCAGAAGGAATATCCAGTGGCTTCCAAGGCACCAGGTGTTTTTCGAGCCGTTTGTTTCCAATTACCTGCCAGCAGGAGAGAAAAAAGCGACCATTGGGACTGAGTTTGGCGCTGACAGAAGAAAACAACCGTTCATGCAACTCAGAGCCTGGCAGGTGGTGGAGGGTGGCGAAAGAACAGATTGCATCCGCCTCGTCCACCAGGTCAAGCCATGCGGGGTCGGCCATCGAACCTTTCCTGAAGGTGTAACTGCCGGAAGCGGCATCCTGCACGGCGGCTTCAGCTTGTTCAAGGAAATAGGTATTTTCATCAATGCCAAAGTAACTGCCAATAAACCCCTCACTTTGCAACAATTTCGCCAGGTTCCCATTGCCGCAGCCGAGGTCCAGCACCAGTTCCGCTTTCATGATCTGTGGGAGCAAGCGCAGCACACCCGGCTGCACGCTGTGGCGCGTTGCAGCGAAGGACTGCGCGTAGGTTGCATAAAACTCCTGGTTCAGACGTAAAAGCTTTGTAACCAATTCCGGTTCCATATGGTGATTGTATCAGCAAGTCCGGCAGGCAGCAGGAGAAACACGCCCAAGACCCAACGCAGTATTCGTAGGTGTGGTGCTGATTGCCTGTTGATCGGAAGCGGAGAGGCTCGCTGCCCTGAGGTAGAATTGGGTATTATGGACAGCCAAACGGAACGTGAAAAGTGGCAAAAGAAGCGGCAATATTCCCCCCAGGAGCTCGAACTGGCTATCAAAGTCCTCGAGGCAGTGCGGGAAGGCGCCGAAGTACGCCAGGCTCTGCGAACCAATCCCCTACCTGGAGGCAGGGGATTCCTTGCCAAGCATGCCCTGGTGGCAGCTTACCGCCGCATGGTGGAGTCGGGTGAGTGGGAGGACGATCCGGTGCTGCTGGCGAAGATTCGGATGAAACCGGTACGCACGCTCTCCGGCGTGACGACCATCACCATCCTCACCAAGCCGCATCCCTGTCCCGGTGAGTGCATTTTTTGCCCCAGCGAAAAGGGGCTGCCGCAGTCTTATCTTTCCGCTGAGCCCGGCGCGCGGCGCGGGGTGGAAAACAACTTTGACCCCTTCCTGCAAGTCAGGGCGCGGCTGAAGGCGCTGCACGAAGTGGGGCACCCGACGGAAAAGATCGAACTGCTTATTCTGGGCGGGTCCTGGTCGGCGTATCCCGCCGACTATCGGGAGTGGTTTATCCGGCGCTGTTTTGAGGCGCTCAATGAGGAAAACCCGCTCGATGACCGCGAAGAGGTCCCGCTGGCGGAGGTGCAGGCGCGCAATGTGGACGGCATCCACCGCAATGTGGGGCTTGTGGTCGAGACACGCCCGGATCTCATCACGCTGGAGGGTTTGTTGGAACTGCGCCGGCAGGGCGTGACGAAGATCCAAATCGGCGTACAGAGTATGAATGATGAAATCCTGAAGAAAAACCGGCGCGGGCATAGCAACGCGGAAACTGAAGCCGCGGTCGCGCTGGTTCGAGCGGCTGGCTACAAGGTGGTGCTGCACTGGATGCCTAACCTGCTTGGGGCAAGCCCTCAAAGCGACCGGGAAGACTTCAAGAAACTGTGGCGGGAAGGAGGCTTGCAGCCAGACGAACTCAAGATTTATCCCTGCCAATTGCTCGAGAACGCGGAACTTTACCAGTACTGGCAGGCGGGCGAATATCAACCGTATTCCGAAGAAACGCTTGTTTCGCTCGTCGCGGACGTCAAGCAGGACGTGCCGCGCTTCTGCCGGATCAACCGCGTCATTCGCGATATCCCCTCCACGCTGGTGGTGGAAGGCAATCGCAACACGAGCCTGAGGCAGGATGTCGCCCTGCTGATGAAGCAGCGCGGGCAGCAGTGTCAGTGCATCCGCTGCCGCGAAATCCGCTACGGCACGGTGGAACCGGAAGAACTGACACTGACAGACCAGGTCTACCACGCCGGACAGGCGGAAGAACATTTTCTATCTTTCAACACGCCTGATGATAGAATCGTCGGGTTCTTGCGGCTCTCTCTGCCGAAGGTCGAAACCGTACCTCCCATTCCGGACCTACATCAGGCTGCCATCATCCGGGAAGTGCACGTGTACGGGCAGTCGCTGGAACTTGGATCAGAGCAGGCTGGTGCCGCCCAGCATATCGGTCTGGGAAGCCGGCTGCTGTGCGAGGCAGAACGCGTTGCCAGAGACCATGGATTTCGCGGTTTGGCGGTCATTTCAGCGGTAGGTACCCGCAACTATTATGCTGACCGGGGTTTTGAACCGGGCTCGCTTTACATGCGCAAGCCATTGCAATAAAAAAACTGCCGGTCCAGCCGGCAGTTTTGTCTATCCAAATGTTTTTTATCCCTTGCCGTGCGGGAGGAAGGGGATAATCTTGGCAGCAAAGTTGGCAGCATTCACCGACTGTAGCCAAACCTTCCCGGGACCTTGAACAACGCTGAGGAACAAACCCTCACCGCCGAAGAGGACATTGGTGAAGCCTTTGACCGTTTCGACGTCGTAATTCACCTGGGATTCGAACAGTGCAATGTTGCCGGTGTCAACTTTGAGGCGTTCTCCGGGAGCGAGAGTTTTCTCAACAACGGTACCGTCCACCTCGAGGAAGACGATTCCGCGCCCGCTCAGGCGCTGCATAATAAAGCCTTCTCCGCCGAATAACCCGGCTTTGATCTTGGTGACATAAGTTGAAAGCTCAACGCCCGGGGTCGCGCATAAAAAGGCAGATTTTTGGGCGATATACTCTTTGGTGCCGTCCAACTCGAGGGCGATGATGGCGCCGGGGAAGGAGGAAGCCAGAGTCATTTCCGCGCCGCTGGCGAGGGCGGTGTAGGTTGCCATGAACAGGGACTCGCCGGAGAGCATGCGTCCTAGACCCTTCATCAGACCGCCGCGGACGTTGGTCTCCATATTAAAATTATCGGTCATCCAGGTCATGCCGCCAGACTGCGTGTAAATAGCCTCGTTGGCTTCGAATTGCAAACTGACTGCAGGTAATTTGTCTCCAAAAATTTTATATCTCATAAGTATCCTTTCAAAAAAAGTAATTTAGCGTTTCACAGAGTTTCTGTGAAATTTTACAAATTAATCTTCGCCGGCAGGCGGTTCCGCGGGCGTGATAGGGTTGGTGTCTTCTTCACGCGGCGCCTGAGGGGCGAAGGGAATGGCATAGCGCTGCTCAATACGGGTGAGCATGTCCACGCGCCGTTGATGGCGTTCGCCTTCGTAGGCTGCGTTGAGCCAGCCTTCGGTGATCAGGGTCGCCAGACCGCTGGCGACCACCCGGGCTCCAAGGCAGAGCACGTTGCTGTTGTTATGCCGTTTGGATAGAATGGCGGAATACGGTTCGCTGCAAGCCGCCGCGCGGATGTTGGGGATTTTGTTGGCGGCGATGGACATGCCGATCCCCGTACCGCAGATGAGGATGCCACGGTCGAATTCGGCGGAGAGAATCGCTTTGCAGACAATCTCCGCGATGCGCGGGTAATCGCAGCTTTCCGCGGTATGAGTGCCAAAATCTTCATAAGGGATCATGCGGCTGTCGAGATAAGCTTTGAGGGCTTCTTTCAGCGCTAACCCAGCATGATCTGAACCAATTGCAATTTTCATAGTTGCCTCGCTTACATTAATTGCGTCAATTATACCGAATTCTGTGGCTATGAGATCCAATCAGGAAATGAGGGGCTGTACACCACACTATCGTTGGAAGGATTTACGGAATGCTGACAAAGGTTTGTTCTTTCGCTGATTCCACTTGACAAAATCGGGGGAAATGATTTATATTAAACCGACCGGTCGGTCTAATTACGAAAGAGAGCATCATGCAAAACAAACAGTCATCCTTTGAGAAGTTACTGGCATCCGCGTCTTTTCTCTTCCTGGAGAAGGGTTATGACGCGGTATCTGTGAACGATATCTGCAAGCACGCTGGCGTTAGCAAAGGAGCGTTTTATCACTATTTTGAGACCAAACAAACGCTGTTCCTGACCCTGATGGATAACTGGTCGAGCGCGATGATGCAGTCGATCTTGAGTCAGCCCATCGCGACAGATATTCACGTTGACGAGGTTCTGTTAAAAATGCCGTACCAATTTCGATCAGCTTTCACAGCAGTTCCGAAGGGCTTTCCGATCCTGGTCGATTTTTGGCGGCAGGCGATGGGCGATCCCAAAATCTGGAAGACAGCCATCGAGCCTTACCGATATTTCATGAATTTTTTCATCCGAATTGTCGAAGCAGGGCAAAAGGACGGCTCCATTCGCAAGGACGCTGACAGCCACGACCTGGCGAGGTTGCTGGTTGCTGTTGCCATGGGTTATCTGCTGGAGTCAAGCTTTGAACATGGCAAAGCCGATTGGTCCGCGGTCACTTCGGATGGGTTTAAATTTTTACTTGAAGGTATTGGAGGTACAAAATGATATTAGTTACAGGTGGGGCAGGTCATCTCGGGAACGTACTTGTGCGTGCTTTGCTTGAAAAAGGTGAGAAAGTACGCGTTTTAGTACTTCCCGGCGAGGATGTTTCCTCATTGGAAGGGCTTGATTATGAGACAGCGGAAGGCAATATCCTTGACCCTGCCGCGCTGCGCAAGGCGATGGAAGGTGTGGACCTGGTGTATCACCTGGCAAGCCTGGTCGCAATTACTGCCGATAAAAACGATCTGGTGTACAAAGTGAACGTGGAAGGCACGCAGAACGTAATCGATGCCTGCCGTGCTGCGGGGGTCCGGCGTCTTGTCTATACCAGTTCGATCCACTCTTTGGGACGCCTGTCAGGCGAAAACATGATTGATGAGACGGTCGGGTTTGACACAACCAACCCCTCGGGAGCCTACGATCGCACCAAAGCAATCGCTTCTGATTTGGTACAAAAAGCCGCGGACGAAAGCCTGGAAACGGTGATCGTGCTGCCGACAGCAGTGGTGGGTCCGTTTGATTTCCGCCGGTCCGAATTGGGCGAGATGGTGCTCAAGTGGATGCAGAAGACTCCTTCGCTGACGACGGACGGCGCCTATGATTTTGTGGACGTGCGGGATGTTGCTGGGGGGCATATCCTTGCCGCGGAGCACGGGCGGAGCGGCGAAGCGTATTTGATTTCCGGCACGCGCGCGACCGTCAGTGAATACCGCGGACTGGTCCAAAAGGCGGCCGGCGTCAAGTCTCCAGAGGTCCGGATTTCCGGGTGGTTTCTGAAGCTCATTGCGCCGATCCTCGAATGGTTCTATAAGATTCTTCGCAGGCGCCCTCTCGTGACCAAATACGCAATCGAGACGCTGCAGAGCAACTCGAATGTAAGCTGCAAAAAAGCGGAAGAGGAACTGGGTTACAAGCACCGCCGGCTGAGCGACACCGTGCGAAGCACTGTGGAGTGGTGGCGTGCGAACCAAAACCGCGCGAAAGCTTCGTTGCGGGAAAACGCGCTCTAAACCGGATTTAACTCAACCTATACAAGCGGCGATTTGATGCTCGCCGCTTGTGTTTGTTATGCTCCGGGATCTGCTTTGAGCTTGCGGTAAAGCTTCAGGTTCTGAACGTCGGCTGCTTTGGCGTTCAGCGCTGCAGGCGGTATCCATAAGAGGCGTATCATGAGCCAAACGGACTTTCCTAACTGACGAAGAAATGGTGAATGCAAGCGGGTTTATCTCGTAATTCTTCAGCTTTTCATAGGGGCTGGCAGTTCGGACAAAAATGGGTGCCTCTCTGCCCGACCATGGTCTTCTGAATCGGAAGAGCGCAGCAAGGGCAGGGGCTGTTGGTCTTCTGGTAGACCTGAAAATGGTTTTGAAAGGAGCCGCCGCGGTAGACCCAGTCGAAACTGGCTCCGTTGGCTTCGATCCCGTTCCGCAGGGTGAGGCGGATGGCTGCCAGAAGCTTCTCCGCTTCCCGCAGGTCAAGAGACTCACTGGTCCGCAGAGGGTGTATGCCGGCGGTGAACAGGGCTTCATCCGTGTAGATATTCCCCAGCCCGGCGATGAAGTGCTGGTCGAGCAAAAGGGGTTTGATTTGCCGCTTTTTTTGCTGCAGCATGGCGTGGAAGGTCTGGGGCGTCAGCGCCGGGTCGTCAGGTTCTGGTCCGAGCGAGGCAAACAGTTGTTTTGTGTCCGGCACAAGCCAGATTCTGCCGAATTTGCGTGGGTCATTGAAACTGAGGCGCCACCCCGAGCAGAAATCCAACGCCATCCGGTCGTGGAAGTCGGGGAGCGCATCGCTGTGCAGCATGCGCAGGTCGCCGCTCATACGCAGGTGGATGACCAGCGCCCATTGTGAGAGCGTCAGGACGAGAAATTTGGCTCTGCGGCTGATCGCCTCCACCCGCTGTCCGGGCAAGCGTTCCAGAAATGCAGCCTCATCCGGTTCGGCAAGCGTCCGCGCCCAAAAAAGGCGAGCGTTTTGGATGGTCTCACCGATTAAAGAAGGGGCGCTGTTGGCACCCTTTCTCAGATTTCTTGCAATCGTTTCAACTTCCGGAAGTTCAGGCACTTCAATTACTCGTTGAACAAGGCTCCAACGCTGGTTCCTTCGTTGGCGCGTTTGATGACTTCTGCGATCAAGGGTCCGATGCTGATAGTGGTCAACCGGTCTCCAAATGCCGCCTGCTTCTCTGGGGGCATTGGGATGGTGTTGGTGGTGATGAACTGCTTCACGGGCATGGCAGCAAGGCGCTCCGCCGCGTTTTGGGAGAGCACGGGGTGAATGAACACTACGTACACATCCCGCGCGCCGTTGAGCTTCGCTACCTGTACCGCCTGGATAATGGAACCGCCTGTGTCGATTTCGTCATCGATCAGCAGGACGTCCCGTCCGTGGACATCTCCGATGAGGTTCAGCGCCTGGCTGTTGTCTTTGTTGTCGATTCGGCGTTTTTCGATGAAGGCGAGGGGAATATTGAGTGCCTGGGCGTATCTTCTGCCGTGTTTGGCAAAACCGAGGTCTGCTGTGAGCAGCACCGGATTGGTAAGGCTCGGCCATTTTTTTAGAAGGTAGGGTTTGAGGATGTGGTAAGCGGAAAGGACGTCTCCGGGGATGTCAAAGAATCCCTGGATTTGCCCCGCGTGCAGGTCCATGGTGATATAGCGGTCTGCGCCGGCGATTTCCATCATCTGCGCCACCAGTTTGGCAGTGATGGGCACGCGCGGCTGATCCTTGCGGTCCGAACGACCATAGCACATGTAGGGGAACACAAGAGTAATACGACCTGCAGAGTCCAGTTTGAGCGTCTGCGCCATGATGAGCAGTTCCATCAGGTTGCGGTGAACGGGCATGGAGGTCGTCTGGATGATGTAGCAGTCCTGTCCGCGCACGGATGCGTGCAGTTTGACAAAGAGGTTTTCATTGGTGAACTCGATCACATCCCGACCGCAAAGCTCCAATCCGAGGTAGTTGGCAACCTCCTGTGCCAGGTCGAGCGAAGCCGTACCGGCAAAAAGGCGGATATTTCCATAGAGCAAATTGTGCAGGGTTTTACCAGGGTTCATCTGTCGTGTGTTCCTTTCCTATCTGTTCCATTCCGATTTCAAAATACTCATGACGTGAACATCAATGTATCGTCCGTGCTTATAGGATGCCTGACGCAGGGTGCCTTCGCGGACGAAACCGACTTTTTCGTAAGAGTATCGGGCTCTGGGGTTGGTTTCATTGACCCTCAGCCAGATGCGGTTGAGGTTGAGCGTATCAAAGCCGTACCGGCACATCACGCGCAGAGTCTCAGCGCCATAGCCCTTATTCCAGTAATCTTTTTCGCCAATCATGATCCCGATCTCGACGGACCGCGCTTGTTGATTGATAGGGAAGAAAGAGGTGTTCCCGATTACAACCCATTCATCTTCGCAGCCATCAGGATGCACTTCTATCACCAAAGCGTGCTCGACGAGTGGACGTGCTTTCATAGCCTCAAACCAACTTTCCTCTTCGACTGTCCCCATTGGGGCACTAACTTCGAGGTTTTCGACCACTTCGGGATCGTTGATCCAGCGCAGAAAGATTGGGATGTCTGTCCGTTCTGCAGCCCGCAGGCGAAGGTTGTGACCATAGAGGTGAGGCATAAGTCGTTCTCCTATGGCTCCAGCCGGTTTGGTCCTCTGAACAGGAAAACCGCTTCACGGATGCTGGGGAGGTTGAGCATCACCATCAGGAGGCGGCTCAGCCCAAGACCGAGCCCGCCGTGGGGCGGACATCCGTAGCGGAAAAAGTTCAGGTAATTTTGGATTGGTTCGAGCGTCAGACCCTTATCCAGGGCTTGCTGCGCCAATTTTTCGTAGCGGTGTTCACGCTGAGCGCCGGTGGTGATTTCCAAGCCGCGTCCAAGCAGGTCGAAGCTCTTGGTGAGGCTGGGGTCGTCTTCGTGGAGCATGTGGTAGAAGGGACGCACGGTGAAGGGCCAGTCTTTGACAAACACAAAGTCGTGCCCGTAGGTCTGCTTGATGTAATCGCCGAGCGCGCGTTCGGCGCCGGGGTCGAGGTCGCCCTTGCGTTCAGGAGGCAGTTTGTAGTCCATCCCTTTCAGGATCTTGTAGGCTTCCGCCATGGTCAGCCGTGGGAAGGGCACAGCGGGCACTTCCAGGTCCACGCCGAAGTTTTCTTTTATGGCGTCGTGGAATTTGACGTCCACTGCCTGATAGACATGAGCCAGCCACTTTTCGGTGAACGCCATCACGTCTTCATGGCTTTCAATCCAGGAGATTTCAAAGTCCACGCCGGTGAATTCGGTCATGTGGCGGGAGGTGAAAGAGGGGTCCGCCCTGAAGACCGGTCCGATTTCAAAAATGCGCTCGAATCCGGCTGCCTGCGCCATTTGCTTGTAGAATTGCGGCGACTGCGCCAGGTAGGCGGTGCGGTCAAAATATTCGACCTTGAAAAGCTCCGCGCCGCTTTCACTTGGGGCTCCCATGATTTTTGGGGAATGGACTTCGATAAAACCGTTCTGGATCCAATAATCGCGCATGGCTTGCTCCGCACAGGTTTGAATCTCGAAAATCAGGCGGTTGCGTTCGCGGCGCAGGTCCAGATAGCGCCAGTCCATGCGGTAATCCTGGTCCGGCAGGGTGTCGGCGAAGGGTTCAAAAGGCAGGGGGAGTTCAGCGTTGTTTTCCACCACCAGCGATTCGAGCTGAATCTCAATGCCGCCGAGCTTCACCACCTCGTTTTCGACAACCGTGCCGGTGATGGTCAGCGCGGACTCGGTTCCGAGTTTGGTGATGGTTTCCGCCAGTTCAGGATTGCCTTTTTTCCAGTGCGCCACCTGCACCAGCCCGGTGGCGTCGCGCATGATGAGAAATTGCATGCTTTTCTGATCGCGCAGGGTCTGCAGCCAGCCTTTAAGGGTAACCTGACGACCAATTTTTGTCTTCAGGTCTCTGATATACGTTCTCTCCATTGGTCTTACTCCGATGATTCCAGTATGTTACTTCGATTATACGCCAATAATCTGCGAACTGCTTCATTGGGCGAAATTGAACGGTCCTGCGCGGCTGCCACCAGGGCTTCCACCTGCTCTGTCGGGACGTTTTTCTTGAAGTCCTTGAGCAGACCAGCAATAAGCTGATGGCGGATGGTCGCGCGGATGGCTGCCTGATCTTTGACGCGCCATTTCCCGCTTTGATGTAGGCAGGCAGCGTGGGCGAGGATGGAGTCGACCAATTCGCTGATGCCCTCGTAGTCGCTGGCGACGGTCTTCAAAACTGGCGGGATCCAATCCTCAGACGAAAGCTCCTCAGCAGCCTTCTCTGAAAAATCCTGCAAACTGTGTTTTCCCGCGTGGGATCGCTTCGCGTAGCCCATCTCAACCATGTTCCTGAGGTGGCTGGCGCTTTGGTCCGCACCGGGGCGGTCGGATTTGTTGATGACGAGAATGTCTGCAATCTCGAGGATGCCGGCTTTGATCGATTGGATATCATCTCCCATGCCGGGGGTGTCAACAACGATGGTCGTATGCGCCAGGTCGACGACGTCCACTTCGGACTGCCCCGCCCCGACGGTTTCAATGAGGATAAAGCTGTAGCCAGCCGCGTCAAAAACCTGGCTGAGCGCCTGGGTCTGCTCCGCCAGACCGCCCAAAGCCCCGCGCGATGCCATCGAGCGGATGAAAATCTGCTTGTCATCCTGCAGGTCAAGCATACGCACGCGATCTCCCAGGATCGCACCGCCGGTGAAGGGGCTCGAAGGGTCTACGGCGATGATGGCGACTTTCTTGTCCGGTTCACGCAGGCGCAGTTCCCGCGCGAGAGCGTTCACGAGCGTGCTTTTGCCGGAACCCGGAGGACCGGTGATGCCGATTTTCTGCGCGGAGCCGGTCACGAGGAAGAGCTCCTCCAGGGCAGCCAAACCTTCGGGGCTGCCGTTCTCAACCTGGCTCAAAATGCGAGAAAGGGCAAGTCTGTTGCCCTTTCTCAGCGAGTCTACCAAAGCAGAAGTCATGCCTGCGCTTTCTCTTTCAAAGCTTCGCGGATGTCTTTGCATACTTCGCCTGTGTCGGTGCCGGGTCCGTAGACCTTATAGACACCCTGGTCAAGCAGTTTTTGGATGTCGTCCTCGGGGATGATGCCGCCAAGGAAGACCAGCACATTTGTCTGTCCGTTCGCTCTCAAGTCGGCGATCACCTGGGGAACCAGGGCGTTATGCGCGCCTGAAAGGATGGAAAGACCGACAACATCCACATCCTCCTGCAGGGCTGCTTCCGCGATCATTTCGGGGGTCTGGCGCAAACCGGTGTAGATGACTTCCATACCGTCATCCCGCAGTGCGCGCGCCACAACTTTGGCGCCCCGGTCATGCCCGTCCAACCCGGGTTTGGCTATCAATACGCGAATTTTCTCGTTCATTGACTCTCCTTTTCTTACGCTTTTGATTATAACGCCTTCCAGGAGTTTTGGACTGTCCACTCAGATGACTTAAGCATCGGGGCTGGGCGCGTACTTGCTGATTCCCTTGATTCGCAGGATCTCACCGTAGTACAGGCGATGATAATCTCCGCCGTCGTATTTACCGTGAATAAAAGGCGCCAGGAATTGCTCGGGCTGGTAATCGGTAAAGTAAATCTTTTTGCATTCCACGCTCAACTCAGCTTCTGCGAAGGAAGGCGAGGGCACCAAATCCGCCGCTACCGCGGAGAGTTGGGTTTTGGCGAGTTTGTCTTCATCCCTGCCGGAATGGCTGCCGAGATAAGCGAGGTCTCTGCGGTATTTTGGCGGGAAAGCGGTCACGGTGAAGGTATCGTAGCGTTCCATGAATTTGAAAGTAAACCGACTCGGGCGAACGACAACCAGAGCGACGGGGACGCTCCACATGGTGCCGAAGAGTCCCCATCCGATGGTCATGCAGTTGTAGTCGCCTTTGGCGAAATCTCCGCTGGTCAGCAGCATTGCCTGACGGTCGAAGAGGGCGTGGGGACGCACTGAAAAGTGAAAGGGATCAATAACCTGTAAATCCATGTTTTCCTCCGTTTTTTGATGTTCTAATTGTTCTAATTGTAACAAAGACTGCCCGCCCGGCTGTTGTATAATTGCGGGCAGGTTGCCTATGACAAAGGAAAGCAAGCGACGGCTGAATCTTTTTATCCGTTGGGGAGGGACAATCCTCTCGATCGGCATCATGATCTATTTGCTGAGCAGAGTGGGTTGGGAGGAAGCCTGGCAGACGATCCGCCAGCTTACCGCCTGGCGGATCGGAGCCGTGCTGGCGCTCGTTTTTATCTCGCGGCTGGCTACTTTTGGGAGATGGTATCTCTTATTGAAGGACCAAACCCCAACGCTGAGTATCACAGACACGCTCAAGCTCACCTTTGCCGGTTTGTTTGCCTCGAACGTTCTGCCGACAACGATCGGGGGCGATGTGCTGCGCCTGGCAGGGGCGATGCGGCTTGGGCTAGGCGCCAGCCTGGCAGCTGCTTCGCTGGTGGTGGACCGATTGGTTGGGATGACAGGGATGACGCTCATGCTGCCATTTTCTCTGCCCGCACTGATTGGTTATCTGCGTTCCCGCGATCTTTCAGCGCCGGCGGTCAGCATGGCGCTGCCCTTTGTTGAGCGGTTGAAGGCTGGGGTGCGGAAAGTGTTGGGGAACCTGCGGTTTTGGTCCAGGCATCCGCTCATTCTGCTCAAAGCGCTCGGCTTCACGCTGGTCCATCAGGCAGCGATTTATTTAATCATTCGCGTTTTGATTAACGGAATGGGAGAGACACTCAGCTTCGGGCAGATCGCCGGAATTTGGAGCCTGACCTACTTTATCTCGCTCTTGCCGGTCTCGATCAACGGTTTGGGCTTGCAGGAAGTCACGATCACCAACCTCTATACCCTGCTTGGAGGACTTTCGCCCGCAGCGAGCATCAGCCTGGCGCTCATCCTGCGCCTGGTCTGGCTGATTGGGAGCCTGCCGGGAGCCTTCTTCATCGGGGAAGTTTTGGCGGGAAGGACCCCCGCGGAGGTGGAGGAGTCACTGCCGCAGGAGGCGGAATGAAACCGGACGAAACCCTAAGATTTCTGCGCCACTGGATACTGCTGCTCGGGGCGGCTTGTTTTTGGTTTTTGTGGGACAGCCTCTACGCCCGCAATATCTGGTTCTTCGCGATGGCTGGCGCGCTGTTGGTCTGCGTCGTTTTGTTTTTTCTGACCTGGAAACTTCAGCCTCATTTCACGGAAAGACTCCCGCGCTTTGATAATCAAAGAATTCTTTGGATCGCCTTTGGGCTGCTTGCCGTTTTATTGACGGGCTTGTTCTTCAACCTAAATTTCCATATCTTCGGATACGGCAGCGGTAGATTTGCGTTCGCGATTGCTCTCTCAGGGGTTTTCGCTCTGTTTTTCGCGGGCGGACACACCTCACCTTATCCGTACTTTGCCAAATGCCTGCTCGTTTTTGGCGTACTGTACCGCGCGGCTGCCTTTGTTCCGGAGATTCAGAGCGGTCCCTTTGCCCTGGGATGGTCGGAGGGAAGCCGGTTTTATAACGCCTCGCTGTTCGCGTCGGATGCCATCTACGGCACCAAGCTGCCTCTGCCGGTGCTGCATCCCAGCCGCTACTTGATGCAGGCGCTGCCGTTTTTCGCGGGCATCCGCTCGATCCTCTTCCATCGCCTGTGGCAGGTGGCGCTTTGGCTCGGGATGACGCTTTGGGGTAGTTGGCTGATGGCGAAACGCTTGAAATCCATTGCCGGAATTTCATCAGCCTGGCTGACCGCTTTTTTGTTCCTGTACTTCTTCCAGGGAGCGGTTTATTACCACTTGATGGTCTGTGTGGCGCTTGTTTTGCTGGGATATCGAAAGAACCAGCCGTTCAGGACGCTTGTGTTCGTTCTGCTCGCCTCAGTCTGGGCGGGTATCAGCAGAGTGAACTGGATGCCGGTGCCGGGTGTGATGGCTGCGGCGCTTTACCTCATGGACACGCCTTTCGACCCTAAGAAGTGGGCGCGATACCTGGCGATGCCCGCGGTCTGGGTGATTGGCGGTTTCGCGGCTGCCTATTTCGCAAAGCAGGGCTACATTGCCATCTCCGGTGAGGAAGCGGCGCTCTTCGATTCAGCTTTTTCTTCGGCGCTGCTCTGGCGGCGCTTGCTGCCCAACGCCACCTTCTTCCTCGGCATCCTGCCCGCTATCCTGTTGGTGATGCTGCCTGGATTCATGCTTGTCTGGCTGCGGTACCGTGAAAAGAGCCTGCCCTCGCTGCACTGGCTGCAGTGGCTTGGCTTGGCGGGCATCCTGGCGGTCTTCTTCGCGGGCGGTTTGCTGGTGAGCGTGAAAATCGGGGGCGGCGGCGACCTGCATAACCTTGACGGATTTTTGGTCTTTTGGGCGCTGATCATTGGAGGCGTCCTCGCTTCGGAGCAGCCTGGTCCCGACCCAGTCAGCGGGTCGGATTGGAGCCGCGCGCGCCGTTTCTGGCTGGCGATGGCGGTCATTATCCCCGCGTTCTTTGCTTTTATGCGTTCGGGAACCTGGCATTTCGGAGCTGCCCGGGTTCAGGGCACGGAGCTCGACGACTTCAAGCGCGCGATCGCGGTGCTTGAGAAAGAGGGCGGTGAGGTGCTTTTCATCTCAGAGCGGCAACTGCTCACTTTCGGGGAACTTGACCTGGAAATTGTCCATGAATACGAAAAAGTATTTCTGATGGAAATGGCGATGGGCAAGAATCAGCAGTACCTGAGCCAATTCCGTCAGAAGCTGGCAGATCACGCCTTTACCGCTATCATCAGCGACCCGCTCGCTACCAACATTCAGGGCAGCGACCACGGTTTCGCGGATGAAAACAATGCCTGGGTAGAGCAGGTGGTGCTGCCGATGCTGGCGGAGTATGAGGGCGTGCTATCCTGGCGCAATGGAGAAATCAACCTGCTGGTTCCGCAAGGAGAAACAGCGTTGATTCAACAACTGCTGGATTCTCAAAACCCTGCGCGTTAATTCTGCTTCTTGGGGGCAAGTACCTCACGGATGGTGTAGGTCTTTTTATCCTGCGATTCGTAATAGGTGCGCATCACCAGCTCAGCGATCAGCCCGAGCAGCACTGCCAGAAAGCCCAAGATGAACATCATCACGCTGATCTGGAACCAGGGCGAGCCTAAAACAGAAACCTCCGCGACGATGCGGCGGATTGCCAGCCCGAGGAATACAAAAAAACTGATCGCCATCAGACCCAACCCGACCCCGCCGAAGAGGTAGATCGGTTTTTGTGAGAACTTCATCAGGAACTGCACGGTAAATAGGTCCAGGATGACTTTGACAGTGCGTTCAAGCCCGTAGTTGGCTTTTCCGTATTTGCGCGGGTGGTGTCGCACGACGACTTCGCTGATTTTCCCGCCGGCTTCCTTCGCATAGACCGGAATAAAGCGGTGCATCTCGCCGTAGAGGTTGATCGATTCGAGGATCTCGCGCCGGTATGCTTTGAGCGTGCAGCCGTAATCGTGCAAATGGACGCCCGTGCTGGAGGAGATCAGTTTATTGGCAATGTGGGAGGGCAGGTTGCGCGTCAGGCGGTTATCCTGGCGGTCTTTGCGCCAGCCGCTGACGACGTCATAGCCTTTGTCGAGCTCTTCAAGCAGCGTGGGGATATCCGCGGGGTCGTTTTGCAGGTCAGCATCCATCAGGACGACGATGTCGCCGTCGGATTCGTTGATGCCGGCGCTGATCGCGGCGGTTTGTCCGTAGTTGCGGCGGAAAACTACCATCCGCACCCGGTCAGGCGCCTGGGCGTGCAATTGACGCAGAACGTCCGCGCTGGAATCATGGCTGCCGTCATCCACGAAGGTCACATCCCAATCCATGTCAAGCGGCTGCATAGCTGCCGTGATTTGTTCGAACAGTTCGGGCAGGTTCTTTTCTTCGTTATAGACGGGCACGACAATTGAGAGCTTCATCATTTCTCCACAGGCTAAATTGATCAATATGTTTTTCCAATTGATTAACAAATTATAACGCCTGATGGGGGAAGCACAACAAAGTCGGGTATAATTTTTGCGATGAACACGAAGAATGAAGAAAGTGTCCTCGCAGGACGCAAACAGGCGGAAGATAAGATGGATCTGGCGCTGCGTCCTTCCGCGTTGGATGAGTTGATAGGGCAGGACCAGGTCAAAGAGAACCTGCGAATTCAGATCCAGGCAGCCAAACAGCGCGAAGAAGCCCTGGAACATGTGCTTTTCCACGGACCTCCCGGGCTCGGTAAAACCACGCTTGCGCACATCCTCGCGACGGAAATGGGCGTTAACATCAAGGTCACTTCCGGTCCGGCGATCGAACGCGCGGGCGATCTGGCAGCCATTCTGACCAACTTACGCGCGGGCGATATCCTCTTCATTGATGAGGTTCACCGCCTTGGGCGTATGGTTGAGGAAATTCTCTACCCAGCCATGGAGGACTACTCCCTGGATATCGTCATCGGCAAGGGTCCTGCGGCACGTTCGGTACGGCTGAAGCTGCCGCGCTTTACCGTTGTGGGCGCCACCACGCGCCTGGCGCTGCTCAGCGCGCCTCTGAGGGCGCGATTTGGGGCGGTATACCGCCTGGATTACTACGACACGAAAGCGCTCTCAGACATCGTCCGCCGGGGAGCCCGCCTCTTGAACGTTCCTTGCGAAGAAGACGGCATCCTCGAGATCGCGCGGCGGGCACGCGGCACGCCGCGCATTGCCCTGCGCATGCTGCGGCGTGTGCGCGATTACGCAGAGGTCAAAGCGGGCGGGAGCATCACCGCAGAGGTCGCCGAAGCCGGGTTGAGCATGATGAACATCGACCGCATCGGCTTGGATGAAATGGACCGGCGGATTTTGCTGACCATCATCGAGAAGTACAACGGCGGTCCGGTCGGACTCAACACGATTTCAGCGTCTGTTAGTGAGGAACCCGATACCATCATGGACGTGGTGGAGCCGTATCTGCTGCAGCTCGGTTTTATTGACCGCACTGCCCAGGGGCGCGTGGCGACCAAAGCCGCTTACGAGCACTTGGGAAAAACTTACGTGCCAACGACCGATCAACCGGACCTTTTCAACGGCGCTGTTTGACTTTTTCCAATGAAAACTGAAGATTTTGATTACGATCTGCCCGCAGCCTTCATTGCGCAGACTCCCGCTGAGCCCCGCGACCATTCGCGCCTGATGGTGCTGGAGCGGGCAACCGGTCGCATCAGTCACCGGCGATTTTTTGAGATCGGTCAGTTTTTGCATCCGGGGGATTTGCTGGTGGTCAATGAGACGCGCGTCTTCCCCGCAAGGTTCTACGGCAAAAAACTGCCTGGAGGGGGCAAGGCGGAGATTCTGCTGCTGAAAAAGCGGGATAACCTCACCTGGGAATGTCTGGTGGGGGGCAGCGGTATGAAACCTGGCAGGCAGATTAAGATCACTGATGGACCCATCGCTGAGGTAGTTGAAGACCTGGGCGAATCGCGGCGCGCGGTTCGGTTCGCGGAACCCATTGAAAACGCTTTTGAAAAAGCCGGACATATGCCTCTGCCGCCTTACATCCGCGCTTATACAGGCGATCCGGAACGCTATCAGACTGTCTTCAACAAAACGCCCGGCTCCGCGGCGGCGCCGACAGCGGGTTTGCACTTTACCCCGCAGTTGCTTGATGCCCTGCAGAAGCAGGGCGTGGGCTTGGCGAAGATCGACCTGCATGTTGGGCTGGACACTTTCGCGCCGGTCACTGAAGATGACCCCGAACGGCATCAGATCCACAAGGAGTGGTGCGCGATCAGCCCGGAAACAGCCGAAAAAATCAACCAGACCAGGCGAAATGGAGGCAGAGTGATCGCGGTCGGCACGACCTCGGTGCGCACCCTCGAAAGCGCGGCTGCCCACAGCCAGGGCGGCTTGCAGCAAGCCTGGCAGGGAGAAACCGGTTTATTCATCCTCCCGGGCTATCGCTTCCGGGTGGTGGATGCCATGATCACCAACTTTCACCTGCCCAAATCGACGCTGTTGATGCTTGTCAGCGCCTTTGCCGGCAGGCAGACAGTGCTTGACGCGTACGAGATTGCCAAGGTGGAAGGCTACCGCTTCTTTTCCTTCGGCGACGCGATGCTGCTGCTTTGAAAGCGGACTTTTATCTGATTCTTATATCTTTCCATTACACTGTTTTCTGGAACATTAATTGCAACATGTTTTCTGATGTTTAGAAAACAAGAATAAGGAAAAGCACACTATGATGCGATTTGATAAGTTTTCTGAGCGGGCGCAAGACGTGGCTGCCCGCGCCGCTGAGATCATTCAGCGCTATGGTCACAACCAAATCGATTCCGAACACATCCTGCTTGCACTGATCGAACAACCGGAGGGCACTGTTTCTCAACTGATCGAAATGGCAAACGCTGATCCGGCAGTGATCGCGGATCGTTTGGATGTGATCCTGCGGACAACTCCCAAAGCCAATATCTTTGGCGGTCCGGCTGGGCAGGTATTCCTGACCCCGCGGGTAAAGATGGTCGTTGACCTCGCCAAGACCGAAGCCAATCGTCTCGGGGATGAGTACATTTCAACCGAACATCTCTTCCTCGCCATTCTTTCAGAGAAAAACACCCAATTGGCGCGCCTTTTAGAGGAATTTAACCTCACGCGACAGTCGGTCCATGAAAACGTGCTTGAACTGCGGGGAACAAAAAAGACTGCCGGACGAAAATTCGAATCCCGCTACAAAACTCTCGAAAAATACTCACGCAACCTTACCCAGGCTGCCAAGGACGGCAAACTCGACCCGGTCTACGGACGCGAGTCGGAAATCATGCGCGTTGTGCAGGTCCTTTCACGCCGCACCAAGAATAACCCGGTCTTGATCGGCGGCGCGGGCGTTGGCAAGACTGCCATCGTGGAAGGGTTGGCGCAAAAAATTGCTAATGACGATGTGTCTGAAATCCTGGCGGACAAAATCGTTGTCGCTCTGGATCTGGGCGCGATGGTCGCCGGCACGCGTTTTAGAGGAGAGTTCGAGGAACGCCTGAAAAATACCATCGAAGAGATTCAGGAATCGGATGGCGAAGTCATTCTTTTTATTGATGAACTGCACACGGTTGTTGGGGCGGGGGCGGCGCAGGGAGCGATGGATGCCTCGAACATGCTCAAACCAGCTCTTGCCAGAGGGGACCTGCAGTGCATCGGCGCGACTACCATCGATGAATACCATAAATATATCGAGAAAGATGCCGCGCTTGAACGCCGTTTTGCCCCGGTTTATGTGGAAGAACCAAGCATCGACGACACGGTCAGAATGCTGCGCAGCCTGCGCGACCGCTATGAGGCGCATCACAACGTTGTGCTTTCAGACGAGGCGCTTGAGGCAGCCGCCAAGCTTTCGGCGCGCTATATGACAGGGCGGCGTTTGCCGGATAAGGCAATTGACCTGATGGACGAAGCTGCTGCGAAACTGCGCGTAGCCTTGTATTCAATGCCGGATGACCTCAAGCAGGAGAAAAAAGAAATCGACCGCCTGACTGCCGAAGAAGAGCAGGCAGGCGTGGAACGCGATTACGAGCGCGCGGTCAAGCTGAAAGCGGAGCGCCTGCGCCTTGAGGAAGAATTTAAGATCAAACGCAGCAACTGGGAAGCGGAGCACAAGCTGGATGATATCGTTGACGCCGATGATATTGCCGCTGTCATTCACCAGTGGACCGGCATCCCTGTGACCCAACTGCTCGAGTCGGAATCGCAAAAACTGCTCGAGATGGAAAACCGCCTGCACGACCGAATCGTCGGACAGGAAGAAGCCGTCCGAGCAATTTCTGACGCCATCCGCCGGGGACGCTCGGGGCTCAAGGACCCCAACCGGCCTATCGGTTCCTTTATATTCATCGGTCCTTCGGGCGTGGGCAAGACAGAGCTGGCAAAGGCGCTGGCGGAATTTCTCTTTGATGACGAAGACGCCCTCGTGAGGGTGGACATGAGCGAATATCGTGAACAGCACTCGGTTTCACGGCTCTTCGGCGCGCCTCCGGGATACGTTGGCTACGAAGAGGGAGGTCAGCTAACGGAAGCCATTCGCCGCCGTCCGTACCGCGTGGTACTGTTTGATGAGATCGAAAAAGCCCACCCCGAGGTCTGGAATTCCCTCCTGCAAATTTTGGATGACGGACGCCTGACCGATGGACAGGGAAGAGTGGTTGACTTCAAGAATACCGTTCTGATCATGACCAGTAATCTTGGCACCGAATTTGTCAAAAGCAACGGCTCGCTCGGATTTTTGGGCAAGGACCAGGGCGATGAGGTCAAAGCCTCGCACGAGAAGATCGAAAAAGCGCTCAAGGATGCCTTCCGTCCCGAATTCCTCAACCGAATCGATGAAATCATCATCTTCTCGCAGCTTAGCAAAGAAGACGTCCTCAGGATCGTAGATCTGCAACTCAATGAAATCGTAGAACGCACGCAGGAATACGGCGTTGGGCTGGTGGTGGGTCAGTCTGCCAAGGAATGGCTGGCGGATCAGGGTTATGATCCGTTACTGGGCGCGCGCCCGCTTAAACGCGCGCTGCAGAAGTTTGTGGAAAGCCCACTGGCAATCAAACTGCTCGAGGGCGGCTTGCAACCCGAGTCTTCGGTCCATATTTTCCGTGAGGAAGGAAAAGCAGAGTTGAGTTTTGAGACGATCGCGCCGGAACAGTCGGAAGAAGGAAACGCGTGATGAATAAATAGAGCGGTTTGCCAAAACAAACCGCTTTGCTTTTTGGCGGAAAGTGACCATGAACGAACAAACACAAAACCTCCTCACCCTTCTGCGCGAAGTCCCGCTCTTCAGCGGGCTTAGCCTTGAGGAGATGGAGCGTTTGAGCGAAGAATTCGTGATGGTCGAACTCCCTAAGGGTGAGAACCTGTACCAGAGAGGGGAAGAGACGGATGGACTCTTCGTTGTTTCTTCCGGGCAAATCGAGCTGCTCGATGAATATGGAAAGCCGTTGGAAGTCCTCAAGCGGGCTGAAACCCTCGGCATGGAAGCCCTGAATTACGTCCCGCTCCGCCAGGAGACGGCGACCGCGCTGACCTACGCGAGTGCTTTCTTCCTCCCCAATCGCCAGGTGCGGATTCTCTATGCGGAAGTCCCCGCCTTCAGGGAAACCGCATCAGTGCTTTTCAACAGCCGTCGTCTGGCTTCCAATATCCCGATGATCTGGCTGGAAGAGGGTGAAAAGATCCATCTGATGGCGCGTAAACATCCGATTTTTCTGCTTTTTCGCGCGCTGGTGCCGCTTGGCGCCTTCGCACTGATTTGGGCTCTGATGTTTTGGCTCAGCTCATGGCAAGCCTTCCTGTCCCTGGCGGGCTTGGTGTTTGGTTTTGTGGTCTGCCTGCTTTGGCTGGTCTGGAATATCAACAACTGGGCGAATGATTTCTACCTGATCACCTCGCGCCGCATGGTCTGGGTGGAAAAGGTGACGGGTTTTTATGAAAGCCGCCAGGAAGCCCCTTTGAGCACGCTTGTCTCCGTGGGCATCAATACCACACACCTGGGGGCATTCCTGGGTTATTCGGATGTGATCGTGCGTACTTACATCGGCGATATCCGCTTCCAGCGGGTGGCGCATGCCCGTGCGATCGGCAAGCTGATCGAAACCAACTGGGCGCACGGCAAGCGCGTTGATCTCGAAATGGACGCGGACGAGATCCGCAAAGCCCTGCGGCACAAATTTGGCAAAGAAGCCGAACAGATCACCCCGAAAGACTTGCAGGCGGAGTTCGGAATCGTCCAAAAAGCGCCCCGGGAGATCGGCTTCTTCCAGTGGCTGTTCTCTGACTTCTTTAAAGTTCGGCATGAGGTTGGAGGTACCATCACCTACCGCAAACACTGGTTTGTTTTGGTTAGGAAGCTGGCTCTGCCGCTGCTCGTGCTGCTTGGGTCAGCGGCTTTCGTCATCGCCATCATCACCCACAACCTGACTCAGTTGGATTACACCATGGGTCTGGTGGCGGGATACTTTTTGATCCTGGTTGCCGCCTGCGTGGTGGTTTACCAATATGTGGACTGGCGCAATGATCTCTTCCAACTGACCGCAAACCAGGTGATCGACTTGGACCGCAAACCTTTCGGGCGTGAGTCGCGCCGCACCGCTCCTCTGGAAAACATACTGAGCATCGAATACGAACGCAGAGGAATTCTGCCTATGCTGTTCAACTACGGCACGGTTTATATAACCGTCGGCAACACCCAACTGACCTTCAACGATGTATATCAGCCCTCAGTAGTTCAGCAAGATATCTTCACGCGAATGGGGCTCAACGCGCAGGAACGCGACGAGCACAGCACGATGCTCGAGCGCGAAAGGGTGGCGCAGTGGTTCAAGGTCTTTCAGGAAGAATCCGAACGCGGTCTCACTATGCAGACCGAATCATCCAAATCCGACCCCACCCGCCCGCTTTCCGCGGATCATTAGCTGCCGGCATCCACAAATTCCCCTTGTCTGACCCTTGTCTGAGCATGGTGAGAAGCCAGCAGATAGTAACCACTCCAATCACCGAGCTGTACAGCGATATTATCCAGAAGGATAGGAGGTACGAACCTGATTTTAGCATCTAAATCAGGAGAAACAGTGACAAGATGCTCCCA
>Ga0209510_1001634_pt1 | contig 24925 bp, 21 predicted proteins | sample BiotimSIPDNA_FD_185749 | JGI IMG/M metagenome (GOLD analysis project Ga0209510, IMG submission 185749) | Anaerobic biogas reactor microbial communites from Washington, USA - Biogas_R1 time_0 SIP DNA (SPAdes) (version 2) | ecosystem: Engineered > Bioreactor > Anaerobic > Unclassified | place...
AGGCGATCGGGCTGTCCTCTGGGGCAGTCAGGTTGCGACCGGTTGCGGCAATCACCTTGATGCCATTTTGGCGGGCAAGTTTGATCGCCAGTTTGGCAGACTCAGGGATCAGATGCGTGACCGGGTCAGTCAGGGTGTGGTCAATGTCAGTAAAAACGGCTTTTATTTTAGGCATGGTCATGATTATAGCAAAAGGTAATCACCCTAGGCAATTCAAAGGACCCTAGCCGAGTCGCTTGAAGATCCTTCGCTTTGCTCAGGATGACAAGAAAAAAAGCCGGGTTCAGCTGCACAACCTGGCTTACTTAAACCTCCTTCACCGCTTTGTCGTTCCCCCCTGCCCTGACTTGTCACGGGTTCGCTAAAGAAGAGAGAAAAGACGGCATTACACCTTCGAAATCACGACAAAGATAAACGGGCGGCGCCTGGTTTCCTCGTTCAGATAAGATGTCACCAGACCCTGGATCTCTTTCTGCATGTTCTTGGCAGGTGAGAGCGTCAGCCTGTGGATGCGCTTGCTCAATTCATCAAACAGCTCAACCGACTCTTCCTGGGCAATGAAACCACGGCTGAGGATTTCGAGATCCTTATAGGTGCCATTTTCTTTGTCCAGAAACAAGTTTACCAATACGACGCCATCCTGGCTTAGCAAAGCGCGGTCGCGCATGGTCGATCGATCGATATCGCCGACACCAGTGCCATCGACAAACACGTAGCCGCCTGGAATGCGTTCGCCCAGCTTAAGCTCACCATGGTTCAGCTCGATTATCCGACCGTTTTCCACCAGGGCAATCTGCTGCTCATCCATGCCAATTTCCATTGCCAGGCGTTTATGCTGGCGCAGCATGCGGGTTTCGCCGTGGATCGGTATCAGGTAGCGCGGTCGCACCAGGTGCAGCAAGAGCTTCATCTCTTCCTGACTGGCGTGACCGGAGACATGAACATCTTCAATATCTGAATAAATTACCTCGGCACCTTGTTCCATCAACCGGTTGATAACGCGATAGATGCCTTCTTCATTACCCGGTATCGGTGAAGACGAGAGCACCACCGTATCGCCTGACTGGATCGAAAACTGGCGGTTGGTATTATTTGCGAGGCGGCCCAAAATCGAGGTTGGTTCACCCTGCGAGCCGGTTACCATCATGACCACTTTGCCTGGCGGCATTGAAAGAGCCACATCCACACCTACGACCTGGCTTTCTTCATATCGCAAATAGCCAAGCTCTTTGGCGATACGGGCATTTTCAACCATACTCAAACCGGTGAAACTGACCTTTCGCCCGTATTTACTGGCAATATCCAGCACTTGCTGCATGCGTGAGATCAGGCTGGCAAAGGTGGCAATGATGATACGCCCCTCCGCCTTTTGAAAGACACGGTCGAATGCCCCGACAATCACCTGCTCGGAGGGCGTCCAGCCCTTAACTTCTGCGTTCGTGGAGTCTGCGAGCAGGGCGAGAACCCCGCGACCACCCATTTCAGCCAGCTTACCATAATCGGTTGGAATCCCATCCACAGGAGTGTGGTCAAATTTATAGTCGCCGGTGTGCACAACGAGACCGGCAGGGGTTTCAATGCCAAGTCCGACACCGTCTGGCACTGAGTGGCTTACATGGAAAAAATCGACCTTAAAAGGTCCGATCTGGATGCTTTCGCCGGCGTTTACATTGATCAGGTTGGCTTCCTTGCCAAGATTGCGGCGATTGAGTTTGTTTTTGATCAGCCCATTGTTGAGCGGGGTGGCATATACCGGGGCGTTGACATATTCGAGCAGGTGACCGATCGCACCGGTGTGGTCTTCGTGACCATGCGTGACAACAATTCCGACCACCTGGTCAGCGCGTTCTTTTACGTATTCGAAATCGGGGATGATGTAGTCGATGCCGATCATGTCGCTGTCTGGGAACATCATTCCAGCGTCAACAACCAAAATTTTGTGGTCATACTCATAAACGGTCATGTTTTTACCGACTTCGCCGAGACCGCCAAGAGGTATGATTCTTAGTTTCTTACTTTTCATTATTTTTCCTTATCGTTCAAGAGTTACCGGTATTGAACCGGTTATATTTTTTTAATTGCGTAAAACAAGCAATAATCACTCATTTCCCTCAAAAAAGTATAGCACACGCGAGAAGCTGAGGTCAACTTGCGCAATCGAAAGCTTGGGCAGAAGGCGACATAGCAGTCGTACCAATGGGGAAGAAAACTTTTTCATGTTGGGCAACCTTGCCGGTTGATTCCATCGGTATCACCAAGACACTAAGTTCAAGGACTGCGTCGACCCTATTTTAAAAATGAAATTCTTGACGGCAAAGCCGGGTTGAGTGTATACTTTGAAGCCACGCCGAAGTGGCGGAATAGGCAGACGCGCGCGACTCAAAATCGCGTACCCTCGGGTATGTGGGTTCGATTCCCACCTTCGGCACCAAAAAGCCCCTCCATTTGAAGGGGCTTTTGCTTTTCGGTTTTGCCCTGCGATTACCGGGCAATATAGTGTTTGCTCTTACATTGCCTGACCCGGCAGTGGCTGACCTGGCAGAGTTCCCATCTTGCAGAACTGAGCATTTCTCTACGGGTCTGGGGCACCCCTGCCGATCCGAGAGCTTTGCGGAGGTTGGCGGCTGAGCTCCTGACGAAGCGATTGCGCTCGGCATCGAACACATGACAGCAGTTGTTGATCTTGGTTAGTTGGTACATCCTTTTTTCCTTTCAATTGTTAATGTGCGCAGACCATAGCAAATAGAACCTGCATGGTTTGCTCAAATGCTCTGCGTTGAATGTGTTTCAGGATGTAGACATAAGTTTTTCGTTTTGTTCCCCACAATTAGTTTACCATTGACAGCTTTGTTGTCAAGACATATGTCTGACAATTGTTATTCTCCAGCGAATATGTCACCCCCCTAATTCACCAGCAAATATGGCATCCTGTTTTCAACTTGTCATCCTGAACGAAGTGAAGGATCTTGTCCTCCGGCTGACAAGATTCTTCGCAACTGAGCTCAAAATGACAGACTCTCAATGAACGCTTTTTACCAGGTCTATTCAACAATGAAATTTTCTTAAAATCAGCTAAACCCACAGGTGGTCATTGAGTGCTCACGTTTGGGAGATCCCCTTATGCTTACGTATATATAGCCTTTGCAGATGTTTTTAGCGGTTGGGAATTAGCGTTGTGCTAAGTTCACAACCAGTCAAAATGATTATTGAATTGCATAATTGTTTATGCTATACTCTGAAAACAGTTAGCTTTTTGGCGCTGGTGGCAGGGGACCGGCGCAGAAGGATTGCCAGTAATAAGGGAGCGGATTAGTGGCAATCTTTCCTTTAATGGGGGTTATGCAAGAAAACAACGCTGACACCGTCTCCGCCTTCATTTTCACCACCTCTTTCCCAACGCGAAACATAGGGGCTTCGACGCAGATGTTCGCGAACGGCTTCACGCAGTGCGCCGGTGGCTTTCCCGTGAATAATTCGTCCAAAAGGAAGCCCGGAACTGTAGGAGCGTTCAAGATAATCATCCAGTTCGTCGAGAGCGTCTTCGACGCGCAGACCGCGAAGGTCTAACTCCATCGGGGCACCCGAAATTCCGGGGAGAGTTGTGCGCCCTTGTTGTTCAGTGGGTTTTGGTTTCAGGGGTTGCTCCTCTTCAACAAGCGTGCCCTTCCTGGTGATATCCTGGGCTAATAGACGCAATCGCACAGCCCCCGCCTGAACTTCAAACTGGTCGCCATCAATCGCCGTGACAATCCCCTCAACTCCCAGGCGCTTAATTTGCACCTTCTGCCCGACTTCAATCGGACCGCCTGGCTTGCGCGGCATGTGTGTTTGCTTGCGATGGTGAATCTGCTTCTCTATCTGAGTGTGCTCAAGCTCTTCAAGCTTTTCCTGCACTTCCTCCAGCTCCGCTTTGCGTTCCGGCTGCGCACGCAGTCGATTGATCACTTTTCGCAATTCGCGAACCTCATCGCGCAAAGCTTCAAGATCTTCTTCAGCCTGGGCATGCGCCTGGTCTAATATCCTGTCGCGATCAGTTTCAAGCTTTTCCAGACGGGCTTCCAGCTCCGACTCTTTCTTTTGAGCGGATCGAAGAGCTTGCTCTGAGGCGGCAAAATTTTTGTCAGCCAGGTTCCGCTGCCTATGGATTTCCTCCAGTAGGTCATCGACCTGCAGGTTGTCAGGATTAATTTCTTCCCGGGCAGCATCCAGTATCTCCTCGTTCAACCCAAGCCGTCTGGCAATTGCCAGGGCATTCGATCGACCAGGCAAGCCGATCATCAAACGATAAGTGGGCATCAGCGTTTCCAGGTCAAACTCGAGACTCGCGTTGGTCACACCCGCAGTGCCGTGCGCATAAGCCTTTAAATCGGGGAAATGGGTGGCAACAAAGCAGGTGATCCAGCGTTTGAGCATGTAATCGAGAACCGCCTGTGCCAGGGCAGAGCCTTCCTGCGGGTCAGTGCCGGAACCTAACTCGTCCAACAAAACCAACGAACGAGCATTTGCCCGCCGCAAGATGCGCACCAATTGGCTGATATGCCCTGAGAAAGTGGAGAGTGATTGTTCGATCGACTGCTCATCACCGATATCAGCGAACACATCCTGGAAGACGCTGATGCGCGAGCCCGGACGCGCGGGGATTTGCAGCCCCGCTTGCGCCATCAGAACCATCAGACCGATGGTTTTCAAAGTCACCGTTTTGCCGCCGGTGTTTGGTCCTGTCAGAACAACCGCGAATGTTTTCTTATCCAGCTGGACATCAATGGGCACAACCTTGTCCGGCGCGAGTAGTGGATGGCGGGCACGAATCAGGTGAATGTGACTGCCGGGGTGATCGGAATCGGTTCGTTTTTCAAAAGCGACCAACTCCGGCTCGGAGGCATGCAGGTCATCGGCATAGCGCGCTTTCATCAGGATCAGGTCGAGCTCACCCATCACCTCACTGGTATGTGCCAGGTCGTCGGCATATTTCGCGATCTCACCGCTCAGACTATGAAGCACACGCAAAACCTCATCACGCTCATCCAGTTCGAGTTGGCGGTACTTATTATTCCATTCCACAACTGCAAGCGGTTCCACAAACAGAGTCGCGCCTGAGGAGCTTTGATCGTGAATGATCGATTTGATTTGCCCTTTGTGCTCGGCTTTGAGAGGAATAACGTAGCGTCCACCCCGTTGAGTGATTAGCGTTTCCTGGAGCATGCGCGCGCTGCTGGAGTCGGTCAAATAGCGGTTCATGCGGTCCATCAGACGCGAATGAGTAACCTTGAGTTCCGCGCGGATGTGAGCTAATAGCGTTGACGCGCTGTCCAGCACTTCGCCGCGTTCGTTGATGGTCTTATTGACCAGGTCGATCAGACCGAAACCATCAGATAAGTTTTGTGCCATTTCGGAGAGAAGCGGCGCTTCCTCGACTTTTTCCAGCAGGAAACGTCTGACATCCCGGGAGACTACCAGCGTATTTCGAAGCGAAAGTAGGGCAGGGGCTTCCAGCGTCATGCCCCGACGAGCCTGATCGGCAAGCGGACGCAGATCGACCGCGCCGCGAAAATGCAGCGCGTCGGTCAGGCTAAGCAGGTGGCGAGCCTGCCTGGTTTGCTGCTGGAGAAGCAGCGCTTTATCAAGGCTGCTGGTGGGGCGTAATTTGGCTGCCATTTTTTCGGACAACTGAAAGCTAGCGTAAGCTTTCAATCGCTCCAGGACTTTATGAAATTCAAGTAAAATCAGGCTCTTCGGATTCATCGCAGAAAGTGTATCACGAACTGAGTTAACGAAATTGTAACAACGGTAGCGTGAGCAAAATTAACTTTTTTAATTAGCTAAACCCACCCCGTTGGATTACGGCTATTTTTCCGGTCTTCAATGCCTGTCCGCAATTCTTGAGTTGGGGAGGTCTGGCTATGTGTCCGATCATTGAGTGCTCACGTTTGGAACCTCCCCTACGCTTATGTAATAAACCATGGTTTATCTTTATATCGAGAACTGCCCGAATCACTCCTTAATCCGTTAAAGACTTTATAATATTGTAAACAGACGTAGAGGTATTTTTTTTGTGGAATTTATACAGGAAGTTCTGGCAAACCCAGCCTTGTTAGTCACGGTTGTTTTGACCTTTGGCGTTATCTTAGTCAACGGTTGGACCGATGCCCCCAACGCAATCGCGACCAGCATCTCCACCCGGGCGATCAAGCCCAAAGATGCCATTCTGATGGCAGCCCTTTTTAACTTTTTGGGTGTCTTTGTGATGACAATGATCAACCAAAGTGTTGCCGTGACAATCAGTAACATGGTCGATTTCGGCACAGATACCCATGCGAGTTCCATCGCCCTGAGCGGCGCCCTGGCATCGATTGTGATCTGGGCGACTGCAGCCTGGTACTTTGGTATCCCTACTTCTGAGAGCCATGCCCTGATCGCGGGGCTAACTGGCGCAGCTGTGGCGTATTACAACAGCTTCCAGGGTGTCAATGGTGCCGAATGGATCAAAGTTATTTTTGGTCTGGTTCTTTCCACCGTTGGTGGCTTTGGGCTGGGGTGGGGAATCTCAAGACTAATCGAAGCAATATTCAAGCACATGGATCGTCGGAAAACGACGAAAGGTTTCAAAAACGCCCAAATTGGAGCCTCAGCTGCCATGGCATTCATGCACGGCGCTCAGGATGGTCAAAAATTCATTGGTGTTTTCCTGATCGGCATGGCGCTTGCAAAAGGGCAGAACGTTAGCGGGGCGATGGAGATCCCGATTTGGCTGATGTTGGTAAGCTCTGTAGTCATGGCTTTGGGCACATCGATCGGTGGTTATCGGATCATCAAGGCTGTCGGCATGGACATGGTCAAACTGGACTCCTACCAGGGTTTCGCGGCTGATCTGGCTGCGGCACTGTCTTTGCTGGTCGCCTCTTTATGGAACGGGCTGCCTGTTTCGACCACCCACACGAAGACAACCGCCATCATGGGGGTGGGAGCATCAAAACGTATCAGCGCGGTGAATTGGGGCGTGGTCAGGGAAATGGTGCTCGCTTGGGTGCTGACCTTCCCTGGCTGTGGACTGCTTGGTTATATTGTCACCCGGATCTTGATCCGCGTTTTTGCATAGAGGAGAAAAATGGCAAGAAAAAAAAGCAATAATTATTTCAAAATGTTCAGCGATATTGCCGAAGATGCAATTAAGGCTGCCTACTTTTTGGAAAATACGGTTAAAAATTACGATCCCGATAAAATTGAAGAGCAAAACAAAGCCATGCACGAACTTGAGCATGCCGCAGACCTGAAAAAGCACGAGATGATGAAATGCCTGATCTCGGAATTTATCGCACCGATTGAGCGGGAAGATATCGCCACCCTTTCTTACATGCTTGATGATGTGCTGGACAGCATTGAAGAAGTCTGCCAAATGTTTTTTATGTATAACGTCAAAGAAATGCGACCTGGCGCGTTCGATTTTGTTGACCTGATCGTCCGCAGTACAGAGGCAATGAAGGCTTGTTTTGATGAATTCGAAAACTTCCGAAAATCAGATTTGATTGCCAACAAAATCGTAGAAGTCAATGTGATTGAAGAGTTGGCTGATGCTATGTATTTCAAGGAGATCAGGGAACTGTATATCAAAGAGCAAGACCCAATCAAAATTATGGTCTGGGTGCAGATTTATGACAAGCTTGAGAGTATTTGTGACCAGTGCGAAAATGTCGCCGACACCATCAGCTCAGTGATCATGAAAAATTCGTAGCGAAAAACCTTTGCGTGCTGGTGACATAAATAGAGTTAAATCCATCGATTTATGTATGTGATGGGGCAGTGAGTCTAAGGCGGTGGGTGAGCGCTTTCGATTGGGACCTCCCCGTACGATTACGGGACCATAGATTTTGCACTTAATTTGGGCAAAAGCTTAAATTTTCAGATTGAGAATTGCTGATTTTGATTATTTCGGCATCAATTTATATTTTTTTCTACACTTGAGCAGCAGTCTTCCTAAAGTTTATCTCTTTCTTCAAGCAAAACCGAGCGCATTTGGGGAAAGATGAGCGGGTTGGCGGCCAAAATGTTCACTTTGCCAATCAATAATTCACCATCACCATACAAGCTATCCACTACCCCGCCGGCTTCACGTACGATCAGGATGCCGGCTGCAACGTCCCAGGGGTTCAGATCGATCTCCCAAAAAGCTTCCGCTCTACCGCAAGCCACGTAGGCAAGATCCATCGCTGCCGAACCAAGCCGGCGAATCGTCTGTGTTTCCAGGCTCAGACGAGTGAAATTGCGAATATTGGAGCGTGGAGTGCCTATGGCGTTCCTCCGGAAGCCAGTAATCAGGAGAGCTTCATTCATCGTGCCAATTGAAGAAACCTTGGTCGGTTCACCATTCAAAAATGCGCCTTGCCCTTTGGCTGCTGAATAGGTCTCCTTCATTGCCGGGTTGCAGATGACACCAATTTGCAGCTCAGCCTTGTAAGCATATGCCACCGAGACTGCCCAAATCGGCAGCTCATGCGAGTAATTCAAAGTTCCATCGATCGGGTCTATAAACCATTTATGGTCACTGTCGCGATCATGTTCACCGCTTTCTTCTGCGTTGATCGAGTGATCAGGAAATTGAGCCTGGATTTTCTCGATTAGATAGGCTTCAACAGCAGAATCAGCTTCAGTTACCAGCTCAAAGGCGGCTTTATAATGCGACTTAAGGTTTTCACCCTGCATTTTCAAGGCTATATCGGTGGCTTCAGTTGTCCAGGTAACTACTTGATCAAGGGTTGGTTGCATTTATATCTCTCCAATTTTTATGTTCACTTGATTCTACCCGAGATAAGTCTGATCGATGCGGATAATAAGAGACTGCATTTGCTGCAAACTTCGCGTCGCTGCGGCTGAAACAAAGTGTTGGTGTGGATAAGTTGTGGGAAACTGTTGGAGAGACTGTGGAAATATCCACTATAATTAGTGGATAAATCCAGTATTTCTGTGGATTGGAGCCATATATGGAATCCCAAAAGCAATTACCAAAATTCGCTGTCTTACAACTCTCTGGTTGTTCAGGCTGTGAGGTCTCGCTGATGAACTCGGTCGAATGGATTAATAACTTCGAGCTGGTTTATATGCCGCTGGTCGTCACCGCCAACAAAATCCCGGATGATGTGGAAGTGCTGCTGGTTTCGGGTGGTGTGCGCACTGATGAAGACATCCACAACCTGCGCAAGGGAGCCTCGCGCTCTAAAAAAGTGATTGCTGTAGGCACGTGTGCGCTTTCGGGCGGGGTCGCGCAAATACGTGAAGAGCACCAAGCCCGCGAAACCTACCTGCTTTCATCGCACCGGTTGCGTCTTCCCGGTATGCTGCCGCGCGCGTTCCCGCTGGATCGCTTCGTCCACATAGACCTGTACCTGCCGGGCTGCCCTCCGACACCGGAATTGTTCATGACTGCCCTGAAAGATGCCGATCAAGCCAAAATCCCATCAATTGTTTGCCAGGAATGCGGTCGTCAAAAATTGCAGGATATGCGCCCAACTACGATCACGGGCATGCGCAGTGGAGTAACCCTGCCGGATATCTGCCTGATCAACCAGGGTTACGTTTGTGTCGGCACATCCACCCGCGGTGGCTGTGGGGCATTGTGCACCCGCCCTGGGCATGCTTGTGTAGGCTGTCGTGGACCGGCAAACCCATACCTGAACAAAGAGCCTAAATTTGTGCTTGATAACCTCCGGCGCGTATTTACCCGCATGACTGACATTCCGGAAGAAGAAATCAACGAGGCGTTGGAGTCTCCCTGGCTCTCGCTTTTCCTTGACCAGTTCACTGACTACACCCAGGACGAAGCACTACAACTGCGGACGAAAGAGAAGATGATCTGATGACTACGATAACCTATCCACTCAGCAGAATTGAAGGTCACGCACGCGTGGTAATCGATATCCATGATGACGAAGTCTTCCGGGCGGATTTCCAGGCAATGGAGATGCGCGGTTTCAGCTATTATGTGCAGGGCGTACCGGCAGAGCAAATCACCGTGATCGTTCCACGCATTTGCGGGGTCTGCTCAACCGCCCACCAGGTGGCTTCTGTCAAAGCGTTGGAAGACGTCTTCGGGGTCACCCCACCGCCGTTAGCAGAAGATATCCGCGAGGTCTTGTTGCTGGGTCAGTTGATTCAAAACCAGGCGACTTCTCTGTTTATTTTCACAATGCCAGACAGGGTGAACGCAAGCTCAATTTTTGAGGTTTCAGAATCTCAAAAAGATAAAGAGCGCCAGTTTTCGCTGGCACAGTCTGCACTGCGCATCCGCAAAATTGGCACTGACCTGATCAGCCTGGCTGGTGGTCAATTTATTCATCCGATCAAAACCGTGATCGGTGGCGTCACCAGCGGAATTCCACGCCAAAAAGCAGACGAGATGATTAAGACTATTGAAGAGCTGCTGCCGATCACAGCCGAATTGGTGGATACTTATTGGCAGATGTCGTTGGAGATGGGCGATCGCATCGGCTCGTGGGGAGACGACGAACCAACCTATTACCTGGCATCGACAGAAGCCAATAATTTCAGGCTCAACAGCAACCGGCTGCGGCTGATGTGCCCGGAAGGCAGGGAGTGTCAGAATTTTAGCCCGCATGAATTTGGGTCATATCTGCAAATTGAAGACAGCGATTATTCTTATGCTGGTATCAGCAGCTTCCAAGGCGAGATCATGCGCGCCAATAGCCTGGCACGGATCAATCTCGCCAGCTCGATGGGCACTCCAAAAGCCGATGCCTATTTGCAGCGGTTTGTAGAGACCTTTGGTCGCCCCGCCCACGCGATCATGTTCTTCGACCTGTGCCGCGGAATTGAGCTGGTATATGCCCTTGAAAAAGCACGGCAAATGCTTGAATGCGACCTGGAACATGGCGAAACCGAGGTTGGGTACACCCCTCGTGATGGGGTTGGTTATGGGCTGGTGGAGGCACCGCGCGGACCGCTGCTTCACCATTATGAGGTTGAAAACGGGCTGATCAAGAACGCCGATTTCATCATTCCGACCGTGCACAACATGCTTGCTATCCGCCGGGCTTTGATGGTGGTTGCCAAACGCTATGTCAGCGTCGACGGCATCAACAGCGAACTCGGTCGGGCTGTTGGCAGGGTGGTGCGAGCCTTCGACCCCTGCATCGCCTGCGCGACAAAGTAGACTGGAGAGTTCAATTGCCTACCGACATTGACATCAAGAAAAACCATCCGCTGATGATGCGTTACTTCATCATCCTGGCGTTGGTCTCTATTGCGATTGCCTTTTTTATCAACACTCCCGCTCAGCTGTGGGAGGGTTTGGTGCGGATCAACACTGACCCCTGTCATCTTTTTTCAGATTTTGTGGCGGTCGGAGGTTTGGGGGCGACGCTCTTGAACGTGGCGTTGGTGATTCTTTTCGAATTGGCTATCATCCATTTTTCAAAAGCAACCATAACCGGTCCTTCTCTGGCAGCACTGCTAACGACCGGGGGCTTTGCCTTTTTTGGCACCAACCTTTTCAATACCCTGCCAATTGTGCTGGGTGTGATCGTTTATTCCCGCATCGAAAAAACCCCTTTGCGAAACCTCTTGATCCAGGCTTTCATGGGAACCGCTATTGGACCGCTGATCAATTATCTTGCCTTTGGGATCGGGCTTGAACTCACATTTAGCTTACCCCTGGCGCTTGCGATTGGTTTTTTGATCGGGCTGATTATCCCACCGCTATCCAGTTCCTTCCTGCGGTTTCACCATGGTTACAACCTTTACAATATTGGTTTTACTGCCGGAATCATCGGAATGATAGCGGTGGCAGTTTTTCGGTTGTTTGGAATCGAGGTTAATCCGGTTAGCATCATAGACACGGCTCACCGCCCTCAACTGGTAATCCTGATTGTGGTGATCTCGCTGAGCCTCGTGATTTTTGGGTTGATACTGAACAAGGGCAATATTCGCGATTACCCCAAACTCCTGAGCAACAGCGGCAGACTGCTTTCGGATTTTGTGGTCTTGCATGGCAATGGGTTGACGCTTTTCAATATGGGCGTAACAGGTTTTCTTTCGCTCGTTTTTGTGTTGGGCTTGCGTGGTCCGGTCAATGGCCCGATTGTTGGCGCAATGTTGACTATCACCGGTTTTGGGGCGCTTGGGAAACACCCTCGCAACATTGTGCCAGTGATGCTCGGTTCACTTGTCGCCTGTTTCTTTCACCGCGACCTCAACTCAACCGAGTCGATTGTACCGATCTTGTTTGGCACAACACTGGCTCCGATGGCAGGGCGTTTCGGTTTTCTGGTGGGTATGATTGCTGGCTACCTGCATATTGGGGTGGTAGGGCATGTATTGCCGCTGCATGGTGGATTGAATTTGTATAATAACGGATTTTCGGGTGGTTTTGTAGCCGCCGTGATGGTGCCATTGCTGGAAGCAGGCAAGAACGCCATTGACAGGAGAAAAACAAATGAACCGACGCGAATTTCAAAAGACCAGTAATATCGTCAGGGCATTGAGCCAGTATTTCCTGATGAAAGGCTGCGCTGAGGTGACTCTCGTAGTGCGACCGTCTGAAGATCATTGCACCATTACAGTGGCAGGTTCATTGGTAATCAATGAACAGGAACTGGAAGAGCTCAGCGGCTGGTTAAACCAGCCGAAAACAGCGGAAATGGAATATTATTATGACGACTTGCTCATCTCGGCGCTCGAAGATAACGAGCTTAGTCTGTTGGGGCTCATGATCGATCAGTCGCAGGTTAGCTACCAGGATGGCATGCTGCAAATCAAAGTAACGCGGTATTTCAGGGAATAAAAGCTTTTAGCACTCCCCGCGATATTCTGCCAGCAGGCGTTCGTAAAATTCGCTTAAAAAGGCATCGCGCTCGGCAGCAATTGCCTTGCCAGTATCGGTAAAAAGCTGATCTTTCACTTTTCGGAGCTTGAAAAGGTATTCATGATAAGAGCTGTGCGCTTCGCCTGGCTCTTTTTTGCCTGTCTCGAGGAACTGCTGCGAGGGTTCGCTCAAAACTGGCTGCCCCGCCAAAACGGCATAAGCAATCGTGCGGGCAGCGCCAACCGCACCCAAAACGTCCAGTTTGTCGGCATCGAACAGACACTGCGCTTCCAGCGATTCGGGTCGCTCGCCGCTGTGGCGGTAACGATGGGCACGGATGCAGTGCTGCACCGCTGCAATGCGCTCTGGTTCCCAACCTTTTTCCGCTAAAACTTCCCCGGCAAACTCAGCAGAAGTAATGTGATGCTCTTTGCGCTCCTGACCACCTTCGCTGGGGCTGGCGCCGCGGGAATCGTGCAAAAAAGCGGCTGCTTCAATGATTTCAAGGTCTGCGCATTCGGCTGTGCCAATACGCTCTGCCATTGCTCGAACGCGCAAAACGTGCTCAAAACTGTGCACTTCGTCTGCTTCTTCGTACCAGGATTTTGCTTCTTCGATTGTGATCGTCATAATCTGTCCAATTTGATCGTGCCGGTGCCACCGTCGCTTACCTTGTAGAGACAACCCAACATAGTCGCCTGTCCTGTGGGACGGCATGGCAACCGCTCCCTACATGGTCTCACTGATGCCGATACATTCTTTCTGTTATCCTTCGCCGCTCGACACCTGGTCAATCAAATCCTGTGCCAGTTTTTGCAAAGTTTCACGCTCTTCCTGTTCTTCGTGCTTACCCTTCCAATACAAATCCAGCAGCTCCCATGGGCTCATCGCGCTGGTTTCCTGACCATCAGCCAGGCGGCTGCGCGCCTCGCTCACCGGATTTTTATGTAATTTGAATTCGAACGCCTCTTTGGCATGATTAAAAAGACGCTGCTCGTCGATAAGCACCTCATAGTCAGCAGGATAGGTCACCTTGAGGCGGATGATGGCATCTTTGAGTTGCTCCTGGGTGGGCATGGCGGCGATCAATTTCTCGTTGACTTCGGTCTCGTCAACGAGCGTCACACTGCGGTCGATGAATTTGCGAATTGGCAATTTGCGCCATTCGTAGGTGGTTTGCCCCTTCTCAATTTGCGCAATCACAAAACCCTTGTCTTCATTGACCTCGCCAAAATCAACCCGCTCGATCGAACCAGGATAAACCACCGGCGGATGGTTGCCTTCGTTCAGGTCTTGAAAGCGGTGGATGTGACCCAGCGCCACATAATCGAATTGTGGGTTTCTTACGAGCCCCTGCGAAAGAATGACATCGCGTCCGATCTTGATCTCTTGCTCGTTTCCCAGTTTCGCGCCAGCGACCGAAGCGTGCGCCGTGAGGATGATTGGCAAGTCAGGGTCTGTCTCGCGCAGGGTGGTGCTAATCCATTCTGAGACTGTATCTTCAATAATCCGGAGGGGGTCTTCTTCGCCGCTTTCACCTGAAGTGACCACTGACATTATGCCCGCCCGCGTGATCCACGGAATTGCCATCACCTGGATCGGCAGCCCTCCCAGGTCTTTCGGGGTGAGCAGTTTCAGGCTATTGGCTACAGTGATATGCTCTGGCGCAAGAGTGTCGAACTCCTGCATCGCGTGGGCTTTTCGCTGGGAGGGTGAAATATCGTGGTTGCCGGTAACCAAAATCGTCGGAATGCCGGCTTTCGAGAGGCGCATCACGCGGCGACCCCACTCACGCTGGAAAGTAGGAGCAGGGGCACGGTCCTTGTAAGCGTCACCAGCAAAAATCACCAGGTCGACCTGTTCGTCGATAGCGGTTTTCACGATTGTGTCAAGACTGCGCAAGAAGTCCATCACCCGGGCTGGCAGCCCGGTCTCAGGGTCGTGCGCCCCAAAGTTGGTCATATCAATATGGGCATCGGCAAAGTGGAGAAGTTTGATCATGACCTAATTATAATAGAGGCGGTCACTCAAGCGCTACTTGAAAACAGCTTATTCAAGCAGCACTTGATAGGAATTTGCCAGGGATTGCCGTAGACTTTGAGCAAATCAAATTTCTGGAGGAAAAATGTTTGACACAAGAAAAACTGGAATGAAAATCGCGGCATTACGCAAAGCGAAAGATCTGACTCAGATGGACCTGGCAGATAAGATGATGGTGAGCTACCAGGCGGTAAGCAATTGGGAAAGGGGCAACAGCCTGCCCGATATCAGCAAGCTGGTAGACCTTTCACAAATACTCGGCGTGAGTATTGAAGAGCTGCTGGACTCTGAACGCGAAGCAAAAATCGTTGAGAGAATTGTCCACTCCCTTGGGGAGGTGCCGCTAAAAGAAGCAGCCAGGGTGGCAGTGATAATGAAACCGGCTGACCTGGAAGAGGTGATTGAAAAGAACCAGACCGAACAGCTGGACGGCGAAACGCTGGTTAGCCTGGCACCTTATGTGAGCACAGAAAAATTGATTGCAATGATCGATCGCGCAAAGCTTGAAGATATCGAAACGCTGATTGGTTTGGCACCGTTTTTGGATTCGAAAGCGTTAAGAGATATGCTCCTGAAGCAAAACAATTTACGTGGAGATCGCAGCAAGTTGGTTGGTTTCGCGCCTTTCATGGAGAGTTCAGATATTGTTGAAGTTTTGAAGCGCAACCAGGGACTTGAAGGAGGGCTCGAGTCCTTGATCGGGTTGGCACCCTTCCTGAAAAAATCTGACCTGGAAGAGCTGATTGAAAGCCTGCCAGAAGAGCAAACATTTTCCGATGCGCTGGTTGGAATCGCCCCATTCCTGAAGAGTAGCTATGTTTCACGCTTAGGTCGGCAGGCGCTGGACAAAGGCAAACGCGGTCTCTTCCGTATGCTGCTGCCTTTTATGGATGACACTGATTTCTAATTAATTCGGAATGTAAACAGGGCAGCTGAGGGTCATCCTCAGCCGCCTGTCCATGTTCAATGGGGGAAGCTCGCGCTTTCATCGAGTAAAATCTGGATATGACAGAAAACAAACGCCCTCAAATCTTACTTTCTAATGATGACAGCATCAACTCCCCCGGCTTGTGGGCTGCAGCGGAAGCACTTTCGAGCCTTGGTTATGTACACGTGGTCGCGCCCAGTGTCCAACAGACTTCAATGGGGCGGGCTTTACCCCGCGATGCCGACGGAACCCGAATAACCCAAAATTTGGTGGTCAATGGTCAAACCTGGGAGGTGCACGGCTATGGTGGCTCACCTGCCCAGGCAGTTTTACACGGTCTTCTGAGCGTGATGGCAGACATAAAACCTGACCTGGTTGTTGCTGGTATCAACTATGGTGAAAACGTCGCCTCGGGTGTGACAATCAGCGGTACGGTAGGTGCCGCGCTTGAAGCAGCCTCCTTTGGTTATCCGGCACTGGCGGTGTCGCTGCAGACAGAGACCAGTGAACACTTCAGCCTCTCAGATAAGGTCGATTTCAGCACTGCTGCCTGGTTTACACACTATTTTGCCGAAAAAATGCTGCGCTTTGAAATGCCTTTTGATGTCGATGTGCTCAAAGTGGACGTGCCAGCCAAAGCTAGCCCGGATACCCCCTGGATCGTGACGCGCCAGTCGCGCCAACGCTATTTTGAGGTGACCTCAACGTTTGACCCGGAAACCGGCGTGGAGACAGTTGGCTATGAAGGCAGAGTCGATGAAGCCACTGTTGAAAGCGACAGCGATTTGAAGACTGTCTTGATCAATGGGCTGGTTTCAGTTACGCCAATCAGCTTAGACTTGACATCGAGAGTTGATTTTGGGAGTTTACGGCGGTTGTTGGAATCGTAGGTAGCAACAGCCAGGTACTCGTCTTGTACGATGGCACGGCAATCAGAGTGGGCGGAAGCAGTCCAGTCTTTTTCCTAAAGGTTGAAGCGGATTTCGATAATGTCGCCGTCCTGGACGATATAATTCTTGCCTTCAACGCGCAGGCGTCCATGATTACGAGCTTCAGCGGTGCTGCCATAGGTCATCAAATCGTCAAATGAAATCACTTCAGCGCGGATGAAACCTTTTTCCATATCTGAGTGGATCGTTCCAGCAGCCTCGCGAGCGTTGCTGCCTTTTCGCAGTGTCCAGGCATGCACTTCCTTCTCGCCGGCGGTGAAGAAACTGTGCACATTCAACAAATCGTAAGACACCTTAATTAAGCGCGAAATGCCTAACTCGCTCACTCCAAACTCTTTCATGAATACTTCTGCGTCTTCCGCCTCGAGAGCCATGATGTCCAGCTCCAGTTTCGCTGGCAAACTGACCACGGTTGTATGGGGGTGCGGGCTGGTATATTCAATTTGAGGCTGATCTTCAGACTGATTAAAAACAATGATCTGTGGTTTTCTGCTTAAAAATCCGAAACTCGAGACAACTTTTTCTTCCTCTGCTGTGAACTTGTAGTGCCTGAGAGGATTACCGTCATTGAGTGTCGCTTCCAGACGTTCGAACAAATCGATTTCCACCTGAATAGCTTCGCGGGGGCGCGAAACCCCCCGGCGGTGCTCTTCACGCAGTTTTTCAAGACGGCGTTCGATCATAACCAGATCATTGAGGATAAAATCTGTGTCCATGGTTTCGATATCGCGAATCGGGTCGACACTGCCAGCCAGGTTCGGAACACTGGCATTTTCAAATTGACGGGCGACATGCAGGAAACCATCCATCTGTGCCAGCTGGTTGATCATCACGCCTGGCAAGCCGGCACGCCCAGCAGAACCATCCAACCCTGCGATATCGGCAAAAACAACTTTCGCATAGACGACTTTCTTCGGGTTATACATTTGGGTCAGCGCTTCCATCCGTGGATCCGGAACGTCCACCACCGAAGTGTGCACCTCAAAGTGCCCGGCTGACATTTCAGCGGCGATGCCGGCGCCGGTGAGTGCGTTGTAGATAGTTGTTTTTCCAGATTGAGGCAGACCAATAATTCCTAATTGCATTTCGCGCTCCTGAAGTGAATGAGACTCTTGATTATATCTTATTGCCCAAAGCTTTCCTGTGATCTGGAACGAGAAAACCCATCTGGATGTCCTGCCAGCAGTAGTATCGTGAGCATTCAATCACCGCTTACATAATCAAACCTCCCCCAGCACAAGTACTGCAGATAGGCATTGAAAACCAGAATATTAACAGTGATTCCATTGGGGTGGGTTTGGCTGATGAAGAAATTTCAGCTTTGCTCAGGTTCTGAACCCACCCTTGCCGTTGTTATCATATGCATTGAGTATCGCTGATCTGTATGATACTTGTCACATAACGACGCAGTTTTCGTGTATATTGAAGGGAGCGTAAATTGTAATAACCCTGGAGGATAAATGAAGAAGATCGTTATTGTGTTTTTGGTGCTAATGCTGGTGCTTACAGCATGCTCCCTGCCCCGGTTGGTAAAAGTTGAAGACCAGCCCGAACCCACTGCCACAAAGGTGGTTGTTATCACCCAAGAACCCGAACCACCTGCAGCCGATCCAATCGCAACTGACATTATAGATCTGGACGTGACAAAAAACATTTTGATGTCAGAAGATTTTTCAGTTGATGTTGGCACCTGGAATACGGGTGTCTGGGAAGGTAACGCCGGGGAAGATTATATTTCTGATGGTGAATACTGGGTGATTGTCAAAGAAGAGAACTATATGCTTTCGAGCCAGGCTTCTTATACTGGCACACCAGATGTAGTCATGGAAGTAGAATCGCGTTTGCACTCTGGTAGTGAAGAAAATGGTCAGGGTTTCGTTTGCCGATATAGCGATCAAGACAACTTTTATTTCCTTTACATCGGCAACGATGGTTATTATGCCATTGAAAAATTCGTTGACAATGTCTATGAGACCCTCGCGTCAGACTTTGACACCGATGTGATTGACCCAATCCAGAACCTGGTCAGGGCTGAATGCAATGGCAACAAACTGAGGTTATGGGCAAATGGTAAGCTGCTTGCTGAGGTAGAAGATGACTCGCTTGTGGATGGAGCTGTCGCCCTGTATACGCGCAGTTGGGATGAAGGCAACATTACCATTGCTTATGACAATTTCATGATATATGACCCGAACCCTAACTTTTTTGGTCAGGGAGTCAGCGATGACTATCCCATCGGGCACTTGCTATTCTCTGACGATTTTGAATCCGGTCCGGGTAACTGGCTGGTCGGTAATTACAACCAGGTCGATCTCGAAATTTCATCGGGCTGGCTTACCTACACAATGAAGGAACCCAACCGGGAGGTCTGGGATGTCACCAGAGAGGTCGATGCTGGCGATGTCAGGATGGAAGCCTACTTCAGCAACGATGCAGCGCAGACCGAGAATATTCAAGGTTTTATCTGCCGCTTCCAGGATAATGATAATTTCTACCGGATCAGCTTTGGCAATGACGGCTACTTAAGGGTTGGAAAAGTAGTCGACGGCACGTGGACATCCTTTGTTGACGAATATGAGAGCAGCGGGGCGATTGACCCCAACTTCAATTGGGTGGAAGCCAGCTGCGAAGGGAATACGTTGCGGCTTTGGATTTACGGTGTGCTGGTGGTCGAAGCCTCTGACCCGGAAAACACCTTTGACTCAGGTGACGTTGGCTTCATCGTTGGTACTTTTGACGACCCCAATGTGGTTGTTAGCATCAATGATTTTGTGGTGATATCACTGGATTAATGTAACGAATCGATCGTGCCGGCGTCCCAATTCCGGACACCGATCGTGTAATCGTCTGCACGGTCAGGAGGCCAGCACGATCGAAAGAGACAAAAGAAAATGGCGGTTAATACCGCCATTTTTATCGAATTAGCATAAAACCGTACCTATAGAACGACTTCCTTCTCATCGGTTGTGGCATTCTCAATATTCCGGGTAGCCTTTTCAGCTTTTCGGGCAGCTTTCTCCGCTTTGCGAGCTTCTTTTGCCTGCCGCTTAACCAGCCGGGCTTCGTCTTGCGCCGCAAGGATGATGGCAGTGCGCAGGACCTGGTAAATGTAATACACCAGGAATGCGATCGCCGCCACAAAGACAATAATGCTGCCGATGGTCAGCCCATACGGTTCACCTTGGATTGATACTGTCCAAATATACCCACCGGTGCCGGTAAAATACAGGACCGTGTTGAGGATAACCACAAACAAGCGCACCTCGGTTGGTCCGATGCCGATGCTGGTCATCTCGAAAGTGCCGGTTACATGGGTCTTCAGGTAAACCTGGATCATCAGCAACAGCCAGCCACAAAGCGCCAGCATGGTGATGTCAAAGCGGGCGATACCCGAAAGACCAATCCCTGCAAAGATAATCAGGCAGGTAATGCCGTCGATGGCGTGGTCGACATAATAACCAAAATTGGGGCGTTCGTGCTTGCGATAACGCGCCAGGGTGCCATCGAGACTGTCACCAAACCAATTTATGAAGAAACCCAGGGTGGCTACAAATAACCAGGGGTTGCCTTTGATCTCGCCCCGACCGACCATTGCGTAGGCAAAGCCAGCAACAACAGAGCCAAACAAGCCAAACACGGTCAGCATATCAGAATTGACCCAGGCAGGCATCTTTCGGGCAAAAAACTGCAAGGCTGGACGTTCCAAGGGACCAAGAAAAATATCATTGACCCTTATATCATTCTTTGCGCCTTCATTTTCGTTTGTCATTAGACCTCTTATAGAATATTTTTAATCAATGGTTGAACTTCAGGCCAGACCGGATAAAACATTGACCAGTCTGACGCGTGTTTACGAATAAACGCTTCGGTTGGCTCTAAAACCTTGGCTACATTGACCAGGTTTTCTTCCATCAAATCATCGCGCGCTTCCATAATGATTGGTGGGGAGGCATCAATAATAAATGTGCCATCTTCCTGGCGTGAACCGCAAGCCACGTGGGCAATCGCGCCGGTTTCGAGGCAAAGACGGGCGTAAAAAGTAGGTATCGCTGCCGGTCTGCCAAAAAATACAGGCTTATATTTTGAATCTTCAGGGTTGTCGAGTGGGCGATCAATGCCCGTCGCCAGGGCATACCCCTCTTTTAAAGCTTTTTTAGCACCGCGAAACGCACTAAAGGAGATCGGATTTACAGTTATTCCCACGGCTTCTCTGAGTTTGTTTTGTTCTTTATAAGCGTTGCTGGGGTTGGGGTATGCCAGCACATAAAGCGGGACGTTGATCCAACTTAGTGCCATCATGAAAAAATCGAAATTGCCGATGTGGGGTCCCAGGATGAAAGTAGGTATCTTTTGATCGCGGATGCCATCGAAAGCACGCTCTGCTGCCGGGGTCAGCCGGATCAGATTGCGACCTTCCTCTGGGTGCTGATAGTAATAATAATATTCAGCCAATGAAATGGTTTGGGAGGTGAGCACACGTTGGGCTTGTTCCTGCAATTCGGCTTTATTGAGTCTCTCGCCAGTAACCACCCATTGATTGGCTTTGATAGTGCGCACCAGATTGCTGGATTGGCGCGCGGAAATAACCTTGGCGATAAATCTTGCCAGACTGCGTAGAGCATGGAGAGAAAATGTCTTCCCAGCCCACAAGCCTGCCTTGATTGCCGCCGACTCTTGAACAAATTCTTTGATTCCCATGTGTTTTAAATTGTACTCTATGAATTCTATAACACATTATTATAAAGTTCGTTGTGCAAACCTATAAAGTTTGTGACAATTGTCAGGCTTTTCTGTAAAGATGAATCCGACGAAGCACATGTGAAACCAGGAAGACCACTGAGGCTAACAGGATGATTACCGGACCTGCCTGGACATTGGTTTGGAATGAAACCACCAGGCCGACGAAACAAAAAAAGATACTGAGCAAAAAGGAAGAGATCATAATCCAACGCATGTCTTTGAAGAAGTTGAGCGAGATCGCCGGTGGTATCGTAAGTAAGGCGATCACCAAAATCAGACCGACCATGCGCATGGCAACCACCACGGTCAACCCAACCAGTACCAACATGGTCAGGTAGATCAGGGTCACTGGCAGGTTGCGAACGGTGCTGAAAGTTTCGTCATAAGAAATTGCCAGAAGGCTGCGATAGAAAAAGAAAGCAAATCCGAGCACCAGGAAGGCAACCACTGTCATTAGGACCAGATCGCTCCTCGAGACTGCCAAAATGCTGCCGAACAGGTAACTCATCAGGTTGGCTTTATAGCCGGGAGTCAGGGAGATGAATATGATGCCGACTGCCATGCCGATCGACCACATCACCCCGATGAGGGTGTCGGCACCTGATTTTGACTTTCGCTGTGCCGCGCCCATTACCAGCGCCGAGGTTGTGCTGAAGAGCAGCGCCCCAATCATGGGGTCTTGCCCAAAATAATATGCCAACCCTACCCCGCCATAAGCGGCATGGGCGATACCACCGCTCAGCGAAACAATCCGATTAAGCACGACCAGTGTGCCGATGATGCCAGTGGCGAGGCTGATCCAAAAACTGGCGATCAGGGCATTGCACATGAATTCATAAGAAAAAATCGAAGCCAGCTCTTCAATCATGGTGTTCCTCGTGTTGGTGGCTGGGAAGCACGCGATGTGGAACCCCGTGCGCCAGGAGGTCAACGGGGCAATCGTAGCCCGCTTCCAGCATTTCTGTAGTAATCTCTTTACCACCATGGTAGACCAACCGGCGATTAACGCAGCCGACGGTCTTTACGTAAGTTGAGATAGCCGTTAAGTCGTGGGAAATGAGCAAAATGGCGATGCGCTTGTTCAATTCAGCCAACAGATCATAGAGCTGCACGCTGGATTGGCTGTCAACGCTGGAAGTTGGTTCGTCCAAAAGCAGGATTTCCGGCTCAGCAGCCAGGGCGCGGGAGATATAAACTCGCTGCCGCTGACCGCCAGAGAGTTCATTCATGGTGTGTTTGCGAAAGGCAAACATGCCCGTCTCACGTAAGGCAAGCTCAATCGCGGCTTTGTCATGCTTAGAAAGATCGAAATTTTGATGCAGACCCGGTTTCAGCCGCCCCATGGCAACCACATCCCAAACGCTGATGGGGAAATGCTTATCTTCCACCTGGAATTGGGACACATGACCGATATTCTGGCGCCCCCTGGCTGGGTCATGCCCCATCACTTTCACATAGCCTTTTTCAGGCTTAAGCAGCCCAAGAATCACCCGAATCAGCGTGGTTTTGCCCCCGCCGTTTGGTCCGATCAGACCGACATAGTCGTCCTGGAACATCTCAAAATTTACATCTTCCAGGACGGTGTCGGCTTCGTATCCCGCCCACATATTCTTGATTTCTATTACCGGTTTCTTTTCTGTGGCAATCAATTTAAAGCCCCTTTCAGACTTTCAGCGATGAAAAGCATATTAGCTTCCCAATCGTAGGTCAATGGGTCAATTTCGATAATTTCGTTGATGCCTGCCTGGGTTGCAAAAGTCTGCACGTTCAGAGGGCTGGTGCCAGGTTGGGTGAAGAGCGTATGAATGCCGTAAGTTTGCGAAGCCGCAAGGATCTCAGCAAGCTGTGTGGGGCTGGGCTCTTGCCCGTCCACCTCAACCGGAATCATCACTAATCCGTAAGCCTCAGCAAGGTAACCCAATGAAGGGTGGATAATCAGGAATTCCCTGCGCTCGGACTCGCTCAGTAGCTGAGTAACTTGCTCGTCGATTTCATCAATTCTGCCGATAATGTTTTCAAGATTGCTTTGAAAAACCGGTGCGTTCCGGGAGTCAGCGTTTTCCAGAATTGCAGTGACGTTCCTGGCAATTTGTTTCATATTTGCCGGAGAAAGCCAGACATGCGGGTCGAACCCTCCGTCTGAATGGACTTCATCGTGATCGTGCTCACCATGTTCGTGCTCAACTCCAGGAATGCGCTCTACACCTTCAGTGATATCGATAATTTTCAGGCTGTCGTTTGCCGACATGAATTTTGGCAGCCACACAGCTTCAAACTCGACGCCTACACTGAGGTAGAGGTCTGAGACAGCGATGGCAGTCATTTGCGCCGGGCTCGGTTCGTAGGTGTGGGGGTCATCACCACTGGTGGTAAGCGATTGGGTTTGAACGTGTTCGCCCCCAATTTGGTCAACCACCCATTGAATTGAAGCGATGCTGGTTGAAATTTTGATGCGGTCGTCATCAGAAAAAGTTTCGCTGTTTGAAGGCAGACCGCAGGCTGAAAGGACGAGTGCCAAAACTAGGAAGAAAGGAAGGTATCGTCTCATGGCTATGCTCGCTGGGGAAGAGTTTTTTGACATTCTGGGCAGAGCCCAAACAATTGCAAAATGTGGTCGCGAACTTTGAAAGCGGTTTCTTTCTCCACCCGCAGTACCAACTCATTAATATCATCCGACCCCGAAAATTCGAGGGCTTTACTGCAATTTTGACAGACAATATGGTGGTGATGTCCGATCGTGCCAAGCATATAGCCAGGGTTGTGCTGTGAGTCGTAAACCACGGTTACCAACCCCAGTTCTAAGAGTAAATCGAGCGTTCGGTAAACGCTCACCAGCCCGATCTTGTTGGAACCTTGCAGCTGCTGATGGATTTGCTGTGGTCCAAGGGCAGTTTCAGTGTTGGCTAGCAGTTTCATAATCCGCTTTCGCGGTTCTGAGAGACGATAGCCATGCTGAGAGAGAATTTCTTTCCAGTCCATATTATTAGTTACCCTTATTGAAAAAGTTTTTCATTAGGGCTGTATTATATGCTGATATTTCTTCAGCAAAAATAACCTGTACAAGCGTCGGGCACATACAAGTTTCATTAGAAAGCCAATTCGTTGATTATGCAAACAGAAATCACCCGGTCATTCTGTTATAATCGCAGGGCTTGAGATAAAGATTGGAGAATTAGTATGGAAACTATTCAGAACGATACTGTTGTTCAGATTGCGTATAACCTGACCGTTGAGGGTGAGGAAGTGGAATCAAACCTGTTGGAATACCTGCAGGGGCATGGGAACATTATTCCCGGATTGGAAAAAGGATTGGCGGGGATGCAAGAAGGCGAACGCAAGGCTATCCACGTCGCTGCAGCTGATGCTTACGGTGAACTGGACCCGAAAATGGTGATCGAAGTCAACCGCGAGTCTTTCCCCGAAGATTTCGAAATTCGACTGGGCGAGCCGATGAAC
>Ga0209510_1001636_pt1 | contig 24878 bp, 24 predicted proteins | sample BiotimSIPDNA_FD_185749 | JGI IMG/M metagenome (GOLD analysis project Ga0209510, IMG submission 185749) | Anaerobic biogas reactor microbial communites from Washington, USA - Biogas_R1 time_0 SIP DNA (SPAdes) (version 2) | ecosystem: Engineered > Bioreactor > Anaerobic > Unclassified | place...
GATGTCCTCTTCGTTGGGCTCGATGATCTCCTTGGCGTTGCGGGTCCACCAGCGGGCCTCGTCCTGAACGGCCCGCTCGTCCACGGACGCGGTCATCTCGTCGAAGAGCTTCTCTTCGACGGCCACGACGTCGGCGCCGAGCCGTTTCTTGACCTCGTCGGGCGACTGGGCCGCGGCGGTGCCGCGGGCCGGCGGGAACAGAAGGACCCGCGTCTGCTTCATCATGGGCACGACCCGCAGCAGGCGGAGGGCCCGCTCGAGCTCATCGTAGTCGCTGCTGGCGATGAGGCTGACGCGGTGGCCCCGGCTGTGCCAGCGGGGGGCGTACATCCAGTCGTGGCCGCTGGCCGGCAGCGAGAAGACGATCATGGGATGGGCCCCCTCGAGGATCGGCCCGACGACGCCGGTCAGGGCGAAGTTGCGCGTGTTGATCGTCAGCACCGGCGCGCCCGGTCCGGCCTGGGCCAGCAGGGCCGCCGTCTGCTCGGCGCTTCGCGATTCCCCGATGACCAGCTCCACGTTGCCCAGGTCCTTCTCGGCCTTGGCCAGGCGGGCCTTGGCGGCCTCGACCTGCCGGGTGTCGGCCCCCCAGTCGCGGTCCTGTGGCGCCGGCTCGCCGGTGAAGATCACGCAGATCCGCGACTTGCCCCTCGGTCGGGGCGTCGGCGATGACGCGGCCCATGCGTGTGTCCATGTCGCCCCGGCCAGCAACAATCCGCCGGCCACTCCTGTCCCCAAGAACTCCCGTCGCGTGCACTGTTCACACATGGCCAAGACCTCCGAGCCAAAGTGATCGGGTATAGGATTTCGACGGCGCCGGCCTTTCAGGCGAGCGCTTCCTTGCAGAACTGAACGCATTGGGTTGTTTCGGCGACGGAGTTCGAGCCCTGCGGGACTCGGTACTCCAGCTCGATGTCGGCCGGGATGTCCCACTTTTCTCTCTTGAGCAACTGGAGGACCAGGGCCACCGGCGTGTCGCCCTGGCCGAACGGCATGTTCGGGCCGTTGTTGACCTTGCGGTCCTTCAGGTGCAGGCTCAGAATCCGATCGTGAAACTTCTCGATAATCGGGATCGGCGACTGGTTGGTGCCCGCGACGTAGTGGCCGATGTCGAAGTTGATCCCGAGGTGCTTGCCGTACGACAGGATCGGCCCGTCGTAGGTCGTGGGCGTCATCTGCGTGTGGTTGTGGAAGCCGATCATGATCTTGTGCTTGTCGGCGATGGGGCCGAGCCGTTTGGCCGCCTCTTCCGACAGCTCGCGTGTGATGCCCCGGGCGCCGAGCGCCTTGGCGACGTTGAAGTAATAGTCGATCTCGCCGTCACTCATGTTGCCGTCGCCGATGTTGCCGAACTTGACGATGTGAATGTTGACGCCGGCGTCATTGTACATCTTCCGCAGCGCCCGGAACTTCTCCATCGGGGCCGACAGTCGCCACTGGAGTTGTGCCTCGCGGCTCTGCTGCATGGCCTTGCGCTGCTCGTCGGTCATGTCGCGGCGTCCGCGCATCGCGGCGGGGACTCCGGCGTACTGCTCGACCGGCTCGCCCATCAGCTCGATCGAGCTGATCCCGCACTGGACGACATACTTGAGAATGTCCTCGGCGGTGCCGGGCAGGTCGCGGAAGCTATAGGTGATCGTCCCGATCTGCACGCCGCTGAATCTGGAGTTGGGTTTGCCCGCCGCCTGGGCGCTCACGCGGCGCAGCGCGCCGCCCGGCGTCATGGCCAGGGCCGCCGCGGCCGCCGCACTGCCCAGCAGATCCCGCCGGGAGATCGTTCGTCGTTCGTTGCTCTTCATGGATGTGCTCCTCAATATCAGCACCAGTTCAGGTGATCGCGCGGCGCCAGACGCCGCATGAAGAGGCTCTTGTCGGCCTCCTCGTCGTTGGTGATCTTCATGTTCTTCGCGTCCCAGAGCAGCGTTCGGCCGGGGTGCACCAGGGCGATATCGCCGAGGACGATGATCTCCGACAGCGGACCGGCGTAGTCGAACGACGACATCGCGACGTCCTCGCCCTTGCAGGCCAGCGTCCAGTTGTCGAAGTGCGTCCGGCCCTTGCAGCGGAACGCCACCTGCGGCGGCCGGGGCGTCTCCTTCATCGCGGTCTCGGGAATGATCCGCGCGCCCTGGCTGTGGCTGCCCGCCATGATCGAAGCGTGTTCGCCGACCATGACCGATCCGCTGTCGATCCCGCGACGCTCGGGCTCCAGATGCTTGGGACGCGGGAACTCGATGTCGTCGCCCAGGTAGTATTTCATCGTGACCGGGGGCATGTCCCCGCGCGGGCCGAACTCATACGTGATGACGCCGGACCGTGGAAGCGATCCGGGATAGGCGGGGGTCTTCACGTCCGCCCGCACGCTGAGCGGCACGCGCAGGTCCAGGGCGTAATACGCCGGATCGAAGATATGCGCGGCCATGTCGCCGACGGCGCCGCTGAAGTGGGTGTAGCGAATCCACTCGCGGTTCATGTAGCTCGTGCTGAACGGGATCATCTCCGCCCGGTTCAGGTACAGGTCCCAGTCCAACGTTTCCGGCACCTTGGAGCCCTCCACGACCGGCTTGTCGATCCAGTAGTTCTTGGTGGAATAGCAGATGACCTCTTTGATAGGGCCGACCGACCCGGCCTGGCCCCAGTCCCGCAACAGGGCCGAGCTGCTGCCCGAGTGGCCCTGGTTGCCCATCTGCGTGACGACCTTCGGATGCTTCTTCGCTTCCTCCGCCAGCAGACGCACCTCGTTGACCGTGTGGCAGAGCGGCTTTTGGCAATAGACATACTTGCCGTGCCGCATGGCATACAGGCAGATTGTGTAGTGATTGTGCTCGGGCGTGGCGATCAGCACGGCGTCGATGTCCTTGCCGATCTTGTCGAACATCACGCGATAGTCGGTCCAGAGCTTGATCCCGTGCAGATTCGTGCGACTGCGGATCTGTTTGCCGCACCAGTCGGAATCGACGTCGCACAGGGCGATCACGTTGTCGGTTCCCGCCAGATATTCGGCGTTGCTCGAACCCTGCATGCCCACCCCGATGCAGGCGATGTTGAGCTTGCTGTTGGGCGAGGGGCCCGCCTTGAGGATGTTGAACGGCGCCACACCGATCGCCGATGCGGCCAGGGTACTCTTGAGAAAGTCGCGACGTCTCATCGATTTCATGGTCTGTGCCTCCACCCAAAAGGGATTGCCATCGTACCACGGCCATCGAGCTTGCCTTCCATGCCTCACAGGTTACCCCCAACCCCCCCGGGCCGCAACCCCAAAACGAAGTGTGCCGGATGGGCTTGTCGATCCGGCCCAAACATGCTACCGTTACGGCGACCGTGAGGCATTCCGCAAGGCGGGGGGACTCTACCAATGGCTCTCCCCCGATTCCAACAGACCCTCTGCCGCCCAGGCGGGTCAGGTGCTCTCGATGTGAATCTCGTGGGGCAGGTCGTTGAGCGGGCAGGCGGGGCACCTGGGGGTGGGTTTGCAGAAGTCTTTGCCGGTGCGGACGAGCAGGGCGTGGTATTCGTTGAACAGCGTCACATCGGGTTCGAGGTTGGACTCGAAGAGATACTGCAACTGCTCGTAGTTGATGTCCGGCTCGATGAGCCCGTGTCGGACCGCGACGCGAGCGGTGTAGGTGTCCACCACGAAGACGGGGCGATCCATCGCGTACAGCAGGATCGAATCGGCGGTCTCCGGGCCGATGCCCGAGATACCCAGCAGTTCTTCGCGCAGCCGGCGGGTCTCGACGGCGTCGAGCGTCTCGAGTGCGCCGCCGTACTCGTCGAAGAGCCACTGTGTGAAGTTCCGCAGTCGCTTGGCCTTGAGGCGGAAGTAGCCGGCCGGGCGGATCAGCGGTTCCAGTTCGGCCGCATCGAGCGCGTGCAGCCGGTCCGGCTCCAGACAGCCGGCCGCCTGCAAATTCGCGATGGCCCGGGCGACGTTTGTCCAGCTCGTGTTCTGCGTCAGGATCGCGCCGACGATGATTTCGAATCGCGTCTGGCCCGGCCACCAGTGCTGCGGGCCAAACGCATCGAACAGACGCTGGTAGATGTCCATCAACTGCTGTCGCATTGTCATGGGATGTGGTTTCCAACTGTTCTGCGTTCGGGTTCTGCTTGACCGTCCTCTGTCGTGGCGCGCCGGGTCAGATAATGCCGCGCCCGCCGCTATTGTAATCCCATCGGCGGTCAAGTAAACTCCCGGATGCCATCGACCCGTGCGACGCGGCGCGCCCGCCGGGCGGGGGCCGAACGAAGGGAATCTGTGGTGCTTCGCCAATGGCCGGCCGGAAGAAGAACAACAAGCCAAGCTACTCGACGAGCCAGTTGCTCAATTACGAGAGCGACTCCTATCTGGAGCGCACCAGCCGGCCGGTGTACGCGATTGTCTTCCTGCTGCCATTCCTCATTTTCTACGAGATCGGCACGATCGTGATCAACACCGACGTGCTGAACCGCTCGCAGGTCCGCGTGGTCGCCTTCGTGTGGCTCCAGCAACTGCTCCAGTATCTCGGCACCAGCAGCCGGATTGCCTGGATCGCGCCGCCCCTGGTCGTGATCCTCATTCTGATCGGTCTGCAACTGGCCTCGCGCAAGCGATGGTATTTCTGCGTCGGCGACTACATCCCCATGGTCGTCGAGTGCGTTCTGCTGGCGGTCCCGCTGATCGTCCTGAGCCTGTTCTTCAACAACCCGTCGTTGGCGCCGAACGGCAGCCGGGCGGCGGCCACCTGCGTCGTCGATCGTGCGGCCGGAACGGACGCCGGGCCGGCGGTGCCCCTGGCGACCGAGGCAAATGGGCACTCGTTGATGGCCAACATCGTCACCGGCGTCGGGGCCGGCATCTATGAGGAACTGGTCTTCCGCCTGATTCTGATCTGTCTGCTGATGATGTTTTTTCAGGACCTGCTCGGATTGAGCCATGCCAACGCGATCGTATCGAGCGTGCTGATCTCGGCGGCCCTGTTCAGCGCGCACCACCACATCATCGTTCTCGACGGACAACTCGGACGCAACGCCCCGTTCAACTGGACGGAGTTTGGTTTTCGGACGATGGCCGGGGTCTACTTTGCCGCCTTGTTCGCCATCCGAGGCTTCGGCATCACCGCCGGCACCCATGCGTTTTACGACATTATCGCCACCCTGATCAACGCCTTGGTCTTCGACCATTGAGCCCCCGACCGGTTCCGTTTTTTTTCGAACACGACGGCGAAAAAATCCATATCATCCTTAGTCTCGCTGCGCAATGGGCTTGCGAGACAATCGTCCCATAAGGGGCTCGTAACGGCCTATCAGTACTGATATTGCGCTTGAACGGCTGCGGGTGTTTTGATACAATACGTTGAAATCCATGGCCGCGTTTTTGGGGTTTTTCGTGATGGAATCGCCACAAGCCAATGTCGCCGTCGATCAACTGACGTTCAGTCTCTTTCAGAGGCCTCTGCACCCCGAGCTGTTCCAGCTTTACGCCACCCGGCAGCTCAAGACCGAGAAGTATGAGGCCCTGATCTGGGTCACCGGTTGCACTCATGTCGTGAGCGTCTTCTCGGGCGACGTGTGCCTCAGCGAGGTGGTCAGCACGCCGGGGCAATTGCTGCCGCATCGCGGCCTGGTCGAGCGGTTCCAGTTCCGCGGCCCGCGCACGCATAAGTGCACGCTCAGTCGCGGGGTCAGCTACATGACTGATTTCCAGGTCGAGAAGATGAGCCCCAATCTCTATCGGCAGAGCTATGCCGATCTGGAGCGCTTCGCCCGCAACCGCGGGGTCTTCGTGAAGTTCCCGGAGCTTGAGATGGACGGATTGCAGCCGTTCTGCTATGTCGACTTCGAGGCGCGGCGCAGCGAGTTGCACATCCACACCTTCGCGGCCTATCCCGATCAGGTCACGATGATCAAGACACAATCGCTCTTCGATTTCCAGTAAGAGCGGTGTTCTCAGGCGTGCTGTAGCTCGACGTTCTGTCGCAGCACGTCGATTTTTCCCTGGATCTCCGTGGCCATGCGGCTGTTGGGGAAGTCCCGAACGATCTGCTGGCCCACTTCCAGCGCCGTTTCCCACCGCTTGTCCGAGATCGCCATCGCAAACTGCACGCCCATGTTGTGCAGCTTCGTTTTGAACACGTCCCGCGCCGCCTCCTGCAGGGCCAGTCCCTCGTTCGGCGTCAGATACATGTCCAGCTCCCGAAGGATCGCCAGACTGCGATCCGTATCCTGCTCCTGGACGGCGTCGTCCCAGGCGGCCATGAGGATCTTCTTTCGCTCCTCCTTGCTGTCCACCAGTTGCTGACGCATGGCCCGGGCCTTTTCCGAGGTGGGATGCTCGCGGATCAGCGCCTCGATCTGCACGCTGGCCTTGGCCCAGCGGGCGTTGCGAAAGTGCATGCGGATGTGCTCGAGGGCCTGATCGATCCGCTCGTCTTCGGTGGCGTTGCGGTAGCTGTCCACCTGCTGGCGCAGTTCGGCCGCCAGCGCCCGGTAGCCGGAATGAACGCTGATCTCATCGATGATCTCGTAGGCGCCTTCGAAGTCCTTCTGTTTGAGTTTCTCGAAAACGGCCTCCCGCAACGACTGGCGGTCGTCCTCGCGAAACGCGATCGCCTTGACCGAATCGCTGATCCGCGCGCAGTGGTTGATCTGCACCAGGTCGCGCCGAATGTCCTCCAGCGCCTTGGTCGCTTCGGCCATCTTGGCACTGTTGTCGCGGAGCGTCTCGACGATTCCCGAGACGCGCGACAGCATCGCCAGAAGGGCCCCGAGAAAGATCAGCGAGCCCAGCAGGAACACGAGGTTGCGCAGCGCCTCGGTGTTCTCGAAGGTTCGGGTGAACAATGCCAGCAGCAGGACGAATCCCAGTGTCGCGCCGATCACGGTGAAGTGCCATTTGAATTGCCGAACGTGGCTGTCTTTTTCCGAGTCCATGAGCCTTTTCTCCAACAGAGCAAGGAGCCTCAATTACAGCCAACCTCATCCAGTATATCCGTCGGCCGCTGTGCGGTCAACCGAACAAGCGAGGGGTGGGTCTCGATCCGACGCAGGGGAACTCGAATCGTCGTGCCGCCGGGCGCCGGTTGCGGCGTCGGCGGTTCGGTCGCAAGGCAGGAGTGAAGCCGCTGTCGTGTGAGCCATCATCGAGTTCTCCTGGGCGCAGCACCACGTTCATGGCAATAGACGCTTCTGGGGTCTGTTTTATTCTCGCGGTGTGGAGATTGACGTTGCGCGGTTCGCTCGCCGGGGTCCGGGCGCAAAAAAAGAACCGAAGCGATGAAGCCCCGGCTCTTTGGAGACGGCCTTTGCATGACCGAATATAGAACAAGGGTATGATCTATACAGCCGTCTCAAAACCAAGATATAGAAGAAAAGAGCGCAAAACCACCTCTCCCATTATACCACGTTCACCCGTTTTGGCAAGCGCCCGGGCGGGACAAATCGCGTGCCCTCCGTCGTTGGGGGCGGCAGTCATTCGACGGTGGCCGGCGCGACGCAATAGATGTAGGCCAACGGTTCGGTCCCGGTGTTCTCGACGTCGTGCAGGGTCCTCGGGGGGATATAGGCCACCTTTCCCCGGCCCACCGCGAGGTCGGCGGCGCCCCCGATGTGGACCACGCCTTCGCCGGCCAGGAAGACCAGCAGTTCCTCGTGGTCCTTGGTGCTGTGCTGTCCGCAGGACTTGCCCGCTTCGAGGTAGACGCGGCCGGACCGCATCCCACACGTCTGGGGTTGGCCGTCCAGGAGCTTCTGATACTCAGGCTTGCTCTCCAGCTCAATAGAAAACGCATTTCGTGATGATGCCATTCGATCTCCTTATGAAAAAATGACCGGAATCGATTCTTGGGGATGTTGATAGGCCATGAATCGGGACTTGTCAACCGCCGAGTTCGGCCTCGGCGCCCGCCGTGATGTCCGGCGTGCCGGGATTCATGATCCCAGCCCCGCTCGAGGGCAGATGAGAAAAAGGAAGTTGCTGGAATTTTTTGCCTTGCGTCGGGTAGCACGAGTCGGCTATTGTTATGCATGGTAACACGAAATAGCGTTGCGTATGCGCCGTTTCGGGGGGCTTGAGGGTTGCGTAGAAGGCTGGAGGATGGAACATGAGGAACGCATGGTTGACAGGTGTGCTGATCGGGTCGGTCCTGGCCGGTTCGCTGTGGGCGCAGGGCACGGTCGCCGAGGTGACGCACCGAGAATTTCAGGCGGTCAACGCCGCAGGGGAGCTGACCTACGCTGCGACGGAGATGGTCACGCTCGAAGGGATCGTGCTGCACAATCCCGGCGACATGCTCGACCCGACGCCGGACGACGGCATGACGCAAATGTACAACCTGGCCGCCCAGTGGCAGCTCTTCTTCCAGGGCGAGGGCGACGACGTTGCCGGCACCGCGGTCTATATGGGCCAGATGTATAGCAATCTGCCCTGGGTCTCGCCGGACGGCGGCTACTCGAACGAAGAGTGGGTGGCCGAACTGGCACGGCTCAACGCGGCCCAGTTCAGCGTCGGCGATCGCATTCGCGCCACCGGATACTTCCTGTCGTACAAGGGCAAGAACAACATCAACGAGCAACACAGCAACGACCCGCAGCGCGACTTCACCATCGAACTGGTCGAGAAGGGCGTCGGGCTTCCCAAGCCGGAGTTGGTGACGCTCGACGATCTCAAAGACGATTTGGATCAGTTCATCTTCGATCCCGCGCGGGAGGTTGGCTGTGAACGGTATCAGATTCGGCTGATCAAGATCGAGGGCGTCAGCGTCGTGGACCCGGCCGGCTGGGGCCCGCATGGCACGTTGACCATCACCGACGGCGTCAAGACGTTCCCCGTCAAGCTCGGCCGCGGCAACGGGATCTACGCCGGATCGTACAATCTCAACGAGACGTTCGACGTCATCGGCATCCTCAACCAGGAGGGCGCGAACCTTGTCGATGGCTACGAGCTATATGTGGTCAACTACGACGGCAATGGTCAGGTGCTGGCCGCGCCGGAGCATCGCCTGGCCGATCGGACCGACGAGGTCGTGGAAGAGCCCGTCGAGGAAGAGCCGGTGGCAGAGTAATTGGTCGTTGAAGGGGCCCAGGTGAAACGAGCGTTTACATTGATCGAAGTGCTGGTGGTCGTCGCCGTCGTTGCGTCGCTGATGGGGATTCTGCTTCCCGTGACGGGGCGGGCCCGCCTCCAGGCAAAGGTGCTCACCGTCAACGCCGAGCTGCGCGACATCGGCCTGGCGCTCGAGGCCTATTCGTTCGATCACGACGAGAAGTATCCGCCGACGCGCGTGGACTGCATGCTGGGCGAGCACTACTATCAGCTTCCGCTGGAACTGACGCAGGCGGGCTACCTGCCGGCGCCGCCGCCGGAGACGTTCCTCTCGACCGGGATCGAGGATCGCTTCAACCGGGGCTATACCTACAAGTATCGATCCGTCGGGACCCTGATTTACAACCGCACCACCGTCGTCGAGGAGGGCGCGTATCTCTGGGTCCCCGACGGTTTCGCCGACAACGAGCAGGCCGACGGGCAGACGTACAGCAATCTGAAGACCTCTCCGGTCAGTTGGGTCCTCTACAGCCAGGGCCCGAATTTCGATGACGCCCGGATGAGGAAGCTGGACTACCCGGTTCCTCGCGCGACGTGGTTCGACTCGCAGACGGGCCGGGGCGTGATCACGCGTCTGCGGCTGCGCAACGGCCATCAGACCGGTTCCTTCGAGAGATAGACGACGGATGAAGACGCTTCGCCTTATCGGTTCGGTGACAGTTCTTCTTACGCTGCTTCTGTCGGCATGCGGCTGCCGGGAGGGGGCGGCGGCGACCGATGCGCCCGAGATCGCCGTGACGAACTCTTACCTGGAGGCGGCCGTGCGGGACCTCTGCGGCGACGACGTGCAGATCATGGCTTTGGCGCCGCCGGGGATGTGCCCGGGCCATTTCGACATCTCGCCGGGCCAGGTCCGACAGCTTGGCCGGTGCCGAATCCTGCTGCTGTTCGACTTCCAGTCGCAGGTTGAATCAACGCTTTCCCGCCTCAGAGACAACGGTCTTCAGATGCGTCGCGTCGACGTCCCGGCAGGTCTGTGTGTGCCGGACACTTATCTGATCGCATGCCGCCAGGTCGCGGAGATCCTGGCGGGTGAGTTTCCCGAACGGGCCGAGCAACTGACGAGGCGCCTGGGATTGATTGAGGAACGCCTTGGCGCGCTGAGCGACGAACGGCGAACGGCGGTGGCCGATGCCGGCGCAGCGGCCGCGCCGGTCCTGACCTCGCATCACCAGGCGAAATTCGCCGAGTGGCTCGGCCTCGACGTCGTGGCGACCTTCGTCGGCAGCGACGCGGAGACCGTCGGCCACATCGATCACTGCCTGCAGCAGGCGGCCGGACGGCAGGTGCGTTTCGTCATCGCCAACCAGCAGGAAGGCACGGGCCTGGCGCGGGCCCTGGCCGAGCGACTTAGCGCCCAGGCGGTGGTCTTCAACAACTTCCCGCCGCAGGTGACCGAGGGGCCGGCGTTCGATGCGTTGCTTCGCAGCAACGTCGAGCGTCTGCTTGAGGCCGGCGTCCGATGACGGGCGGGTCGCTGAGTCTCTCGCAGATCAGCGTGCGGCGGAGCGGCCGTACCATCCTCTCGATCGACCATCTGACGATTCCGGCCGGGGCTTTCGTCGGGATCATCGGTACCAACGGCGCCGGAAAGACCACCCTGCTTAAGACCTGCGCCGGCCTGATCGCACCGGCCCAGGGAACCGTGACGATTGACGACGTCGATCTCGGACGGCTGGGCCCGTGGGCCAGGTGCCGGCTCCGCAAGCGCATCGGTTACATTCCGCAATCGACCGAATACAACGCCGAGCTGCCGTTCACCGTTCGCGAGGTGGTCGCGATGGGCCGGACCAGTCTGAAACCTCTGTTGGTCCGTCTGGACCGCCAGGATCACGCGGTCGTCGATCGTTGGATCGATACGCTCGGGCTCGGCGGCCGGTGCGACCAGACGTTCCGAAGTCTCTCCGGCGGAGAGCAGCAGAAGGTGCTCATCGCGCGGGCCATGGCCCAGGAACCCGAGATCCTGATGCTCGACGAGCCCTGCGCCAATCTCGATTTCAACTGGAAGCACCAGATCTCCGAGATCGTCGAGCGGCTCTACCGGCAAACGGATGTCACCGTCCTGATGGTCTCCCATGAGACAGGTGTCCTGCCGCCGGCATGCGAGCGGATCGTACTGTTTCGCGAGGGTCGGATCATCGCCGACGGGACGCCCGACGCGGTGCTCTCGACCGAGGTGCTGCGGCGTGCCTACGACGGAGCGTTCCGGGTGGTGGTGGCCGAAGGGCGACGCTACACCGTCAACGCCGAGAGTGAGGGCGACCGATGAGCGTTCTTCTGGGCCAGTTCAGTCTTGCGATCGACCCGTTCTTCTACACAGTGATTGCCGCCGGCGCCATCGCCGGGGCCAGTTGCGGGCTGCTGGGCGCGTACATCGTCGCATTGCGGCTGCCGTTCATCGGCGTATTCATCTCGCACACCGCGATGGCCGGGACGATCTTTGCCTACCTCTTCGGCCTGAACCCGACGGTCGGGCCCGTAGTGGTCTCCACCATCGCCGCGATGAGCCTGGCCGGCATCCGCCCGGGCCGCTCGCGACTGGACCCCAATGTAGCGCTGGGCATCCTGTTCTCGCTGATGCTGGGCCTGACGTTCCTCGGGATCGGCCTGACGCAGGACAGCCGCACCGAGATCCTCGGTCTGCTCTGGGGCAGCATCCTGTTCGTACGCGGCGAGAGCGTCGTCGTCATCGGCGTGGCGGCCCTGGCCCTGGCGGCCTTCGCGATCCTGTTCAACAAGGAGCTGAAGGTCCTGCTGTTCAGCCGGACCATCGCTTCGGCCACCGGCGTGCACGAGACCTTCGTCTACGCCCTGTTCCTCGGCCTGTGCGGGATCATCCTGGCGGTCAACCTGCCGCTCGTCGGCGGGCTGATGATCTTCAGCCTCATCACCAATCCCGCCGCCGCGGCCTATCAGATCTGCCGGGGCCACCGCGCCGTCGTCATCGCCTCGACGCTCTTCGGCGTCCTCAGCGCCGTCGGCGGCTTCATCGTCTCCTACTACCTCCCCCTGCCCACCGGCGCCTGCATCGTCCTGACCAGCGCCCTGGTCTTTGCCCTCGCCGCCGCCTGCCGCACCCTCACCCGGCGTGCGGATTGACCTTTGCTGGTGCTTCAAGGGAACTGTCTGAGCACAGCCTGGCGTACCGCCTGTGCCATCTCAAAGGCACGCCTTGCCTCGGCGGCTGATCGGCTGCCAGGAAGTCGTGCTCGGCTTTCTGTGTCCAGCGGGCGACCTCATTGGTGCGCTCGGGCGGTTCCGCTCATAGAGCACCTTCCCTTGTCGGATCGCCTCGTGGATGATTGTACCTGTTGTCTCGCGGTGCCTGGCCAGGTCATCCGGCGTGACCACGAGCGGATTGGCCGGAATGGGGATGCCTGACAGCGCGTGCTTTGCTTCTTGCAGAAGAGCACCACGGTCAGTCCGATGGGGTACACAAGACTCGAGCGGGGCTCACACGTCGGCACGCAAAGAGGATCGCTTCGTGGTCTTCCGAATCCTCTGCGCGTTCTGCTTCTGCTGTTCGAGGTAGTACTGGACGAGCTTGTGCGGATCGTCTGCGCACTCCTTCGCGATCTGTCGGCGGATGCTTCGGATCTCTTCAATGGCTTCGTCTGGCTTCATATTACTGCCCCTGCAGCAATGGATGCTTTCTGAGTCCGACCGCTGTCTGGTGCCATCCAGTATACTGGTGGCGAACTATCTCGCAAGCCTGATGTATGGGCGACACGCTCCACCCCGGCAAAGTAGCGGTCCCTCGCAACTTCCGGATTGGACGAGCGAGGACATTCGTCCTACACTCGGCCAACTGCTCCCGGTCTGGGGGTAGGAGGGGAATTTGCTTGTGAGGCTGGGTGGGATGGCGTAAAATGGATGCGTTGTCGCGGAATTGATCGAAGGGAGCCCATGCTGGCGAGGCTGCACAGTGTGACCCTCGAAGGGATCGAGGGCGTTCTTTGCGAGGTGGAGGTGGACGTCTCCCGCCGGAGCTTGGAGAAGCCGATCATCGTCGGTCTTCCGGACGCCGCTGTCAAGGAGAGCGCCGAGCGGGTCCGCAGCGCGATCGTCAACTGTGGCTACCGATACCCCAAGACCCAGTCCATCGTCAATCTGGCCCCGGCCGACGTCAAGAAGGCCGGACCCGCCTTCGATCTGCCCATCGCCCTGGGGATGCTCATCGGCGAGGGCCTCCTGCCGGGCCCGGTCATTCGCGACACCGTCATCGTCGGCGAACTGGCCCTGGACGGCCGAGTTCGCCCGGTCAACGGCGTGCTGAGCATGGCCATGACGGCGGCGGCCCACGGATTCGGCCGAATGATCGTGCCCATCGACAACGCACAGGAGGCCGGCGTGGTCCAGGAAATCGAGGTCTTTGGCGTCGGCTCGCTCTCGCAGGCGGTCGGGTTCCTCGGTGAGCAACTGCCTTTGGAGCCGACGGTGACCGATATCGACGCGCTGTTCGACGTCGCGTCGCACTACGAGGTCGATTTCTCCGATGTCAAAGGCCAGGAAACCGTCAAGCGGGCCCTGACGGTGGCGGCGGCCGGCGCCCACAATATCATGATGATCGGCCCGCCCGGCGCGGGCAAGACCATGCTCTCACAGCGTCTGGCGACGATCCTGCCGGCACTGAGTCTGACCGAGAGTCTCGAAACGACCCGCATCTACTCGGCGGTCGGTCTGCTGAGGAAGGACCAGGCGCTGATGGCGACGCGCCCGGTCCGGACGCCGCACCACTCCGCCAGCGGTCCGGCCCTGATCGGCGGCGGGTCCTCGCCGCGTCCGGGCGAGCTGTCGCTGGCCCACTACGGAATTCTCTTTCTGGACGAATTCGTCGAGTTCCCCCGGCACGTGCTCGAAATGATCCGCCAGCCGCTGGAGGACGGTTTTGTGATCGTCTCGCGGGCCAAGCGGACGATGCAGTTCCCGGCCCAGTTCATGCTGGTCGCGGCGATGAATCCGTGCCCATGCGGCTATTTCGGCAGCACGCTGCGGGCCTGCAAGTGTACGCCGAGCCAGATCGTCAAGTACCTCGCCAAGGTTTCCGGACCCTTGGTCGATCGGATCGACATTCACATCGACGTGCCGGCCGTCGCATTCGGCAAGCTCCGCTCCAAGGCCCGGCAGATCGACTCGGACACCCTGCGGGGCCGCGTCATCGCCGCCAGAGAGACGCAGGCCCGCCGGTTCGGCGACGGACGCACGATGACCAACGCCCGGATGAACCACAAGCAACTGGAGGCCTTTTGCAGGCTCGATGAGCCGGGCGAGATGATGCTCAAGGCTGCCATGACCGAGCTGGGCCTCAGCGCCCGCGCCCACGACAAGATCTGCAAGGTCGCCCGGACCATCGCCGACCTCGACGGCGCCGCCGAGATTCGGGCCGAACACGTCAGCGAGGCCATCAGTTATCGGAAGCTCGATCGAAAGCTCTGAGCCACGTGGCCTTCGTCGGCGATTTCCCATTGCGATCTGCGGCTCGGGATGAATCCGCCAGCCACCATGCGAAATTTTGTGGCCCGACGGCCGGCGCGTTGTCCGGGCGGGCCCTTTTATGGGCCGCGAACGCAAGCGGCTCGAATGCCTCGGTTTTTCGTTAATGCCCTCCACTTCCATGCCGATAATACGGGGTGAGTACCGAAGGCACTGTAACGCTAAAGGAGAGCAAACATGGGGATTCAGAATTGGTCTGAGGACATCATTCTCGTCGATCTGCCTCAGGAGCCCGAGTTGGGTGACGAACTGAAGACGGTTACCGAAGTGGTCCGCGATCGTGGCGACTGTGAAGTGGTCATCGATTTCTCGGACGTCGATATCATCACCTCTTCGAGTCTGTCGAAACTCCTGAAACTGCGCAAGCTGGTCGGCGACTGTGGCCATCGGCTGGTGTTCTGCAGCGTGGCCCCGGCGACGAAGGGCATTTTCACGATCACGGGGCTTGACGGCATCTTTGAAATGGTGGACGATAAGTTCGTGGCGTTGGCCAGCCTGCAAATGGTGGGATAGCCGCCGTTCGAGTGACCGCTGAGCCATAGGGGGGCCGCAGGCGGCGCAGGGCGTCGCCTGCGATCATCGCAGGAAGCTGATGTGATGGGTTTGCTGCCCTGTGGAGCGGGTCACGAAGGCCGTTCACGTGAGCGGTATTCGTCATCTGCTCGCAGGATGCTCATAGAAGGGCGATTGGGTCCGCTGTCGCGCCGCGCGCTGCGGCGGGCCGATCCCGCATATGGACAAAGACGTTCTGCAACAGATTGAGCGGATTCTCGGATACGAGTTCGCCAACGAGGCCCTGGTTGAACGGGCCTTCATGCACTCCTCGGCCGTGGACAACCGGCTCGACAGCAACGAGCGACTCGAATTCCTCGGCGACGCGGTTCTCTCGACCGTGATCTGCGAGACGCTGTTCGACACGTATACCCACTACGCCGAGGGCGAGCTGACGAAGATGAAGAGCCTGCTCGTCTCGCGCAGCACCTGTGCCCGCGTCGTGCGGCACCTGGGACTTCTGGGGTTCCTGACGGTCGGCAAGGGGATGACCTCGACCAAGGCGCTGCCCACCTCGCTGGCGGCCGGCCTGCTGGAGGCGGTCATTGCGGCCGTCTATATCGACGGCGGGTTCGACGCGGCCAAGGAGTTCATCGTGCGCCACTTCATGAACCTGATCGAGAAGGTGGATTCGGAAGAGGCCCACGGCAACTACAAGAGCCTCTTGCAGCAGTGCGCCCAGGAGCAGTTCGGGGCGGCCCCGGTCTATATCCTGCTCGACGAGAAGGGACCCGATCACAACAAGTGCTTCGAGTCCGAGGTGGTGATCGACCAGCGTCACTTCCCCAGCGCCTGGGGGGCGAACAAGAAGGAAGCCGAGCAGAAGGCCGCGTACAACGCACTGGTCGAGATGGGCGTGCTCCAGCGGTCGGCCGAACAGGTCGGCGGCTAAAACGCGGACCCGCCGGCCATGGCGGGAAGCTGCTCGGTGACGATCCACGCCACGCCGTACAGGATCAACGCCGCGACCAGGATGAACACCAGGATCGAGCCGATCAGCAGCGCCGTCTCCCTGGCGAACGCCCGGGGCCGGATCTGACTGACCTTCGTCGCCTTGTAGACGACCGCGATGCCCACGACCAACGGCAGCAGCCAAAGCATCGACGCGGCGCTCGTGTCGATGCGCATCGGCGTTGTGAAGCCGGCCAGCAGGGTGCAAGTCAGAGGATTCATCTCACGCACGCGCCTCTTTCAGGCCTCGCAGATGCGCCGTGTAGACCGCATTCACGATGCACAATAGGTTGAGCAGTCCGGCGATGCTCGTGTAGATCTGGCCGATCTCCCCGGCCCGTCCATAGACGGGAAAGTGTCCCGATGTGCTGATCTGGCCGAGGAAGAAGACGATCGGCGAGTTCATCAACTGGGCCACGTACCAGGGTTTGGCGTTCACCGGGTCGATCGCCCCGACCGAGCCGACGTACAGGCCCACCACGAAGGTCAGGACCACGGTCACGAAGATCACGATCGCACGCCTTCTCTCGTTCAGCAGGAAGTGCCCGCCGCCCGGGACGGCCCACGCCAGCAGGCCGACGGCTCCGAGGAAGAACGCATCGTTGTCCTTTCGCCCCTGGGCCATCAAACCGGGTCCTCCGGAAGCTCGCGGGGCCCCATGTCCACCACGGGGGTGATCTGCTCGGCAAAGCGGAAGTCCATCCGCTTGAGGATGTTGTCCGGATTGAGGTGGACGGCGGCCATCGACTGGGCTTCGGCATGCTCCTCTCGGCTGAGCAGCATGGGTCGAATGCTCTCGAATTGCGGCTGGGTCATTCGCTGGACCGAGAGGGTTCGCAGACAGTAGTAGCTCTGGTCCGGCTTGAACTCCACGATCAGCGGTGCTTCGGTCAGTTCGTCCTTTTCGGGTCCGATCAGGGCGTCGAGCTGATCCATAAAACGGCGTTCGATTCTGAGCCGACGCAGGTACTCCGGTGCGGCGGGATTGCCGGCCGCCTGTGTGGCGATCACCTGCAACTGCTCGGCCGAGATCCGCCGCAGACCCGTGAGGTATTGGACCTCGAAGACGTTCGGATCGTCCGCGTCGTCCTTGGCCTGCTCGCCGTATAGCTCGTTGTACTTTGCCACCGCCGCATCCCAGCCGTCCTGCGTCGCCAGGGCGATGAATTCCTGGGCCCGGGTCTTGGTCGTATCCCACGCCGCCAGAATCCGCAGGTCGTCGGCCACCTTCTCGCGGACCGACCAGATGCCCTCGTCGTCCTCCTTGTCGCCGACGCGAAGGCCCTTTGTGCTGTAGCTGGTGTCCAGGGCCGCCGGCGGGGCCGTGGGCTCGACGGCGACGATGCGGACCAGGGCCATGATCGGGTCTGTATCAGGGCGGCTGACGCCCGAAAGATCGCGAACCGGGCCAATGCTCCGGAACATCTGGACGTCCGGAACCGACATCAGGGTTACCGCACGCTCGCCGAACTGCTCGATGGAAAACAGCAATTGGCTCAGGCGGATCGGGGTTTGGCCGTAGCCCGTCAGGAACAGCCGGCCCAGATGCTTGTCGCTCTGGACGTCCATGCCGCTGAGCAGGCCCGTTCGCCCGCTGTAGAGCGCCATGCCGTGTTTGACACCCAGGTCCTGAGCGATCTTCTGGTAGTCGCCGGCGGCGCTCCTCATGTCCTGCTCGGAAGGTTTCTCTTCCCGGGCCCGCAGCGGCACCAACTGTGCGTCCGCGTCGTTCCGCGCCTCGATCAGGATCTGCTCGGCCCGCGTCGCGATGCGCTGCTCGGTCAACTGCTCGCGAATCTCGTCGATGACCTCGGAGAAGTCCTTCCGTCGGTCGACGAGCGGGGCATTGGGATCATTCGGATCGGAGGCGACCTGCTCGGTGAAGAGCGTGTCGCGGTTGTCGCGATAGAACGTCTCCATTTCCTCGTGGGTCGGGGCCGCCACGGTGGAGGAGACATCCGCCAGCTTGACGGCGATGTACTCGAGTTGCACGCGATCCGGCAGCTTGTATCCGAACCCGTAGGGATTGGACTCGTTGGGGTCGCCGGGGAAGACGGCCTTGTACCGGTCGAATTGCTCCAGCAGTTCGGCCTGCGAAGGCGTCGCACTCTTGTCGACGAAGTAGGAGGCCCGCATCTGCACGGCCTCGGTATTCATCGATTCATTTTCGAAGCTGGCCAGATGACGGACCTGCGCATCGGTGACCGCCTGGATCGAGCAGATGGTCTCGGTGTACTGCAGCACCGCCAGCACCTTGCCATACATCGCCAGGATCTCGCCCTCGGCGATGCCGTACCGGCCGACAATGCCCTGCATCACCGCGCCGTACGTCTGGCCGCCGAACAACTGCGGGATGACGTGGCCGAGGACTTCGCCGACCTCCTCATTGCTGACGTGGATGCCCGCCAGAGCCGCTTCCTGCCGCAGCAGGATCCAGTAGATGTCTGTGGGGGCCGTTTTCGAATAGACCGCCTGGAGCTCTCGGTCGCCGACGCGGTAGCGGTTGCGCTGAATGAGCTGCCGGGCGTACTGGATCACCTCGGCCGAGGCCCGCTCCTGGGAGAACAGCACCTCGCTGAGCAGCAGTCCGAGCAGATCCCGCGATTGCAGGACCTGGGCGGCGCCGAGCATCTGAAGGATCTCCAGTTCCTGGCGGGCTTGCTCGCGGTCATAGGTGTTGATCTTGTGCTTGCCGTAGTGCGCCACCGCCTTGTCCCGACCGCCGTGGCCCTGGAAGAAGTAACTGATCGACGAGCCGCCGATGAATCCGACCATCAGCACGATGACCACGACCGCCATGACCTTCTTGTTGTTCTTCCTGAACCATTTGACTAAGTTCATATTCCAACTCCGGGTTTAGGGACGCACGCGTCTGGTATCCATTGAAACACAAAGGGCTTAAAGATACGACAACCGCCGGCCCATTGCAAGAAAAATGTGGGTCGGATTCCGGAGCCGCCGGAGGGGACAGGTCCTGAACGCGGCCATCCCAGCGCGACGGTTGCATCCGCCGACGGATCGACGTACCATAGCCGCCTTATGACAGACACAGATGACAGAACCATACGATCGCGAGCGGCCTATGAGGCGGCGTGCCGGCGCCTGCCCGGCGGCGTCAACTCGCCGGTGCGCGCTTACGGCGGCGTGGATATCGGACCGGTCTTCATCGCCTCGGCCCGAGGCGCCAGGGTCGCCGATCTCGACGGCCGCGAGTATATCGACTACGTTGGCTCCTGGGGCCCGATGATCCTGGGCCACGCCCATCCCGAGGTGATTGCGGCGATCCACGCGGCGGTGGACAGGGGGACGTCGTTCGGTGCGCCCACCCTGGCCGAGACGGTGCTGGCCGAGCGGATCGTCGGTGCGATGGGCTCCATCGAGCTGGTCCGTCTGGTCAGCAGCGGGACCGAGGCGGTGATGAGCGCGGTGCGTCTGGCGCGGGCGTTCACCGGGCGGGAGATGATCGTCAAGATGGCCGGCTGCTACCACGGCCACAGCGACTCGTTTCTGGTGGCGGCCGGTTCCGGCGTGGCCGAGCAGGGCACCGCTTCCTGTCCGGGCGTCCCGCAGGCCCTGGCGCAGTTGACCGTGGTGGCGCCGTACAACGACGCCGAGGCGGTGCGGGCCGCCTTCGAGCGCCACAAGGGGCGCATCGCCGCGGTGCTCGTCGAGCCGGTGGCGGCCAATATGGGCGTGGTCCCGCCGGCGGCGGGCTATCTGGAGACATTGCGGCGGCTCTGCGACGAGAACGGGACGCTACTGATCTTCGATGAAGTGATTTCGGGTTTCCGTGTGGCGTTCGGCGGCGCCCAGCAGCGTTATGGCGTCGAGGCGGACCTGACGTGCCTGGGCAAGATCATCGGCGGGGGGCTTCCGCTGGCGGCCTTCGGCGGCCGGGCGGCCATCATGGAGCAACTGGCACCGGTCGGGCGGGTCTACCAGGCGGGCACCTTGAGCGGCAATCCCATCGCCACTGCCGCGGCGGTCGCGACGCTGGATCTGCTGGCCCGGCCCGGCTGTTACGACCGGCTGGAGGCTCTGGGGGCGGCACTGGAGGCCGGACTGGCCGACGCGGCCGCGCGGGCCGGGGTGCCTCTGACCATCAACCGCGTCGGGTCGATCCTCAGCGGGTTCTTCTGCGACCGGCCGGTGCGCCACTTCGCCGACGTGCAGGCGACGGACGTTGCCCGATTCAAACGGTTCTTCGCGGGGATGCTCGAACGCGGCGTCTACCTGGCCCCCAGCGCCTATGAGGCCATGTTCGTTTCACTGGCCCACACCGACTCGGACATCGAGCGGACGATCGAGGCGGCCCGCGAGGCGCTTCAGGCCGCCGCCCGCCCATAGCCCGCCGATTGCCCGGCATGATCCGCCTCTGGCGGGCCGGCCTGCCCCATCGGCGCTACTCGCCGCGGATCAGCTCGACGACCTCGCGTGCGTCCTTGGACCCCGTCAGGGCCCGGCAGAACGCTTTCGACTGCACCAGCTTGACGATCTCGGCCAGGGCCTCGACGTGCGGGCCCGACTGGTTCGGCGGCGCCACGAGCATAAAGAACAGCCGGGACGGCTGGCCGTCGATGGAGGCGAAATCGATCCCCTCCGGGGCGATCCCCAGCGCCAGCTTCAGCCTGGAGACCGCTGCGCTCTTGCCATGCGGCACGGCGATCCCGTTCTCCAGCCCGGTGCTCAGCTTCTCTTCTCGCTCCCGAATAGCCGTGAACACGGCGTCATAATCCTCGATCTCACCGGCATCTTTGAGTATCTGGACGAGCTCGCGCAGAACGCCTGCCTTGTCGGTCGAAACCAGGGGAATCCTGACGATCTTTTCCTGCACCAAGTCAATAAACGCCATGCCCTACTTCTCCTGAAATCCCATGTGGCTGCGCCACAGTCCTTCGCCGGGTCAGACCAGCGATTCGTACATTTGCCAGACCTTGTCTTCGTCTTTGGCGATCAGGACCGAACAGGGCGCCATACGTATTGCCCGTTCGGTCTCGTCATAGAACTCGTCACGCCAGCTGCGGATTCGAGCCAGCTCGCCGATGACGAGAAGGTCCACTTCTTCTTCATTGATCAGATCGACGATTTCCTTGTGCACGCTGCCCCGACGACTGCGCGGAACGATGGTGACGCCCTTCTTGAGCGCCAGCTCGTTGACGTAGTTCAGATATCGCTGGGCGTCGGCTTCCATGTCGTGCTCGTATTCCATCAGCTCGTCCTGGAGGAAGATTCGCGCCTTGAGAAGGTCCTCCATGGCCTTGGTGTTCACCACATACAAGGCGATGAGATCGGCCCGGTAGAAGGAAGCCAGGCAGATGGCGTACTGGGCGGCCGTGATCGACGGCTCGGTCCCATCCACGTACACGAGGATCTTCTTCGGGGTACTCACGATTGACCTCCATCGTCTTGTTGTGCCTTCTTGCGGTCAAGGTTTTCCTTGACCATCTTCATGAGCACGAACATGTCGCGTTCGTTCTCTTCGAGCCGGCTCTGGATGTAGTGGACCGTCTCTTTGAGATCGGGAATAGCGATCTTCTCGAGTGCATTGACCTTTCGGATCGTCTTTTTGACCTCGTGGGCCAGGCGCAGGACGGAGATCTTCAGCTCCGAGAGTTTGCCCAGCAGCGTGAGCACTTCCTTGAAGAACAGCAACGCGTTGTCGATCCAGAAGCTGTTGCCCATGAGGCTGTAGTAGGGCGCGCGTTCGGTGAACTGGGTCTCGATCACCGGCAGGCTCACGCCCATGACCCGCCGGGAGCCGACGGTGATGCGCGTCGAGATGTTCGCGGCGCCGGTGAGGTACTGGACCTTGAGCTGGCCCATGTCGAGGATCGCCTCCTCGAGCGCCTCGTAGGCCTTGGCCAGGGCCTTGTCCACCCGGCTCTGGAAGTCCACCGTCTGGTCCACCAGGGCGAGCAGTTCGATGATCAGGATGTTCCGCTTCTGGTCGAGCAGCTCGTACCCCTGGCGGGCGAAGGCCAGATCGCTTCGCAGCCGCAACAGGTTCGTCTTCGTCGGTGCGTAGGTCAGTTGCGCCATGATTCAATGCTTCGCATTCAAATTCAAAAATCAAAAAGGGAGAAATCAAAATTGCGGCGTTCGCTTCGCGAAAGTTGTCGGACACTCTCGCCAAAGGCGATCCTACAGTTTTGATTCTTGCTTTTTGATATTCGATTTCACCTTCCGTAGTACTTTTCGATCTCCTCGTCGGTGACGCGGTGCAATTCCTCGACCGGCAGGGTGCGGAGCACCTCCCAGCCCAGGTCGAGGGTCTGCTCGATGCTGCGGTCCTCGTCCTTGCGTTGCGAGACGAACCGCTGCTCGAACTGCTTGCCGAATTCGAGGTAGTCGTGGTCGAGCGGCGTCAGCTCCTCCTCGCCGATGACCGAGGCGAGATTGCGGACGTCCTTGACGTAGCTGTAGGCCGCAAAGAGCTGGCTGGCCAGGTGCGGGTGGTCCTCCCGCGTCATGCCCTGTCCGATGCCGTCCTTCATCAGACGGCTCAGCGAGGGCAGTCCCGCCACCGGCGGATAGATTCCGCGCCCGTTCATGTCGCGCTCGAAGACGATCTGGCCCTCGGTGATGTAGCCGGTCAGGTCGGGCACCGGATGGCTGATGTCGTCGTTGGGCATCGTCAGGATCGGCAGCAGGGTGATCGACCCGGGCCGGCCCTTGATCATACCCGAGCGTTCGTACAGCTCGGCCAGGTCCGAATACAGGTAGCCGGGATAGCCCTTTCGAGAGGGGATCTCGCCCCGGATCGTGCTGATCTCCCGCAGCGATTCGCAGTAGTTGGTCATGTCGGTCATGATGACCAGTACGTGCATGTCTTCGGTGAAGGCCAGGTGCTCGGCCAGCGTCAGCGCCGTCCTCGGCGTAATCAGTCGTTCGATCGATGGGTCGTCGGCCAGCGACAAAAACAGCGCCACGTTGTCGAGCACGCCGCTTTCCTCGAACGACCGGACGAAGAACTGGGCCACGTCGTGCTTGACGCCCATCGCTGCGAACACCACCGCGAACTCGGTCGTTGTGCCGCGAATCTTGGCCTGCCGGGCGATCTGGGCGGCCAGCTCGTTGTGGGGCAGGCCGTTGCCCGAGAAGATCGGCAGCTTCTGCCCGCGGATCAGCGTGTTCATGCCGTCGATGACGGAGATGCCCGTCTGCACGAAGTCGCGCGGATACAGGCGGGCGGTCGGGTTGATGGCCATGCCGTTGACGTCCCGTTCGACGTCGCCTCGCTGCGGCGGGCCACCGTCGATGGGCCGGCCCAGGCCGTCGAAGACCCGCCCGAGCATTTCACGCGAGACCGGCAGGGTCAGCGGCTCGCCCGAGAAGCGAACCCGCGTCCCCGGCAGCGTCAGGCCCGAGGTCCCCTCGAACACCTGCGCCACCACGGCGGTCGTCGACGATTCCAGGACGATGCCCAGACGCACGTGTCCATTCTTGTCGACGCATTCGAGCAGTTCGCGGTAGCCCACCGGGTGGGTCTTGCGAACGAAGATGAGCGGGCCGTCGATCTTGTCGACGCCGATGTACTCGCGGCCGGACAGAAGGCGGCTGTTCTTTGCGTCAGGCATGCAGGGCCTCCATTTGATCCATCGCACGCTCCAGGCGCGCCTCGATCTTGTCCAGCCCGGACAGATCGTCGTTCGGGACCGAGAACTTCATTTTTACAATGTCCTGATAGACCTTCATCTTCTTGAGCTTCATCAGCATCGCGCCGTTCTTGATCGCCTCGGACCCGCGCCGCCAGTACGTGGTGATGATGTGCATCATCTTGGCCTGCTTCTGTACGGTCGAGTAGGCGTCGATCTTGTCGAAGGCGTTCTGCTGGAGAAACGCGTTCTTGAACAGGTTGCAGACCTCCAGGATGAATCGCTGCGTGTCGGGCAGTGCGTCCGGGCCGACCAGCTTGACCACCTGCTGGAGGCGAATCTCCCGGTGCAGCAGCTCCATGATCTCGGTGCGGTCGGCGAACCACTGCGGGCCGACTTCCTGCTCCCACCAGGCGGTCATGCTGCTGAGGTATTCGCTGTAGCTGTCGAGCCAGGAGATGGCCGGATAGTGGCGGGCGTTGGCCAGGTGTCGGTCGAGGGCCCAGAAGCAGCGGATGAACCGCTTGGTGTGCTGGGTCACCGGCTCGGAGAAGTCGCCGCCGGGCGGCGAGACCGCGCCGATGATGCTCACCGAGCCGTCTTGGCCGCACAGCGCCTCCATTGAGCCGGCCCGCTCGTAGAACTCGGCGATCTTGGTCGGCAGATAGGCGGGGAAGCCTTCCTCGGCCGGCATCTCCTCCATGCGCCCCGAAAGCTCCCGAAGGGCCTCGGCCCACCGCGAGGTCGAGTCGGCCATGATCGCCACGTGGCGGCCCTGGTCACGGAAGTACTCGGCGATCGTGATGCCCGTGTAGATGCTGGCCTCGCGCGCCGAGACGGGCATGTTCGACGTGTTGGCGATCAGGATCGTCCGCTCCATCAGCGACCGGCCCGTGCGCGGGTCGATCAGGCTGGGGAATTCCGTCAGAACGTCGGTGATCTCGTTGCCGCGCTCGCCGCAACCGATGTAGACGATCAGATCCGCGTCGCACCACTTGGCGACCGCCTGCTGCGTCATGGTCTTGCCCGTGCCGAACCCGCCCGGGATCGAGACGGTCCCTCCCTTGGCCACGGGAAACAGCGCATCGATCACTCGCTGGCCGGTGATCAGCGGGATCTCCAGGGGCAGACGCCGGCGCGTCGGCCGCTGGACGCGGATCGGCCAACGGTGCATCAGTTGCAGCTCTTTGCTCTTCGATTCATTGATC
>Ga0209510_1001637_pt1 | contig 24841 bp, 16 predicted proteins | sample BiotimSIPDNA_FD_185749 | JGI IMG/M metagenome (GOLD analysis project Ga0209510, IMG submission 185749) | Anaerobic biogas reactor microbial communites from Washington, USA - Biogas_R1 time_0 SIP DNA (SPAdes) (version 2) | ecosystem: Engineered > Bioreactor > Anaerobic > Unclassified | place...
TTACAGCACTACCAAAAAACCACCCTACGGTACTACCGGCACCTTCAACTCATTCAGGCTGGATCACCCGATGCAGAACAGGATTGATTATGTATGGACAACAGGACATTTCACCGTGAACAAATACGGGGTACTGAACGACATGCAATATGGGCACTTCCCCTCCGATCACTTCCCTGTGTTGGTGAATGTGACCTTGAACAAATCGCTCTAACCTATATCTCGACGACGAGACAAAGAGCGATATTTTAATGTTAAAAACAGGTTTTTCCTGCGAAATTGTCATTTGAATCAATTATTCACTTATCTTTGCAATAAATTCAACGCCTACAATGCAGAATTTGTATTACCCATATACCCGCACTTCCACTACATTGACCATGACCCCTTGGGGGGTTAGGTAAATTTTCACATCCGTAAGCGGCTTTAGCTGCGCAAGCGATAATTTCATTTGTCGCACAACAATCCAACATCTTATATTTCACAAATCCGCCAATGCGGAACAATCTGATCAGACAGAGAGGAACACTATGAAATGGTGTAGCTCTGTGGACTTCAGAGATCATAAAACAAAATGGTATGAAGGTGATGAAATTTGGCGGGAGCTCCGTAGGAAGCCCCGAAAGCTTGAAGATGGTCAAGCAGATCATTGAAAAGGAGAATGAGCCGGTTATCGTGGTGGTCTCCGCCCTGAGTGGGGTAACCGACCGGCTGCTGCTGGCTGCCGACTTCGCGCTGAACAACAACCCCGGATATAAAAGCCTTCTTGAGGAGATCATCAAGCGGCATGAGGAGATTATTGAAAAGATGATTCTCTCTGCTGAGATCAGGGAAGAGGTAACACAGAAAATCCAGCAGCTTCTGGATGATCTGCGCAACATCCTGCGTGGTGTCTACCTTATCGGCGATCTTTCACAGAAGACTTCCGACAAGATTGTCAGCTATGGAGAGCGGCTCTCGTCGTTGATCATCAGCTACGTGATAGGTGACGCGGAGCTCTACGATCCCATGCACTTCATCAAGACCAGCCGTCAGTTCCACAACCATCTGCCTGACCTGGCACGCTGCAACCAGCTGATCCGCAAGACCTTCTCCGAGATGCCACCCCCGAAGGTGGCCGTTGTCCCGGGTTTCATTGCCTCCAGCAGCGAGAACGGCGACATCACCAACTTGGGACGTGGCGGGTCGGATTACACTGCCGCCATCATCGCCGCCGCGATGGATGCCACCGTACTGGAAATATGGACCGACGTGGATGGCTTTATGACAGCCGATCCCAGGATCATCAACTCAGCATATGTGATCGAGGAGCTCTCTTTCATAGAAGCAATCGAGCTCTCCAACTTCGGTGCGAAAGTGATCTATCCACCCACCATCTTCCCGGTTTACCACAAGAACATACCCATCCGGGTAAAGAACACCTTCCGCCCGGAGTGCGAGGGTACATTGATCCGCAACATCGCCCCCGACCCCAACGGACAGATCATCAAGGGAATTTCTTCCATCAATGACACGGCACTGATCACCATTCAGGGTCTCGGCATGGTGGGTGTGATCGGTGTCAACAAACGGATCTTCTCTACCCTGGCCGACTACGGTATCAGCGTCTTCATCGTTTCACAGGCCTCATCTGAAAACAGTACCTCCATAGGTGTCCGCACACAGGATGCCACGACTGCCCAGAAGGTGCTCAACAAGGAGTTTGAACATGAGATCACCATGGGCAGCATCAATGAGATCATCATCGAGTATGAACTGGCTACCATTGCCATCGTGGGTCAGAACATGAAACATGTACCGGGGATCGCCGGCAAGTTCTTCGGCGCACTCGGCAGGAATGGCATCAGTGTCGTGGCACTGGCACAGGGTGCCGGAGAAACCAACATCTCCTGCGTTATATCCCGGGCAGACCTTAAAAAGTCGCTCAACGTCATCCACGACTCCTTCTTCCTCTCTCCATACCAGGAGCTGAACCTCTTCGTCGTCGGAACCGGTACCGTGGGCAGCCACCTGTTGGAGCAGATCAGACAGCAACAACTGACACTGAAAGAACAGAACAAGTTGCGTATCAACATCGTCGGCATCGCCAACGGACGCAAAGCGCTCTTCACCCGCGATGGTATTCCACTCGAGGGGTATTTTGACAACCTGATGGAACATGGTGTCAAGAGCTCTCCGGATCTGATCCGCAATGAGATCCTGAAGATGAATATCTTCAACTCGGTTTTCGTGGACTGTACCGCCAGTCCGCTGATCGCAGAAATATATGATGAGCTGATGGCAAGAAACGTATCGGTGGTCACCGCCAACAAGATTGCCGCCTCATCGGCTTACCACAACTATCAACATCTGAAGGAGACAGCCCGCAAGAGTGGTGTCAAGTTTCTGTTCGAAACCAACGTGGGAGCGGGATTGCCAATTATCAACACAATGAACTCGCTCACCAACTCGGGCGACAGGATCGTGAAGCTGGAAGCAGTGCTCTCCGGTACACTCAACTTCATCTTCAACACACTCAGCGAGGAGGTACCTTTCAGCAAAGCCATTCACATGGCTGTGGAGGCCCAGTTCGCCGAGCCCGACCCGCGTATCGACCTGAGCGGACTGGACGTGACCCGCAAGCTGGTGATCCTCTCACGTGAAGCGGGGTCACATATTGAACAGTCGGATGTGGTGAAAAAGCTCTTCGTACCGCAACAATATTTTGAAGGAAGCCTTGAGGAGTTCTGGCAGACCATCTCCCAGTTGGATTCCGTTTTCGAAGAACGTCGCAGGGAGCTTGCCAGAGAAGAGAAGAAACTCCGTTTTGTAGCCTCCTACGACAATGGAAGGTGCGAAGTAGGGTTGCGTGAGGTGGAGAAAGGCCATCCCTTCTACGACCTGGAGGGAAGCAACAACATCATCATGATCACCACCGAGCGTTACAACGAATACCCCATGGTGATCAAGGGATATGGCGCCGGTGCGAACGTTACCGCCGCTGGTGTCTTTGCCGATATCATTTCCATTGCTAACATCCGCTAATATGTCACACAAAACAATCATCATACTGGGCGACGGGATGGCCGATGAACCTATTCCTGTACTGGGGAACAAGACAACGCTGCAGGCAGCGAATACACCCTACATGGACCTGCTGGCCCTTAAGGGCAGAAACGGACTGTTGCATACGGTACCCGACGCCTTTGCACCCGGCAGCGAGATTGCCAATCTCTCGGTGCTGGGTTATGACCTGCCTGCCGTGTTCGAGGGAAGAGGGGTACTGGAAGCAGCCAGTATGGGGGTGGAGATATACCCCGGTGAGCTGGCCATGCGTTGCAACCTGGTCTGCATTGAGGGAGAACAGCTGATCAACCACTCTGCCGGACACATCTCCAGCGAAGAGGCAGAAGAGCTGATTGTTTTCCTGAACGAGAAGCTGGGTGACGAGACTTTCCGCTTCTACCCGGGTGTCTCCTATCGTCATCTGTTGAAGATGCAGGGAGGTGACAAACGAATCGAGTGTACTCCACCGCACGACATCCCTGAACATCCCTTCCGTCCCCACCTGATCAGAGCTTCCCACCCGGATGCCGAAGCTACCGCCGAGGCGCTGAACAGGCTTATTCTGACATCGCAAGAGCTGTTACGCAATCATCCCGTGAACAGGAAAAGAATTGCCGAGGGCAAGCATCCTGCCAGCAGCATCTGGCCCTGGTCTCCCGGCTATCGCCCTCAGATGCAACCGCTGAGCGACATCTACCCCATTCGCAGCGGTGCGGTGATATCGGCGGTGGACCTGATCCGTGGCATCGGTGTCTATGCGGGTCTGGAAGTTATCATGGTGGAGGGAGCCACCGGATTGTATGACACCAACTATGAAGGAAAGGCCGAAGCCGCGCTGAAGGCATTGAAAGAGAAAGACTTCGTCTATCTCCATGTGGAGGCGAGCGACGAAGCCGGTCACGAAGGTAATGTGGATTTGAAGGTGAAGACGATCGAATACCTCGATGCCCGCATCGTCAAGACATTATACGAGGAGACTCTGAACTGGGATGAACCGGTCACCATCGCCATCCTGCCAGACCACCCCACCCCATGTGCCATCCGCACCCACACACGTGATGCAGTTCCATTCTTGATCTGGCACAGGGAGATCGTTCCCGACAACGTGCAGCGCTACGACGAGTTTGCTGCAAGTGAAGGTAGCTACGGCCAGCTACATGGCAACCAGTTCATCAAAGCAGTTTTCAACCCATAGCTAAAACAACATGCGCTACTACAGTACCCAAAAACAATCGAGCACTGTCTCCCTGAAGGAGGCCGTCGTGAAAGGACTGGCTCCCGACAGGGGGTTGTATATGCCCGAAACCATCGGTCAGCTGCCTACCTCTTTCTACAAGGAAATATCCGGCATGAACCTGACCACCATAGCCCAGACCGTTGCCCGTAAATTCTTTGGTGAAGATATCCCGCAAGATGAGCTTGATACCATCGTGGCTGACACCCTCAGCTTTGCGATTCCGCTCCGGAAGGTGGAAGAGAATATCTGGGTCTTAGAACTGTTTCATGGCCCCACCTTCGCCTTCAAGGATGTAGGTGCACGTTTCATGGCACGCATGCTCTCCCATTTCGTGAAAAAGGAACAGGAAGAGGTAAAGGTGTTGGTAGCCACATCGGGTGATACCGGCAGTGCCGTGGCCAACGGCTTTCTCGGCGTGGAGGGAATCCATGTATTCGTGCTCTACCCCTCCGGAAAGGTGAGCGATATTCAGGAGGCTCAGTTCACCACCTTGGGAAAGAACATTACGGCACTGGAGGTAGATGGCACCTTTGACGACTGCCAGGCGCTTGTGAAGAACGCCTTCATGGATGAGGAGTTGAACAGCCAGCTCCGGCTCACCTCCGCCAACTCGATCAACGTTGCCAGGTTCTTGCCACAGTCGTTTTACTATTTCCATGCCTGGGCGCAGCTGATGCGCCACAATCCTGCCGCAAAGGCTGTAATCTCAGTACCAAGCGGCAATTTGGGCAACCTCACTGCCGGCCTTTTCGCCAAAAGGATGGGACTGCCGGTGGAACGATTCATCGCTGCCAACAACCGCAACGATGTCTTTCGTGAATACCTGCTCACAGGCAATTACTCCCCCAGGTCATCGGTACAGACCATCGCCAACGCCATGGATGTGGGTGCTCCAAGCAACTTCGACCGCATCCTGGACCTGTACGGGCACGACCATCGCACCATCACAGGAGATATCACTGCATACCGGTACAGCGATGAAGAGATTTGCAACACCATCAGGGTGACGCAACAACAGACCGGATACCTGCTCGATCCCCATGGTGCCTGTGGTTACCTCGCCCTGAAGGAGGGACTGCAGCCCGGCGAAAGCGGTATATTCCTCGCCACCGCACATCCGGCCAAGTTCAAGGAGACCGTTGAGGAGTGCACCGGTAAACCGGTGACAATACCTGAAGATCTTGCGGCGTTCATGCAGAATAAAAAAGAGTCAATTGAGCTACCGAACGATTTCAGTCTCTTTAAAAAAGCCTTATTGCGCCTCTCTTAAGTTTCTTTTTATTATTTTTGCTGCAAAATCACTCTTTAATGAGTAGTTTTGCGGGTAAAAACCATAGGAAGCTATTTGTATATAGCGCATGAGGCTACTTTTACGTGTTACATATCTTCTTCTCCTGTTGACATTCTTCATCCATTGCTCTTCCGTCCGACAGGCGATGAGTACTGCAGATCAGACAGGTGAGCCCGCTGCATCGGAAGCACTACAAGCCGATACGGTGCATATTGATCGTGACAGCCTCATAACTGCTCTTCCCGACAGTACCGCAATCGACAGAACACTGGATGCTGACTCTACAAGGATTGCAGCCATTACCGACACACTGACTGCACTCACTGACTCACTAACTGCCGGGAGTGATTCTCTGACGCTTACACCTCAGGATTCAATTGCCTTGTCGACACAGGACTCCCTGTCAATCAAAGCACAAGATTCCATTTCGGTCACTGAAAAGCAAACACTGGAAGCGGCTGTCTTCTACACTGCCCAAGATTCGATGATCTTCACCGCAGACAACATGGGATTTCTCTTCGGAGAAGCTGACATCAAATACGGCGAGATGGGTATCAAGGGAGAATACATCACCATGGACATGGACAGCAGCCTTATCTCTTCTACATACGGTTTGGATTCGTTGGGGAAAGAATATGGTTTACCCATCTTCGCGGAAGGAGGCACCGAGTACGAGATGAAGAAGGTTCGCTATAACTTTGAAACGCGAAAGGCTTTCATCCACAACGTGGTTACTCAGCAGGGAGAAGGCAACATCGTAGCCAATGAGGCCAAGATGAATGCTGACAACTCCTTCTTCATGCGCAACGCAAAATATACCACCTGCGACAACCACGATCACCCCCACTTCTACCTCAACCTCTCAAAGGCAAAGGTACGTCCCGACAAAGACGTTGTGACAGGCCCAGCCTGGCTGGTGGTGGCTGATGTGCCACTCTTCCCAATTGTGCTCCCCTTCGCCTTCTTCCCCTTCACTAAGACCTACTCCTCAGGCATCATCATGCCCAGCTACGGTGATGAGATGACCCGTGGGTTCTACCTCCAGAACGGCGGTTACTACTTCGCATTGAGCGACTACATCGATCTCTCACTCACCGGCGAGATCTACACCAAGGGATCATGGGGAGTGGGTGCCCGTTCGAACTACCGCAAACGATATAAGTACTCGGGCAACGTGAATGTCTACTACCTCAACACCGTAACCGGTGAGAAGGAGCTGAAAGAAGTGGTGCCGGAGGCTTACTCTGTAGCAAAGGACCTACGCATCAACTGGACCCACTCACAGGATCCCAAGGCCAATATGTACCGCACACTATCGGCAAGTGTCAACTTCTCCACCAGCCGCAACAACCATCGCGACCTCAGCAGGCTCTATCAGCGCGAAGCTTCCAACAACACCAAAAGCTCGAGCGTGAACATCACCCAACGTTTCCCCGACTCTCCCTGGAGCCTCTCAGCCACCATGAGTGTCAACCAGGTATCGCGCGACTCCACCATCGCCGCCACGCTGCCCAACCTTTCAATGAACATGAGCCGCATCTACCCCTTCAAGCGGAAAGATGCTGTGGGCGAAGAGCGTTGGTATGAGAAAATTTCGATGAGTTACTCCGGTGAGTTCCGAAACTCCATCACCACCAAGGAGGATAAGTTCCCCAAGGCAAACCTGGTGAGGGACTGGACCAACGGCATGCGTCACAACATACCAGTGAGTGCAACCTTCTCGCTTTTCGACTTCATCCAGGTCTCACCCTCGATCAACTATACCGAGCGGTGGTACACCGGTGCACACAAACAAGCATGGGATCCCATTGCAAAGAGAAACGTGCCAGTGGATACGGTGATGGGGTTTAAACGTATTTATGATTACAATGCATCGCTCAGTGCGCAGACCAAACTTTACGGGATGTACACCCCCTGGAAAATCTTCGGTGACAAGGTACAAGCAATCCGCCACGTCTTCTCTCCCAGCATCAGCCTCAGTTACCGTCCCGATTTCAGTGATCCCAAGTTCAACTTCTACGAGACCTACTCCTACAAGAACGAATATGGTGAAGATGTAACCTATACCTACTCCCCATATTCCTCCATGATGTTCGGCACTGCACCCAAGGGACAGAGCGGGAGCATTGGCTTCGACTTCAAGAATAACCTGGAGATGAAGATTCGTGACGACAAGGACTCCACCGGCACCCGTAAGATAAGCCTGATTGACGACCTGGGCATAGGGTTCAGCTACAACATGATGGCCGACTCGATGAAGTGGAGCATGATCAACTCCAACATCCGTCTAAAACTCTCAAAATCATACACCCTCAGCCTGAATGCCACCTGGGATCCCTACATCTACGAGCTGGACCAGAACGGCAACCCACGTCAGGTGGACAAGCTGCGGGTACTCAACGGCAGGGGAATCGGTAAGCTGATGAACACAGGAACCAGTTTTTCATACTCTCTTAACCAGGATACCTTCAAGAAGCTATTCAGTCGTGATGAAAGTGAGGATGATGAGGACTCTGACAATCCGGATGAAGGACTCCCTGACGATGGCACTATGGGATCCAATCCCTATGAAACGGGGGGCAGAAGTAATTCCCTGAATGAAAACGACAATACAATGGGCGAATTTGATGCCGATGGCTATCTGAAAAACGGAGTCAACTGGAACATCTCAATGAACTACTCATTGCGGTATGGCTATGGTGAATTCGATAAAGAGAAAATGGAGTACAAGGGACGACTCACCCATAACTTCGGGTTGAGCGGTTCGTTGCAGCCGACGAAGAACTGGAACTTCACCTTTAACACGGACTATAACTTTGATGTGAAGAAATTCACCAGCATCAATTGTACCCTTACCCGTAACCTACACTGCTGGAGCATGTCGGCCAGTTTTATTCCCATCGGGCCCTATAAATCATACAACTTCTCCATCCGTGCCAACTCAACGTTGCTGCAGGATCTGAAGTATGAACAGCGCAGCTCACCCTACGACCGTGGTGCGGAGTGGTATTGATCTTATTTATCGCCCCAGAGCTTTTTCATCCATTCCTGCATCTTAACCTCTGAAGGATTGGTCTGCGGCTCCCAGAAATGATTTTTATTCAGCTCCCTTGGCAGATACTCCTGCTGAACGAAATTATCCTTGTAATCGTGCGCATATTTGTACTCTTTCCCGTAATCCAGTTCCTTCATCAGCGATGTGGGGGCATTGCGCAAGTGTAACGGTACCGGCAGGTTACCTGTCTGCTCCACTGTTGCCATTGCCTTGTCGATGGCCAGGTAGGCTGAATTACTCTTGGGCGAGGTTGCCAGGTAGAGCGTGGTTTCCGCCAGCACGATTCGCCCTTCGGGCCAACCGATCTTCTGCAGCGTCTCGAAACAGGCATTGGCCAGCAACAGGGCATTGGGATTTGCCAGACCAATATCCTCGGCGGCTGAGATAACAAGCCGCCGTGCAATAAACTTGGGATCCTCACCACCAGCCACCATTCTTGCCAGCCAGTAGATCGCCGCATCGGGATCACTGCCCCGTACCGATTTGATAAAGGCAGAGATAATGTCGTAGTGCATCTCTCCTCCCTTGTCATAGGCAGCCGGGTTCTCCTGAAGCCGTTCCGTCACGAGCTTGTCAGTGATCACCACCTCCTCGCCACTGTGGTCAGCATCGTCGTCGGAAGATATTGTCAGATCAAGTATGTTGAGTAGCTTGCGGGCATCTCCACCGGAGAAGCGGAACAGCGCATCGCTCTCCTTAACGGTGATCTTCCGATCCTTCAGGATCAGATCCTCGGTGAGTGCCCGTTGCAACAGCACCTCCAGATCCTGCTTCTCGAGCGATTTCAGGACGTAGACCTGGCATCGTGACAGGAGAGGACGGATCACCTCGAAGGAGGGGTTCTCGGTGGTGGCACCAATCAGGGTCACAGTGCCAGTCTCCACCGCATGGAGCAACGAGTCCTGTTGCGACTTGCTGAAGCGGTGTATCTCATCAATGAAGAGTATCGGGGCAGCACTGTCGAAGAAACGGGCATTCTTCGCCTTTTCGATCACCTCACGTACATCTTTTACCCCCGAGTTGATGGCACTCAGCTTGTAAAAGGGCGCTTTCAGTGTATTCGATATGATATTGGCCAGGGTGGTCTTTCCCACACCGGGAGGTCCCCAGAAGATAATGGAGGGAATCCTCCCTGAGTCGATCATGCGACGCAATACAGCACCCTTGCCTACCAGGTGCTTCTGGCCGATAAATTGATCGAGATTCTGCGGCCGAAGCCGTTCAGCAAGAGGTGCACTCATAATTGTAGATTTTCCTGTTACACAAAGATAGGGAAATTATATACACAATAAAATTGTATATTTGTACCCATAAAGTCAAAAAGTAGAGTATGCAAATTGCCCCAATCCTGTCGCTCTTCGGCAATATGGAACCACTTGACCTAGTCCAGCTGAACTTTAACCAGGAGAGCGTCGACCTGATGAATATTGCCATCGCCTTTATCATGTTTGGTGTCGCGCTTGGCATCAAACCTGAACATTTCAGAGTTGTCGTGATGCGTCCCAAACCGGTCTTATTGGGAGTCGTTTCTCAATATCTTTTGTTGCCGGCACTCACCTACCTGCTTGTGTTGGTGGTGCGTCCCAGCAATTCGGTAGCTCTTGGTATGATCCTAGTGGCTGCCTGCCCTGGTGGAAATGTTTCCAATCTGATCTCTGCCATCTCAAAATCAAACATTACGCTCTCGGTGAGCCTCACCGGCATCACCACCATACTTAGCCTTGTTATGACACCACTAAACTTCGCATTCTGGGGCGGCCTCTATGCGAAACACTCACCCCTGCTGGTACCCATCACCATCGAACCGGTAGAGATGTTCCGCACCGTGTTCCTGATCCTGGGCATTCCGGTGATCCTGGGGATGACAGTGGGGATGAAGTTCCCCAAATTCGTGAGAAAAGTGGAGAAGAGTGTACAGGCTGCATCCATCATTTTCTTTATCGGTTTCATCGCAGCTGCACTGGCGGGCAATTTCAGCATCTTCCTCCGTTACATCCATCTCACTTTCCTGTTGGTACTTATCCACAACGGCATTGCTTTCCTCTCCGGTTATGCACTACCACGTATATTGGGTGTGAACGAGCTGAACAGTAGAACCATCTCAATCGAAACCGGTATCCAAAACTCGGGACTCGGTCTGGCACTCATCTTCAACCCACGCATCTTCCCGCCAGAGCTGAACCTGGGCGGTATGGCGTTCATCGCCGCCTGGTGGGGCATCTGGCATATCGTTGCAGGACTGTTCCTGGCATTCTACTGGCGAAAACGTCCTGCAAAAACAGGAATCATCTAAACCATTGCATCATGTTATATCGTTACGACTTCCGCTACTCGATTGCCAAGTTTTACTTCAACAACGCCCTTCGCCTCAACTTCAGCAAGATTGTTTTCACCGGCAGAAGTGAGCATGTATCGAAGCAGCGGCCCGTGATCTTCGCCCCCAACCACCGAAATGCTTTGCTCGACGCCTTGCTGGTTGTCATGGCCACTTATCACAGAAAACAGGTGGTCTTCCTGGCGCGTGCCGATATCTTCAAACAGAAGCTGATTGCATGGGTACTGAGAGGAATGCGAATCATGCCAGTCTTCCGGATGCGTGATGGAAAGGATAACCTAGACAGAAACAACGAAATTTTTAACAACGCGGCACGCATCCTAAAGCAAAACAATCAACTCGCCCTCTTCCCAGAAGGGGTACACAATCCTAAACAGTCGCTACTTCCCATACGTAAAGCGGTACCACGCATCGTCCTTCCTACCGAGGCTTCAACAGGTTTTACACTTAACAGCCAAATCGTGCCTGTGTCGATTTACTATCGCGATATTTTCGCCTTCCTGTCTGATGTTTACATCACCTTCGGTACCCCGATCGAGGTGAATCAATACAGGGATCTCTACAATGAGAACCCTGTATTGGCAGTGAATGCACTGCGACAAGAACTTGAAGAGAGCCTCAAAAAGATGGTGGTGAACATACAGAGTGAAGAGTACTATGATGATTATCGCCGTGCAATCGATTGGAATGGTGACCGTCTGTCAGAAGAGCTTTTCACCGGACAAAAGGATGGTTTCCTGCAGGCGTCGCTTCATATTGTGCGGGAACTGGACAGGCTGCAAGAAGAGGATCAGGTCACTTTTGAAAAGAAGATGGCCCAATTCCGTGAAGCTTATGAGTTGATGAATAAGGAGGGATTGCGATCAACCGATCGCCTATGGAAACCGAAAACAACAACCCTGTTGACTACCCGGATACTGGCACTGCTCATCTCAGTCCCGATAGCACTCATAGGCTTCCTTAACGGCATCTTCCCCATCCTGATACAGAAAAAACTGCAGTCACTGTTCAAGGACAAACAGTTTGTAGCATCGGCACGATATGCTTCAGGTCTGATCTTCGTACCACTATTCGACCTGTTGCAGACGCTTGCCGTATGGTTCATCACGGGCCAATGGTTGCCGACAATAGCCTATTTCCTGCTGATGCCTATTACTTTCTTTTTTGCCCTCTACTGGCGTAAGTGGTGGAAGCAGTTGCAACGTGACAACATGGTGCACCGTTTTGCCACACAAGAGCCTGAGAAGTGGCAGCAACTGCTGGCACTAATCAGGCTCTGATTCACTCTCTTCCTATCTCACTGCAGGAAGATATGGCTACATTGTCAATGCTTCTCGAGCTGCTGCACGATTGCCTCCATGGCTGCGTGCAGTCCGTCAGCATTCTTCCCGCCGGCGGTGGCAAAATGGGGTTGTCCCCCGCCGCCACCCTGGATCAACTTCGCTGCCTCTCGTACCATGTTTCCGGCATGCATTCCTTCCGCTACCAGGTCGTCACTGAGCATGACCGTGAGTGAAGGCTTTCCGTTCAACTGAATGCCAGCAACGAAGAGCATCTTCTCAGGGTATTGTGCTTTCAGCTGGAAGGCAATATCCTTCACTAAGTCGGGCATCCCTACCGGCAACTCCACTCGGAACAGGGTGATGCCGTTCAACTCCTCTCTCTTCTCGATGATCCATTGACGCAGCTGCTCGCTCTTTTCCTTCAAGAACTCCTGTACCTGCTTCTTCATCTCATCATTCTCAGACATAAGGCGCTGTATTCCCTGTAGGACATCAGGCACGTTGTTGAGCATGTTTTTGATTTCCAGAATCGCATCCTCCTTGGCATAAAGGTACTCCTCACATCCTTTGGCTGTGACTGCCTCAATACGGCGTACACCGGCGGCAATGGCACCCTCGCTCACGATGCGAAAGGTCCCGATGCGACCGGTGGAAGAGATGTGAGTACCTCCACAAAGCTCGATGGAGGAGCCGAAACGAACGGTTCGTACCTCCTCTCCATATTTCTCACCAAAGAGCGCCATTGCTCCCTGCGCCTTAGCCTCTTCAATGGGCACACTGCGATGTTCCTCTATTGGATAGTCGCCTCTGATGGCGGCAGTCACCTTTCTCTCCACCGCACGGATCTCCTCCGGTGTCATTTTCTGATAGTGTGAGAAGTCAAACCGCAACAGATCGGACGATACATAAGACCCTTTCTGCTCCACATGGCTGCCCAGCACCTCACGCAATGCCTCGTGCATCAGGTGGGTGGCGGTATGGTTGCATTCGGTAGCAGTACGTTTCTCCTCATCGATCCGGGCAATGAACTCCGCTTCCGGATTTGCGGGGAGCCTGTCAGTGAGGTGCACCGCGAGGTTGTTCTCCCGTTTAGTGTCCAGGATGGGGATCCACTCGCTGCCATCTGCAGCCGTGAGTCGGCCACTGTCGCCCACCTGTCCACCCATCTCGGCATAGAAGGGTGAGCGGGAGAGGACTAATTGATAATACTGTTTGTTCTTCTGCTTAACAACTCGATATCGGAGAATGCGGGTGCTGCTTTCAATTTCATCGTATCCCACAAACGTTGGATCACCCTCATGCAGTCTAGTCCAGTCGCCTGTTTCCGTTGCGGCAGCATTGCGCGCACGCTGTTTCTGCTTCTGCATCTCGGCGTCAAATCCAGCCAGGTCGACTCGCATGTCATGCTCCCGCAGAATCAGCTCTGTCAGGTCGACAGGAAAACCGTAGGTATCGTAAAGCTGGAAAGCTACCTCCCCACTGAAGTACTCACCTTTAGACTCCGGGATGCTTTTCTCAAGCATCTTGATGCCGGTCTCTAGGGTTCGGAGGAATGACTCCTCCTCCTCCTTGATCACCTTTTCAATTAGCGTTTGCTGTGCTTGCAGCTCAGGGTAGGCTTCGCCCATCACCTCAATCAGGGTGGGCAGTAAACGGTAGATGAACGACTCATGCATCCCCAGGAAGGTGTAGCCGTAGCGTACGGCGCGACGAAGAATACGACGGATCACGTAGCCCGCACGGGCGTTGGAAGGTAATTGTCCATCGGTGACAGAGAAAGCAATGGTACGCAGATGGTCGGCAATGACCCGCATGGCGATATCCTTCCTGACTTCCTCACCATAGGGATGGGATGTGATCTCCGCAATCCTGCGAATGATGGGCTGAAACAGGTCGGTGTCATAGTTGGAGAGCTTTCCCTGTACCGCCATACAGAGTCGTTCGAAACCCATGCCAGTGTCGATCACCTTTGCCGGCAGCGGTTCCAGCGTACCGTCCGCCTTGCGGTTGTACTGCATGAATACCAGGTTCCATATCTCGATGACCTGCGGATGACTCTGGTTCACCAACGCCAGTCCGCTTACCTTCTCACGCTCACTATCAGGACGGATATCGATATGGATCTCGGAGCATGGACCACAGGGGCCGGTATCTCCCATCTCCCAGAAATTGTCTTTCTTGTTACCGTTGATGATACGTTCCTTCGGCAGAAAAGCCTCCCAGAAGGATGCAGCCTCGTCGTCTCGCTCCAACCCCTCTTCGCTGGAACCCTCGAAAACGGTCACGTAGAGTCGCTCCTTGTCAAGCTTCAGCACCTCGGTGAGGTACTCCCAGGCCCAGCTGATAGCCTCCTTCTTGAAATAGTCGCCAAAGGACCAGTTACCCAACATCTCAAACATGGTGTGGTGGTAGGTGTCGTGACCCACCTCCTCCAGGTCGTTGTGTTTGCCACTCACACGAAGGCACTTCTGGGAGTCGGCTACCCGTGGGTACTTCACCGGGGCGTTGCCCAGGATGATATCCTTGAACTGGTTCATACCGGCATTGGTGAACATCAGGGTGGGGTCATCCTTGATGACCATGGGTGCCGATGGCACAATCTGGTGTTGCTTTGACTGGAAAAAATCTTGGAACGACTGGCGGATTTCTTTTGACGTGATCATATCTCTCTGTTCGTTTGCTATTTTTCATTTAATCGTTGATTTGTGGATCTCGATACAACGCAGTCCTCAAATCTGGATGATGTTGCTCATTTCAATTTAGAAGTGCAAAGATACTATTTTCTTGTGTTTTACGGAACAGAAATGAAGAGATCACTTTTCAAAGCTTTCCTGTTTACGAACATTTCTTCGTACATTTGCAACTGTGGTGGATGGGAGACAATTGATTTTATCCACCAAATAACTGCCAACACAAGAACAATGTCTAATGTAGTGATTTCTGAATGTCCCATTTGCGGCAGCAATAAGATTGAGAAACGGTTTGACTGTGAGGATTATTTCTCCAGCAGTGAGATGTTTCCTATAAGTGACTGCCTGCAATGCGGATTTCGTCTCACCAATCACTTTCCACCTGAAGAGAGAATCGGGAATTATTACGATACAGCCAACTATATCTCTCACTCCGACTCAGACAAAGGAGTCACAAACAAACTTTATCAACTTTTCCGCAGGATAATGCTGCGACGGAAAGTGCGGCTCGTGAAACGGTTCATCAATCACATCGAGCCTGAACTACTGGATATCGGTTGTGGTACCGGTCACTTCCTGCAGACGGCAAGAGCGGCTGGTTTCAGTGTAACGGGGATCGAGAAAAGCAGTATGGCAAGGGAAAAAGCTCACTCCCTGTTCAATCTCGATGTGCTGGAAGATCTGGATCATTTTATACCGGAACATTCGTTTGAGGTGATCACTCTCTGGCATGTGCTGGAGCACCTGGAGAAACTGAACGAAAGTATTGCCAAAATCAGTAGTATACTGGCTCAGGAAGGTACGCTGGTAGTTGCGCTGCCCAACCACCACTCATATGACGCAGAGGTATATGGTAAGCAGTGGGCGGCCTATGATGTGCCTCGCCATCTCTGGCATTTCACATCCGAAACGGTGGAGCAACTGATGCTGAAGCACGGCATGAGGGTGGTGAAGCGTTATCGCATGCCACTCGATGCCTTTTATATCAGCCTTGTAAGTGAATCCTACAAGGGTTCTTCTCCCTGGAGTCGATTTCCGAAGGCTTTTTTGGTAGGCATGACAGGCTATCTACTCTCCTTGTTTGATCTGAAACAGAGCAGTTCAATCATCTATATCATCAAAAAGTAACCATCCACGACCATGGGCAAACGAAAGAAACCAATCCAGTTCAGCGAGAAGCGTCTCTACTACTCCATACAGGAGGTGGCAGACCATTTCGCTGTGAATGTATCCCTACTTCGATTCTGGGAGAAGGAGTTCGACAATATCAATCCCAAAAAAACGGCAGGAGGCACTCGTCAGTACAGACAGGAGGACATCCAGCAGGTTGAGATTGTGTACCATCTAGTGAAAGAAAAAGGGATGACACTGGAGGGGGCACGACAAACACTCCGCAGCAAAATGGATGAGGAGACCAAGCGGGTGGAGGCGGTTGCACGACTGACGGAGATCAAAAAGGAACTGCAGCAACTCGAGGAGGAGTTCGACCGGCTCCACGAACAGCGTAAGTATTCGAAAACAATCACCGAGGAATGACAAGAAAAATACTCTTCATTCTTTTAACAGCTCTTGTTACTTCCCTTTCTGTTCAACCGCAGGAGGTTGTGAAGGTAGGTGCGGAACTGACAGCATGTTATTTCCCGCTACTGGAAGGAAAGAGGGTGGCGGTAATGACCAACCAGACAGGCATAGCAGGCGATGAGCACCTTGTAGACCTGCTATTGAGACATAACCACAACCTGGTGGGTATATTCTCACCTGAACATGGGTTCCGTGGCACCGCCGATGCAGGTGAACATGTATCCAGTTCGGTGGATGAGAAAACCGGCATCCCCATCTGGTCGCTATACGGAAGTGGCAACGGCAAGCCCTCCACCGAGAAAATGAAAGCATTCGACATCCTGGTATTTGATCTCCAGGATGTGGGGCTCCGTTTTTATACCTATTACGCCAGTATGGCACGCCTGATGGATGCCTGCGCAGAGCATGGAAAGAAGATGATCGTGCTGGACCGCCCCAATCCCAACGGCATGTATGTGGATGGCCCTATTCTAGACATGAAGCACAAGTCGGGTGTGGGATGGCTCCCGATCCCGGTGGTGCACGGCATGACGCTGGGCGAGCTGGCGCTGATGATCAACGGCGAAGGATGGTTGCCGGAGAAGAGGGTCTGCGACCTGACAGTGATTCTCTGTGAGAACTATACCCACCAGACACGCTACGTGCTTCCCATCTCACCCTCACCCAACCTGCCCAACAACCACGCCATCTATCTCTACCCCTCCATCTGCCTCTTCGAGGGAACGGTGATGAGTCTGGGCAGGGGTACTCCCTACCCTTTTGAGGTGTACGGACATCCCAATTACAAGGGTTCTGCCTTCAGCTTTACACCTCGCAGTATGCCAGGTGCCAGGAAACCTCCGTTACTTAACAAAAAGTGCTATGGGGTAGATTTGCGTGAGCTGCCGGATGAACAGATCATCACCGCCGGGTTCGATCTCTCCTATCTGATCGACGCCTACCGGAACCTCAACATTGGGAATAAGTTCTTCACCTCATTTTTTGAAAAACTGGTTGGGGTAGATTATATCCGGCAGGAGATCATTGCCGGAAAAACGGCAGAGGAGATCAGTAAAAGATGGCACTGTGAAGTGGAGCAGTTCAAGCAACAACGGAAGCCCTACTTGCTATATGAAGAGTAAATCAACGGAACATTGTCTTTTGATAAAAATGCGCAATGATGCGCATTTTTTGTATTTTTGCACTTCATTTACACAATGTTCAGTAGACAACCCGAGAAAATAGTCTTTTCACTCGTTGAATTGCGTTAAGAATAAGAATTGAATCACAATATGGAGATTGCAAGCAAATACAACCCTGCAGAGGTTGAAGAGAAGTGGTACCAGTACTGGATGGAACACAACCTGTTCCACTCCGAACCCGATGAGCGTGAACCCTACACCATCGTCATTCCGCCCCCCAACGTCACCGGCGTACTGCACATGGGGCACATGCTCAACAACACCATCCAGGATGTACTGGTGCGCCGTGCGCGCATGCAGGGGAAAAATGCCTGCTGGGTGCCCGGTACCGACCATGCTTCCATCGCCACAGAGGCAAAGGTGGTGAACCGCCTGGCAGCACAGGGGATTAAAAAGAGCGACCTCACCCGAGATGCATTTCTCAATCATGCCTGGGAGTGGACCCACGAGCACGGGGGAATCATCCTGGAGCAGTTGAAGAAGCTAGGTGCCTCCTGTGATTGGGAGCGTACCGCATTCACCATGGATGAAGTCCGCTCGGAAAGCGTACTACGTGTCTTCTGCGATCTCTACGAGAAAGGATTGATCTATCGCGGTGTGCGGATGGTCAACTGGGACCCGAAGGCGCTCACCGCTCTCTCCGACGAAGAGGTGATCCACAAGGAGGTGAACGGCAAGCTCTATTACCTGCGGTATATGATCGAAGGGGATCCTGACGGCGGCTACGCAGTGGTGGCAACTACGCGCCCGGAGACCATCATGGGCGACACCGCCATGTGCATCAACCCTAATGATCCAAAGAACGCACACCTGAAGGGGAAGAGAGTGATTGTCCCGCTCGTGAACCGCGTGATCCCGGTGATCGAGGATGACTATGTGGACATTGAGTTCGGTACCGGTTGCCTAAAGGTGACTCCGGCACACGATGTGAATGACTACATGCTGGGAGAGAAGTACAACCTTCCCTCCATCGACATCTTCAATCCCGATGGCACACTCAACGAGCATGGTGCCATGTATGCCGGAAAGGAACGTTTTGCGGTTCGCAAAGAGATTGAGAAGGATCTGGAGGCTGCAGGACTGATGGAGAAGACCGAACCTTACACCAACAAGGTGGGCTTCTCGGAACGTACCGATGAGGCAATTGAACCGAAGCTCTCGATGCAATGGTTCCTGAAGATGGATGAGTTGGCACAACCTGCCGCCGAAGCGGTGGAGCAGGATACCATTCGTTTCTTCCCTGAGAAATATAAGAACACCTACCGCCACTGGATGGAAAACATCAAGGACTGGTGTATCAGCCGACAGCTCTGGTGGGGTCACCGCATTCCGGCCTACTTTCTCCCCCGGGGAGGTGTGGTGGTAGGGATGACTCCTGAGGAGGCATTCGAAAAGGCAAAAAAAATCGTTGACTATCCACTTACAATCGATGAGCTGAAACAGGATGAGGATGTGCTCGACACTTGGTTCTCCTCCTGGCTCTGGCCCATCTCTGTTTTCGACGGTATCAGGCAGCCGGAGAATAGCGACATCCAATACTACTATCCAACCAGCGATCTGGTTACAGGACCCGATATCATCTTCTTCTGGGTGGCACGTATGATCATGTCGGGCTACGAGTATCGGCAGGATGCCTGCTTCCGGAATGTCTACTTCACCGGTATCGTACGCGACAATCAGGGCCGCAAGATGTCGAAGCAGCTTGGCAACTCACCCGATCCCATCGAGCTGATGAACCGGTACGGTGCCGATGGTGTCCGCATGGGGATGCTGCTCTCCTCTGCTGCCGGCAACGACCTGCTGTTCGATGAGACCCTCTGTGAACAGGGACGCAACTTCAACAACAAGATATGGAATGCCTTCCGTCTGATCAAGGGATGGGAAACCAACGACACCATCCCCCAGCCGGAGTCGGCACGGATTGCCATCGACTGGTTTGGCAGCAAGCTCACGGAAACCATCGTTGAACTGGAAGACCTATTCTCCAAGTACCGCCTCTCGGAAGCGCTGATGCTCCTCTACAAGCTCTTCTGGGATGAGTTCTCCTCCTGGTACCTGGAGATGATCAAGCCGGCATACCAGCAGCCTATCGATAGCATGACCTATCGCGCAACCCTGGGCTATTTCGATGCACTGCTCCGCCTGCTGCACCCCTTTATGCCCTTTATCACCGAAGAGCTGTGGCAGGCACTGCAGCAGAGAGAAGATGGGGATAGCATCATGACTGCTCAGCAACCAAAAGCAGGCTCAACTGATTCGGAACTGCTGAACCAGTTTGAACAGGTGAAACAGGTGATCGCGGGGGTACGCACCATCCGCCTGGAGAAGAATATTCCCAACAGAGACACATTGGAGTTGCAGGTCATCGGAGGGCACAACGACCGGTACAACAGTGTGATCACAAAGATGTGCAACCTCTCCTCCCTCTCTGTTGTCTCCGAAAAAGTGACCGGAGCCGCAGGATTCATGGTGGGCACCACCGAATATTCGGTGCCTCTGACCGACAAGATGGATCTGGAAGCGGAGCTCCAGAAGCTGAAAGCAGAACTGGCATACACCGAAGGCTTCCTGCTGTCGGTTTCAAAAAAGCTGGGCAACGAGCGGTTCGTACAAAACGCCAAACCTGAGATTGTAGAGAACGAGCGAAAGAAGAAGGCGGATGCGGAAAGCAAAATCGCTTCACTGAAAGAGAACATAGCCGCACTGGAGAAATGACTGCGGTTGAAAACATATCATATCAATTGTAACCCGTTATAACATGAAGAATATCCAATTTCCCGTTCTGCAAATAGTGGCAACCTTTGTGATGTTACTTGTCAGCTTGTCATGCTCTTCTTCGAATGACTCTCCGGAGGAACATCCTTTCCTTGACATAAAAAGCATATCATCCAAAAGCCTCCCTGCCAACGGTGGTGAGACGATCATCAGTGTGGGCTCGAGGCCTTTGGCCAATGCTGTGTCCGACGCCGGGTGGTTGTCTTTGAAATCAACCACACCACAGGAGAACCATACTTCGTTCCTGTTTATGGCAGAGGCCAACAAAGGTGACTCGCGCAAGGCAAACATCACCATTTCAGCCGGTGACAAGCAGGAGACCATCATTGTCCTCCAGGAGAAGGGAGACAACAGCGGTATCGACCCTGCAGACGAGACGCAGCCTGCAGTAATAGTGGCTCGGCAGCTGGGCCTGGGATGGAATCTGGGCAATCAGCTCGATGCACATGCCAACAACGTGTCTGGCGAGACACTGTGGGGTAACGGCAAAGCCACACAAGAGACGCTCCACAAGGTGAGAGAGGCTGGTTTTACATCGGTACGCATACCCGTCACCTGGTTAGGCAAAGTGGGAGCGGCACCTGATTATTTAATCGACTCCGGATGGCTGGAACGTGTGGCAGAGGTTGTGGGTTATGCTGAGCAAGCAGGATTGAAAGCAATCATCAACATTCACCATGATGGTCACCGAAGTGAGAATGAAAACGGAAACTGGCTCGATATCACGAAAGCAGCTTCAAACGCCGCTGCCAACGAGGCCATAAAGGCACAACTAAGTGCCATGTGGTCTCAGATAGCCGAACGCTTCAAAGAGAAAGGGGAGTTCCTGATCTTCGAAGGAGTGAATGAGATTCATGACGGGAAATGGGGTTATGGTGACAATACCAGTGACGGCGGGAAGCAATATGCCATCCTCAATGAGTGGCAACAAACGTTTGTCGATGCCGTGCGTGCCGTCGGTGGCAACAATGCCACCCGTTACCTGGGTGTTAGCGGTTACACCACCAATCCCGAGTTGACGATGAAACACCTGAATCTGCCGGAGGATAGTGCAACAGATCGCTTGTTGGTATCGGTACACTACTATGACCCTCATGAGTTCACACTGACTGATAAGTTTGGTGAGTGGGGACACACCGGTGCCACCGGAAAGAAAGAGCAATGGGGTGACGAAGATCATATGAGGAAGGTGTTTGCTGATTTGAAGGCCACCTATGTCGACAAGGGTATTCCCGTTTATATCGGAGAGATGGGCTGCGTGCACCGTAGCGACAGTCGCTCCGAGTCGTTCCGGAAATATTACCTTGAATATCTCTGCAAGGCTGCCCGCACCTATGGCATGGCCGCTTTTTACTGGGACAACGGCAGCACCGGTACCGGGCATGAAAGTTCCGGTCTGATTGATCATGCGACGGGCAATTATGTCAACAATGGCAAAGAAATTGTGGAGGTCATGACAAGAGGTTATTATACGACAGACACCTCTTACACATTGGAAACCGTATATCAAAATGCGCCTCAATAAAAGAAACCTTCTATTGGGCGTCTCTTTGGTAACAAGTCCAATCTGCAGAGTTTAAAACTCCAGATAGGGCTCCAGACGTTTGATATCCTCCTGCGTAAATTGATCCAGCATCGCCAGCTCCCGGATCGTTTCAATTTTACCTTTCTTTCGCCGGAGGTTAAAAATGGCCTGCACCTGCTCATAATTGAGATAGGGATGGCGTAACAGCTCACTGAACTCAGCAAGGTTCACCGGCAGTGGTCGCCATACACTGTCCGGCGTAATATAGGGCGTTATGCGGGCATATAACTCCTCGTTTAGCCCATACACCTCCAACAGTTGATCCTTGCGCACATAGCCTCCCAGCAGCTCACGATACTTCACAATGCGGGACGCATAGCTGGTGCCGATGCCCGGGATCATCTTCCAACGTGTCGTATCGGCCTCATTCAACGTGATGGTCTCCCCCGGTCGCAACTTCACAGCGAAGCGATTGGAGGGAAAGTTGCGATCCCTACCCTCTCCACCGGAAGCGTCAGCTTGTTTTCTTTCATCACCTCCCGACACGGATTTCAATCCTTCCGGTTCTCCTAAAGGAGCAATCATCCTCTCCTCCTGATGAACTTCCCCGCTGTGTTGAAACTGCTCAAATGCCTGAATGAGCGAATCGTTCTGTTGTAACACGAAGCGGGATGAACGGCGGCTGCTGAGCAATATCTGCAGGATCAGCGTCAGTACAATCAGAATCATCAGGAGAAGCACACCCAACTTCGATCCCCTTTGAAAATATAGAAAATCCTTCCAGCGCATTTTATCGAAGGCTCTCTGTTCAGCCTGGTAAAGTTACAAAATATCTTACTTTCCTTCTTGATAAAATAGCAGAAATTGTACCTTTGGATGTTGAATGTCAGTAACAACTCTTTTTCAACCTTGATTTCCGCTGAATATGGTATTGAACTACATCTGGATCGCGTTCTTCCTCATCGCCTTTGTGGTGGCTCTGGTAAAGCTGCTCTTCTTTGGAGACATGCAGGTCTTCACCGACATCATGAACTCCACCTACGACACCGCACGTACCGGTTTCGAGATCTCACTGGGACTGACGGGAGTGCTCTCCCTCTGGTTGGGAGTGATGAAGATCGGTGAACGGGGCGGCATGGTGGAGCTGTTCTCTCGCGCAGTAGCGCCCCTCTTCTCTCGTCTCTTCCCTGACCTTCCGAAAAACCACCCCGCCGCGGGATCAATGCTGATGAACATCTCTGCCAACATGCTGGGACTCGACAATGCTGCCACCCCCTTCGGCCTGAAGGCGATGCAACAGTTGCAGGAGATCAACCCACAGAAGGAACAGGCTTCCAACCCGATGATCATGTTCCTTGTGCTGAATGCTTCCGGACTCACCCTGATACCTGTCACAGTGATGGTTTATCGCGCACAGCTGGGTGCTGCCAACCCTGCTGATGTATTCATCCCCATCATGATCGCCACCTTCGCCGCTACACTGGCAGGTGTGACAGCAGTTTGCCTGCGACAGGGAATCAACATCTTCCAACGCGCCATCATGGGCTTTATGCTGGGCATGTGCGCCATCATTGCCGCTACCGTGCTGCTGTTTCGCACCATGCCGCAGGAGCAGATCAACATTGTCTCCAGTCTTGCAGCCAACATCATTCTCTTTTCTATCATCTGCCTCTTCATCTTTAAGGCGCTGCGGAAAAAGATCAACATCTTTGAGGCTTTTATCGATGGGGCTAAAGATGGTTTCAAAACCGCTGTCACCATCATCCCCTACCTGATCGCCATCCTTGTGGGCATCGGTGTATTCCGGGCCTCGGGTGCGATGGATTTCCTCATGGATGGTTTGCGCAGCCTGGTGGCGATGACCGGCAGCGACACCCGTTGGGTGGATGGCATGCCCACGGCACTGATGAAACCGCTCAGCGGTAGCGGCGCCAGGGGGATGATGATAGATACGATGAAAAACTTCGGTGCCGACTCATTTGCCGGACGTCTATCAGCCGTATTGCAGGGAGCCACCGACACTACTTTTTATATCGTAGCTGTTTACTATGGAGCCGTGAACATAAAAAATTCGCGCTACACCGTTCCCTATGCGCTTTTGGCAGATTTGGCCGGTGTCGTTGCTGCCATATTCACGGCCTACCTCTTTTTTGGTTAGTAAATATGCGACTCTCAAAGTTAATATATCTTAATTATTATGCCTATCAAATTTCAATCAGAGAACGTCACCTTTCCGGGAACAATTAAAAAACGTGAGACGGCAAACTGGATCAAAACGATTGCCGCCGATTATGGCAAGAAAGTTGGAGAACTTTCCTACCTCTTCTGTGACGACCAGAAAATACTGGAGATGAACCGTCACTATCTTCAACATGATTTTTTCACCGATATCATCACCTTCGACTATTCGGATGGAAACAGCATCGCAGGGGACATCATCATCAGCCTTGAGACGGTACGCAGCAATTCACAAAAGTATCAGACCCCGTTTGAGGAAGAACTGCGACGGGTGATCATCCATGGTGTGCTGCACCTCTGTGGCCTGCGTGACAAGAACAGGAAGGAGCAAAAAGAGATGAGGGAGGCAGAAGATAAAGCACTATTTCTGTTGAACACAAACAGCCAATAATTTACAAAACGACTCAAGACCTTCCGATAATTCACATATGTAAAACAAAGCCCTGCAGATATGACCAAAACCTTCTCTCTGATGTTCTACAACACCGAGAACTTTTACGACACCGTTGATGATCCCAATACAATGGACGATGAATTCACACCGGCCGGATTTCGTGAGTGGACCGTAGATCGATACCACAACAAGGTAGAGAAATTGACAAATG
>Ga0209510_1001641_pt1 | contig 24829 bp, 27 predicted proteins | sample BiotimSIPDNA_FD_185749 | JGI IMG/M metagenome (GOLD analysis project Ga0209510, IMG submission 185749) | Anaerobic biogas reactor microbial communites from Washington, USA - Biogas_R1 time_0 SIP DNA (SPAdes) (version 2) | ecosystem: Engineered > Bioreactor > Anaerobic > Unclassified | place...
GGGTAATCCTATTACGACTAACGTTGGTGGATTCAAAATCACAGAGCAAATTGCTGAATATAAGCAAGAATCACAAAAGCAGTTTGATGATAATAAAGCAATGCTTGAAGAAAGAGAACAAAAGATTCAAGAATCAGTTCAATTCTTGGAAGTACCTTTGGAATTCAGTTTGCTTGTAATGCCAATCGCTAAATTCCCAGATAAGACTGCTCCATCAATCGTTGGATTGTTCGGTGTGTGCTAATAAAAATTGAATAAAATTAAAACCAGCAAAATTATTTTTTGCTGGTTTATTTTTATGTTGTTATACCAAACAACGGTTTCCACCATGCATCAGCGCGTGTCGGTCCACCTTCGTACGCTGGAGTAGTATCGTTTATAATGTCATTATAAGAACTAATACCGCTATGAACTGCTGTACAACCCATAAATGCGCTGCCAAAAGCTGCAGACTGACTTGGATAAAAGTGTGTTTGAACAAAATCAAGTATAGGTCCAATATCTGATGATATCGCTGAACAATTTTTAAACATGTTTGACATAGATTTAATTCGTGTAGCAGATAAATCTGTCTGAATATCTGTAATTTTTACACAATTTGCAAACATATAATCAGCGAGTTCAAGCTTAGGTGCAAAAGACTCCCATTTTACAGGTGGAATCATTTTATCATATATGTTTCCACTTATGCTTGAACAATTTTCAAACATACTTTGAGCTGCAGACAGCTCAGGTAATGTGCCACTTGGCATATTTATCACTTTGTTACAATTGCTAAACATCTGTGGACAAACTTGTAAGCTAAGCAATCCATAAAAATCAGGTAAAGCAGTTAATGAAATACAATTGCTAAACATAGCAGGTGCATAGTAAAGTTTATTAAAATTGTTGAAATCACTTGGAACTTCTATTAACGCAGACGCATTACTAAATAGACCACTTGCTTTTTTGATATTAAAGCAACTATAGAAATTTGTTTTAATCGCAGTTAACGCAGTCAAGTTGCCAGCTGCATACATTTCAGAAAAAGCTGTAACTGACTCGCCAAGTTGTGTTATTTCTGTAGTGTTAGATCTGAACTGTAATGGCGTACCAGTAATTATGTTTGATGGCAAATTTAGCGCTAAATAACTATACGTGTCAGTATTGCCATGATTTTTATCAAAACCATCGCTACTATACTGAATAGCACCAGCGGGTTTCGCAATAATATACTTTTGATTTGTATTTTTAACAGGATCGAATGAATGAATATAGCTCATCGTGTGTAATACTGTCGGTATGCTATACAAATCACCGCTTGTTATTCTAAACGTGTAATGTGCTATTCCAGCATCATCATATACGTGCGTATCACCTGTATATTCACAGAAAAACGGACCAATTGGCGCGAATTTTCTAACATTTGCGCCATTATAGTATGTTGATTCTGTACATGTATAAATTTTACTTATAGCATCGTCAAAAAACACGAATGTGTCATCGTTTATCTTTTTAAAATGTTCATCATTAAATTTGTATAATTTACCTTCAACATTATTAGATAATTCTTTTACATTCGCAGTATTATCGTAATAATATGATACGCCTTTTATGCCAATACAGTAAAATTTGTCATTTTGATTAAAATAATTACTTAGATTATTGCCTGAAAATAAAATAGCGCCACCATACGTGTCAGGTATATTGTTTTTCGATGATAGCGTAAATATTTTATAATCATCATGAGTTGTAACCTTACACATATCAGTAGGATTGACTATATTTTTATTTGCGTATGGCGGATATACAGCAGCAGCAAATGAGTACCCACCGCCTCCGCCTATAGTAACTATATTACCAGTTGTATTTGACCATTTATAATTAGATACATCTGTTGAAGAAACTGAATTTATTATTTTTAAGTAATTGACATTTGCAGTTACGTTAGTTGTTACACTGCTATCCTGCTGCTTCGTAACAGTTCCTGTTACGTTTGTACCAGTATTATCAAAATTAAAGAATAAATCATCACCGGTTAAAGTCATTGGTGGATTGTCTAACCTACAATTTTCAATAGATGCTGTAAATGCAGAGAAATAAAGTTGTTCATTAACGCTACAAAAATACTTATAACTACCACCCAGTGTTATAAGAGATTTGAAAATTTGTATGTTATTATAATTAAGACTAGTAATTGCATGACTTTTGTCTATGAAATCATAAAGCGCAGTATTTGCAGTAACATAAAATATTAGCGCAGCAGGTAACATATAATATTGTGAAGCCGTAGTTTCTTGACTTTGTTCATTATTATATGCACTACACATCACATAACATCTATCATCAACATCACAAATTTTCTGCAGTGGATTTATGTCAATAGTTATATCATTACTATTATTCCACACATTAACAACAGTATCAGGTGTATTGCCTGTTATGTTAAGCCAAACAGCATTTATTGTAGCATCATAGTTTGTATATACATTTGGTATATTTAAACTTACCGTATTTGTTGTTGCACCAGAATAATAATTAGCACTTTCATTATTCGGGTACATAGAAAAATCACACCAATTGCTAATTCTATTAAATTTTTTATACCAGTTATCGCTCAATAATGCTGCAGTCAAGTTTACATTAGGTCCCCAACCACCACCATCGCCAAAACTGCCATTTTTCGACGATATTGCTTGATTTATACCACTGAAATCATTTGACGTTGTGTTATATGTCTGGTGTTGACACACTGCTAGTGCATCGCGCCCAGGAAAAAATATTTTTTCGGTCGATGCTAATGGCTGAAGAGACATTGTAGCTTTACCGTCAAAACCCTTTGACTGTCCAAACATTGCAAATGAAGTAGTTAATGGTATTAACTGTGCAGAACTGTTATTATCTTTTTTCACTAACATAAAAAATTATACCAAATAAATTATTCCTGGCTGCATACTATCTAACATCAAATTATCTGCTGAAATCATTGTTAATTTCTGATTATTACCAGCTGATACATAATTTAACGATTTACCCAACTCGTCGACAGTTGTATATGCCATAATTGTGTCAGCGCCAATAATAGAGTGTTTATTTATTATTGGTATTAGTGTATCTCTAGCAGGATTTGCTGTACTTGTGTCAGAAAACCATAAATTATAACTAACTGCGCGTCCATGATCATCAGTGATTTGCAGTGTTTGACTATGATTGTGAGGATAGCTATTATTTACAAAATTCAAAGAAGACACATTATATTGCACAGTATATAGTTGATCAAAAGTTGTATACGTTAGTGTACCATCTGGAATACCAGCCTGTGATGAAATAGTCAATGTTCTCCCATTTACAACAAAGCCTACACCAGATCCAGCTGATATATTATAATTTCTATCATTGTTTGTATTGTTAAATGTCAGAAGTTGTGTATTATTATCAGCGACTATATTCGTATAATATGGTTCAAGATCACCAACATATTCCCAACCCGAAGTGTTATTATTTACAGCAGATAGCCATCTATAATAAGTTTGCTGATGTGCTGGCGATACTGATGATGCTACGTACGTATTTTCTTGCAATACCCATACAGGAATATTATTACCAACATCGTTTAAAATTTTAATTACATCACGGTGAGTTATGTCTACGCCAGATACCAAACTAGCAGAAAGTGTATTAAATGCTTCATGTGTTCCAACTACGTCGATAACATCAGCACGTGCATTTATCATTACAATTTCATCATGCAAATAACTAGAAAATGACGAACACTCTGAATAAGTAGAATTCAGCGAATCAAGTAAATAATCATCTTTGCCAGAATATGGTAAAAACACTAAATTGTTAAGTACTTTACCATCAGCTATCGTCGCTCTTGTAATATTTGGCACATTACCAGCAATATTTAAGTAATTACCAACATAATATTGTTCTAGTAGTGCGTTGTCCCATGAATATTGTTCTGCCATTATACAACCTCATATTATTTATAATAAATAGCTACTGCAGTTCACGTGCAGTAGCTATTTATTATAAGTATATTATGAAATACAATTAGTTGAAGTAAGGACTATCTTCTTCGTCTTCTTCATTTTCGTAATTGTAAAGACCGCCATCTGCTTCTGTATTTTCTTCATCGTTTTCATAATCATCTGACGCCATGAAGCGAGGAATATCGAAGTCAAGTTCTTCAATTTCATCTACATCATCTTCATCGATTACGCCGATGTCTGCTCCAACGCCTATGTCTTCACTTTCAGCTTCAGGTTCTTCATCGCAAACGCATGAGTTTTCTCCGCATTCTGGACATTTATCATCACAATTTTCGCATGAACCACTTTCAAGAGCTTCGAGTCTTGATTCTAGCTCGTCGATTTTGTTCAATAGTTCTTCTTGTTCCATAAGTAATCTCCTTAAATTTATTTATTATACGCCAAGAATTTAATTTGACGTCTGATTGCTTGTTCAATATGTTCTTTTGCAATATCTTTATTGTATGCAGATTTCAACAAAGAATGTAATTGTGTTGTCTTTCTTGAAATTGCATCAAGTAAACTTTGATCAGTAATATAAGTTAGTTCTTCTGCTCTAACTTGTGGTTTACTTGCAACAAAAGCTTCTAAAATCTGATATGCTGCTAATTCAACGTGCTTACAAAGTAAAGCGCCGTCGCCTTCATACATTTCAGCGTTAGTTTGTAAATTTTGAAAAGCAGCAGCTTCTTGTAGTGGAGTTGGCTGATAATTGTCATTGTAGTAGTATGGTCCAACACTAGCAGATTCGTTAATATCCTGCTCTTTATCTAAGCGTTGAAGAATAGCTGCAGCAGTATTTTCAAAAAACATTGTTCTCATACTGTATTTATACATTACTTCTTAATTCTTCTTTATATTTTCGAATTGCTTGCTGTTTAACCTGCGGAGCAATATTTTGTGATTTAAAGAATTTAGTCATTGACGATACACGTTAAGAGCATGACTTGCAACTCTAGCGTTTATAAAACACTTTTTGCAACAGCAACTGATTCAGGCTTATCGAAAATTAGTTCTTTGATGTCATCTACTGATTCAAATAATAGCATTGTAAATTCTCTTTTTGTATTTATTACGATGCGTATTCAATCACATCAGCTGCAGCTAACATATCCTTGTATTTTGCCAAACGTTCTACTGTGAAAAATTCATCAGGTTCAAGTGTATCGATCAATTGACTTGCTTCTCTGAATGAACCTGTTTGAATCATTAGAATGATCTGAGCAGTTTTAGCTGCAATCTGAAGAGGTGTTACTTCTTCAAGATCTGTTTTGATGCATTCTTCTCTAAATAACGAAATAAATTCATTACCAACTGTCATGTTGTATTCGATTTCGCCAGCGACACCATCAATAGAAGTAAGACGAGTAATATTTGTATTCAATTCTACTTCATAGCGATATGCATCAACTGGTTGTCCCATAAAATCTAATACTGTGTGTTTATCATATTCATCTAACAAGACTGGAGCAAGAATAGTCCAAAAATCTTTGTTATTGTAGACACATTCACCATCAACGTATACAATTCTTGAAATGTATTTCATGTTCAAATCCTGTGTAATGTAAAAATCTTCTTCTTTATAGGTTGATTTTTCAATCCAATGTTTAGCGTCAACTAAATTACTAAATTGACCTTGCAACATCCAGTTTGTTTTCTTAATTATATAAATCATACTTGCACTCCATTTACTTCGGCTTTTAATTTATAATTGTTATAACTAGTTAACATGGATAATATATTATCGTTATTCTGTAATTTCCAGTCTTCACCTGTAAATTCAGCATAATCTCCAGTTGCATTAGAATATACTAGCGGTACCCAATAACCACCAGTTGGATATGTTATACCAAAATAGATATAATAATCAGTTCCTTCTGAAACTTGTATATTTAAATTATCTTTATAAATTGTATATACTGTTTTACTAGTACCATTTACTGTCAAAGTATCTGTATCATACGAAAAACCAGTACCCTGCTGTATAGTGTATATTGTATCTCCTGTCGATGCGTTTAAAATTTTTATTGTTTCAGTATAATGACTACGATCAGAATTTGACCATAATTTTAAACTTGTAATCGTTGACGTCGATGCACGATATTTTAATAAAATTTTCTGTGATGCGTTAAATGAATCACTATATTCATCAACTACAGTTGAATGATCTCTTTGCCAAACTAATTTAGCAGTCACGCCATCTGGACACCAATAAACATATTTAACACTTCTATTGACATTATTGTTGTCACGCCAGATTATATTGCGTGCTCTACTACTATGCATAGTAGAGTCTGGATCAGTCATCAAAATGTTTTCTAAATCACCTGCAGCCATTTACACCTCGTAAACGAAATAATAAGTATTAGCAGACAATGTAACATCACTGATAGCAGTACAGTTAATACATGCTGCGCCAATCACAAATTGTCCATCTGCATTCTTAGCTAACATATAGTTAGGACCAGATACGAAATTCGCATTTGCAGATTGTACCATTGCGTCACAAGAAGCTTTAATTGGGTTAAGAATTTGTGTTTCTTGACAGTCAGTTCCGCTATTCTTTGCTTTAGCAAAAATAGTACCTTTATTGTTTGGTGTAAATTCTACTTGCATAGTGTTGTTAGAATCTAGGTCACCAACATTTCCATCTTGTGAGTATTTTAAGAAACCACGATACATGCCAACACCACCAACACCAATCCAGGTAGTACCTAACGCATTAGAATTTTGTCCAAAATTTGCAGATGTTTGACGTGAAGCGCCAATTAAAGTTGCAGCAGATGCAACTGCTATCATATTTTTACCATTTGTGCTGGCGAAATATGTTGAACCACTTACAGTACCGCCAGATAATGGAAGATAATTATCATCTAACCAATCTTTTGTCGGAATTACTTCAGTGTTTGCGCCTAATTTACTTCCACCAGCAATTCCAGTACCAGATAATGTTCCGCCAGGACCATTATCAATCATATCTCTATGAATAAATGTACCTTGTGCTTCTGACTTCGAATAAGATTGATCGTTGAAATTACTCCAACCACTTACAGCACCATTACTATCAGTACGTAATACTAAATACTTGTTTACTAATGAAGAATCTGGTTTAGCAACATACTTTGCAAATTCAGCAGATAGTGAAGACGCGGCACTAGTTTGTGTCTTTGTATAATAATCTGCAAATTTTTCTTCCATAGCGCTCATGCTATTAAATAGCAAAGCAAAATCATCTGAAATATCTGCGTAATCTTCTTCTAAAGAATCCCAGTATTGATCTGCAAATTTAGCACTTGCATTTGTAAAATTTATTGCAGCAGTAGTATCAACACCGTATGGCGATGCTTGAGTACCATCACCGCTTATTGTAGTACTAGCAAAATAATCTGTTGCACCAGTACCATCTTTACCATTCCAAGCAGTATATGCTGTTGTTTGCTCACCACTTGCACCATAAGTAAATGTTACTTCTGTACCAGTTTGATCACCTGCAGTAATTGGTGATAAAGCGACTGTCGGCGAATAACCGTCAGCACCTGGATCGCCGTTTTGACCATTCTGTCCATCAGCGCCTTTAGCACCACTTAGAACGTCGAAACTATCTTCACCTTGAGCACCGCTAATTGTAACGCGAGTACCACCTGCAGTAGGAGTAATAGTAAATGTTGGTGAAATACCATCTGTACCATCTGTACCATTTGTACCCGAAGGACCTTGAGGACCTTGCGCACCAGAAATGTAAGCTGCTTCTGGCGTTGTAGCAGAAGATGTAAGTGTCCAATGCACATAACCGTCACTGTCAACATTAGGTTTCCACATTAAATCACTTTTTACAACTTCACCACCACCTTCACCAGCAAGAGGATGACCACTAATAGCAGAAACACGCCCTGCTTCATCATATTCAAAGACGTTTGTTGTTATACTCGGATTTTGTATAATCTTGTCTGCCATTATTTAACCTCTTCTGTATCATCTGCTTCTAATAAAGATTTTAAAAGCCATACTTTAATTTCTGTTAGTTTTGCACTTGACGAAACATCTAACTGCGAAAGTACTACTGACGCAGTATAGAAATATCCGCTTCTAATCAATGATAAAATCATTGTCACTGTAGTAATGATTGTAGCCATTTCTTGCTGAGTTACATCAAGTAGTTTCTCATGCAAATCTCTGTCAAGATATGGCGCAATCGCATAATTCCAATCAAGACCTTTTAGAACAAATGAAGCTTTGTAAATATCATTATATATTAGTGCAAAGCTATCCTGTGTTTTACTTATTGTCTCTTTATTATAACTTGCAAACATCGTTAAACCTCGTTTCTAAAAGCGATATATGGTTTTAATTTAGCACCACCAGTTTGTCCTAAGTCGCTAGCAGCTATTCCATTCAATGAACCAGGCAAGTTTCCAGCAAAACGCCCAGTATTTGTAGAATGTTCGTCCCAATACGCTATATCATAAGCACCGGCATCAGTAAGGAACTCGTTTTTAAAACCTACATAGTGAGTTTGTTGGTCACGGTTAATAACAGATGCGTAATATAATCTATCAGGATAAAGTGTTCTATTTTCTGTACAACCTGGATTTGCAGATAATGTCAAAGTTCCTGCAGCAGCAGTTAATGTTTTAATTTCACTCCACCACATAGTTGTTAAACTAGCATTAGATTCATCTAATTCAGAAATTGCTACTTGTGCTTTTGAAGTACCAACGCTACCGTTAAGAGTCATAATACGTGCTTTAGTAGCACTGTTTACATCAAATTCCATAGTAGGTCTAAACAAATAAGAGAATGCACCACCATTACCTAGTGATTCAAAACTGTTAACTAGACCAATAGGAATAGTTTCTGTTAAACGGCCATAAACCAAGTTAGCCATCTTTTCGAAAGCTGCTTGGTCAATGTTACCACCTGTAGTCTGAATATCAATCTGCAATGCAGATAATTCAGGATGAGCATCGTCTGCACCTGTTACAACTTTGAACTGAGATCTGTCGTAAGCTAGACCAACTAAGTTAGCGTCATTATCTACCCAAATTGGTTCAACACCACCGTATGTTCTACCACTACCTTCAGTTGATGCTAACGATGTGATTTCTTCAATAATCGAAATTTTCGAAATAAGCTTTGCAGTAACTGGAATGTCAGAACCAAGATACTTAACTGCGTATTTGTAATTTGGCAAATGACTCAAAGTAAATGTTATATTTGCATCACTTGCACCAACTTCAGAAGGATAATAGTTATTAGTTGTAACTATAACTTCTTCTGCGTTAGTTTGTGTATCTACTTTGACAAGCGCAATCTTATTGAGTTTGTAATCATGCGAAGTAGTTGTGTTATTCTCAATCGATTCATTTATACAGAACGTAAACTTATTGCCTGTATCTGGCAATGTGAAGTAACCATCTTCGTCAATTTCGATGTGTTGTGTATTGTTTGAATCATACTTGATAATGTCACCTGCTGTCAAAACTGCTTGTTTGTCGTATAAACCTGCTAAATATGAGTAGTCATTAGCACTAATACCAATGTCCCATTTGTTATTGGCATTATCGTATTCAGCAGAAATACCATTGTGACCGTTAATACCAAGCTGAATATCATAACGATCATAAGAAGCATTATAACTAGCATACAAACCTTCACCATTCATCATTGGTGCATTGTATTCATTTGCTGATGCTGCACTCAATACGTAAGTAGGAGTACCATCAACCGATGAAACAGTTGCAGAAATCAAGTTTGGTGTTAGCGAACTAATTGGATAAATCTTTCCAAGATCAGAAAGATCTACGCCAGACCAAGCCATGCTTTCATCTTCTTGCTTCTTCAAGAAGTATGCTAAATCGTTTTCAAATTCAAAACCTGCAGAAGTTACAAATTTACCAGAATTTGCACCAAAAGCAGAAGCTTCATTCCAACTACCTGATGCAGTTGAAACTGTATTTGCAGTATCTTCCCATTTACCACTTAACTCATCAAGAGCATTTGCTGACAAATATTTAGCAGAAATACTGATTTCATGAGTATCGATATCTACTTTAATACCTTCACTACCTGTATACAAAGTATCTTTATCGAAGAATGGAATATTGTCATAACCTGAAATGTATGAACGACCATCTTTTTCGAAAGTATTAAGCTTCGCAGAAAGCATGAAATCTGCCGAATGTGCAGCAAAAGCAGAAGCTTCATCCCATTTTGCTGAAGTTTCTTTTACAACGTCAGTAACATCAGTTAACTCATCAAGTTTATCTTTAACTGATGCTGAATAAGTATTGAATATTGATGCACTTACGTATGTGTTAGCAATTGTAGCACTTAAATTCTGAATATCATCGTCTGTAACGTAATCTGCTGGAACCCAAACATTGTCTTTTAGAACAAGTGCTTTTCCTTCATGACCAACTGCAGACGTTAAGAAATTCGAAACATCTGGAACAGCAGCAGAAATATACCATTGATCATCGACTTGATAAATGTCGATATTAGGACCGTTATTGTAGATATTTCCTTGAGATCCATGATAAGTAATGTACCATGAACCATCTTCATGCAATTTTGCACTAATTGGATCAACACCAATAATGTTTGTAGTAGAAGATGCTTTGATTTTATAAACAACTGTACCATCTGGTAATGTTGCAGACGAAACATCAATCGTATTATCTGCTGCACTTACTTCAGTTTCATGTCTAATTACACCTTCAAGAGCAGCCGAAATTTCAGAAGCAGCAGAAGTTTCATTCTTTGTGTAATAATTATCAAAATTACTAGAAACAGCATCAATTTCGTCTTGTAATTTAGAGCTAGTGTCTGAAACTAATGCAGTAGTCGCAATAACATCAGTATTAACGCCTAATGGTTTAGTAGAACCGTCACCGACTAAAGTATCATTTTTAACTACGTGATCGATTGCTAAAATTTGTCCACCGCTAACTAACATGCGTAAACTCCAATTAAATCTTTTTATATTTATAAAAAAGAAAAGCGGTCTATTATGACCGCTTTAATATTCTGTTTCTAATTTTAATTAGAATTCGAAGCCGCTCCAGTCAACTGTAAAGTTCTTAGCTTTCTGCTTAACTTCTTTACGAGCTTTTTCCTGTTCTTTAGCTTCAAAATCAGAAACGTCACCTGTCTTAACAGTACGTTGTTTACGTACATTACCAGTCTTAGTGAGTTTAGGAGTACCTACCAACGCATCTGCGAATTTCTGTGTAGTCTTTTCCCAATCTTGTGCTGCTTTATCTCGTTCAGGTTCAGATTCCTGTGCTCTAGTCTTTGTATCCTTGAAACGCTTCATGTAGTTAAGCTTATCTTCTTCCATATCAGCAATGTCAGTTTCAACTGCGCTTAAACGCTTATTAAGATCTTCTAGCTTTGTATCAGCTTCCATTACTGCAGTTTTATCTTTAACCATGATTGCAGCTTGCTTAGCACCTTCATAGTATTCGATATTCTTCTTAAGCTGTTTCTGTTCAGCATAAGCAGACTGAAGGTTACGTTCAGAAACATTATCCCAAACATCAAATGTCTGAGTTTCTCTGCTTGCTAAAAGTTTTTCAAGACGTTCTAAATCTTGCTTACTATAACTAGAAGTAGCATCATCGACAATAGAATTACGCATTTCATTACCGTCATTGAAGAACTTATTAATGATCTTTAACGCGCTTTCGAATGCAGCCAATTCCTGTTCTTCAGTAACACCAATGTCCCATTGTGATAAACGCTTATAGCCATTTACCTCATTCTTTTCAAATGCAGGAGTGTTATAAAGAAGATCATTATCTTCTGCGTCAAGATATGCAGTCAATTTACCATTGTCAGAAACAAGGAAACTGAGTGTTATCAAATCTGTATCATTCTCTACTGCAGTACCTTTATTACCAACTGTCAAACGAGAATCACGATAAGCACCGCCTCCATTACCGATTGCCCACCACAATTTATCGTTTTGATACGTATTAGCGTTAGCATCGTAAGAAGTATTTAGCCTTTTGCTAAGAAACTTAGCAAAATCTTCCAATACTGAATGCTTATCATCAGCGTCGTATTCTTCTAATAAAAAAGTTCTTAAATCTTTCATGTTTTACCTTCGTAGTTATAAAGTATTTATAGATCGACTAAGCTGTTAAGGAAATCATCATATTCTTCATCAGATGACCATAATGTTTCAGCAGCTTTCTTAATAGTGCCAGGTTTGTAATTCTTGGCAATGCGAGCTGCTTCCCTGTCAGCAAGTTTTTGTGCACGTCTATCATCACGAGCACGTTGAATGTTCAATTTTTCTCTATCAGCTGCAAGTCTTGTAGTATACTTAGCAGAATGCGCTTCTGCTTCAGCTCTCTTTGGAATAGCAGTAGCAAGAGCTTCCTGATTTGCAGAAACGTAATTATCGATTGCTTCAATTACATCATCGGCATTTAAATCAAAGTTAAGCTTTCTTGAAACTGAGTCACGTTTTGCATTAGTTACGATCGTTGCAACTTCTGCACCACGATAGTCAGGATTGTTTATTTCGTTATTATTAAATTTAATGTCATTGAACAATAAAGTCTTATCAACATTTGTAATTACAATTTTATTTGCTTTTGCACCTGGTTCAGGTCTTGTCATAATAATGCGTAGCAAAATACCATCACATGGCTTAACTGTGAAAATAGGATTGTTTGCATTGTCATTATCAACTTCATCGATATTGCTTGTAACAGCATCTTCACCATATTCAGTAGATAATGCTTTTAGCAATTGTTCAGCGGGTTCAACAACATACTTAAGTTTACCACCTTTAACTGCAGCATTAACTGTAGTAGAGTTAAATGTAGTAAGCAAGTAATTTAAACATGCATTATATAATTGATCGCCATGTAGTGTAGTAGCTTCATCATATTTTCTTACTAAGCCAAACCATTCACGTGCAGCATCTGGATTTGCTTTCAGTTCTTTTTTCTTAGGTGCAGAATAAACTTTTGTAGAGTTAGTTCCGAGAATTTCGATCGAAGAAATTACAAGATCTTGAAGTTCACCGGAATATTTGTAGTGACCGTACATAATAGTACCGTCATCTGCTTTACGAACATCTTTTGCAGAAACAATAGAAATTACACCAGTGAAGTAACGTTTTTTAGAAAATATCTGACCATCAGGCATTTCATAATAACTAGAAGCATAGCTATTGTAAGGAACAACTTTCTGATTGTTACCTGTACCAACTGTCGCAGTTCTTTGAGTCTTTGATAATGAAACTACTTTACCACGATCATTATAGTTAGCGAACAAGTTACTAGCTTCTTCAGGAGTTCTTGTAGATTTTAAACGTGTTTGACTATCATCTACAATATCGAAACCACCATCATTAGTAGCAGCCAATGTATAAATTGGAGTAGCTCTTGTAACATTATTGTAAATTGCGAGCTTTGTACTACCTAGCGTATCATACTTAATGTCCGCGTTATTTAAATCAGACTTAAGTCTGTCAATAACATCTTGCTTTGTTGCAAGATTTTTGATATATTCTGGATCTCTTGCTTCTGAAATTAACATAAGTATATTCCTATTTTGATTATATTTATGCTAAAATGACTGAACATTTGTTCAGTCATGAGAAATCAAAGAGCAATTATTCGACTTATTAGTTTTAAATCAGCTTTCGTAATAACTACGTATTTGCTATCATTATCGAAATAATATCGTTTTGCGCCAGTATCTGTTACGAATGTTTGCACATAAGTAATTTTTCCGATTCTTTGGTTGAATTACTGTGCCAGCATTTTCATCATATTTATAAAATTGCGTATTAGGAATGTTATGTTTTTTGTGCATTTCTAAATACTCTTTACCGTTCGGATATTCAATTTTTAACAAAGTAGAACCATTTTTTAGAGGCAAAGTCTTCAATAATTTGTAAAATTCGCTCATCTTTACTTGATACAATTCTTTCGAATTTTCGCAATCAAACATAAACATAAGCTGAATATTATTGACGTTTGCTTCAGCACTGCTTGTTACAGAATGACGACTCATTTGGTCAAGCACGGTATAACTAATAGTATTAGGCTTTGTAGTACTCTTTATATCGACATTTGCACAAATTTTATCGTTTTGCTTAACATAAATATCAATCTTTTCGTCTTTATCAGTCTGTTCATCTGTTTCTTCTGCAATATAGTTGATATTATGCGAATTAAAAAATTCGTTCAATATGCAACATGCTTTATGCTGAGCAGACATGCCTTTCTGAAATTCTTCTCTAGTTGCCAAGATAATCCTCACTATACACGTTATCAAAAATAACGTTAATGTAATTATGCATTTCTGCTTTAACTTTATTTACTGCTTCACGAATGTTATCAGCATGGACAACTTTATTGCATCTTTCTTCTTCAGAAAATAGTTGTCGTTTAAAAGTAATTGTAAAAAAATAAGTCTTCATAATTAAAGTATAATAATTAAATATTTTTTTAATAGTCCTGGATGTATTATAATTAAATTAGTTGACCACTTTCATATTAAACCTGACGACCCTTGACCCACATTTCTTCCTTTAACAAGTGACCATTCGTGTAGAGATATGTTTTACAAATGCCATGTATTTCATCACGAACATATGGTATTTCGGACAACAATTGACCATTTATATGATATTCTTTTTCAATACCATGTTTTTTACCTTTGACGTATGGGATTTCGGACAACAATTGACCACTTTCATAATATTCTTTTTCAATACCATGTTTTTTACCTCGAACATATGGTTTTTCTCTCTTTAATTTACCATTTTTATAATACTCTTTATAAACGTGATTTTTAAAATCAACTTCATCTGTTGAAGTAAATAGTCCTAACAGTTTATCAATCATCTTAACTAAAATGTTTTTCATAATGTTATTTCCTGTATTAGTTTACCACAATCATATCGAATTTCCCACATTAATTGACCGTTTTCATAGTACCCTTTCCAACTACCATGTTTTTTACCATTAATGTATGGTATTTCCCACAGTAATTGACCGTTTTCATAGTAGTACCATTTCTCGACGCCATGTCTTTTACCTTTTTTATATGGCCATTCATGTTCTAGTTTGCCATTTTCATAATACAATTTCATAATGCCATGTCTTTTATTTTTAACCCATGGTGTTTCCCACATTAATTGACCGTTTTCATAATACCATTTCCAAGTACCATGTTTTTTACCTCGAACATATGGTAGTTCCAACATTAATTGACCGTTTTCGTAATACAATGTTACAATACCATGTATTTCATCACGAACATATGGTATTTCGGACAACAATTGACCGTTTTCGTAATATTCTTTCACAATGTCACATATATCTTCAGCCGAAATCGAAGGAAATAGTCCTAACAATTTATTAATCACCATAATTACTATTTTTGTCATTTTAGTATTTTCCTATATTAAATTAATTTTTAATAATCAATATATTAAATATAATAATATTTTATAAAAATATATAAAAATAAACTGTAAAATATATTTTACAATAAGGCAAATATAATAATATGAATAATAATAAAGGCTAAACGGCCCATTCAATTGCGGTAATATATTACGAAAAAGATAATTATAATTATGATGTACAATGACATTATAGGTCCTTTATAATTGTAGTTTATATTAAATATAATAACATTTTATAAAAAATATATAAAATAAACTGTAAAATATAAATTTACAGTTTATTTGGATTATTTCAGTATACCCCCCCACCCAGGGACTATTAATAATTATACTTAATATAATAAAAACTTACGAGTTTACAACTTTACTTTTAGTTTTATAAGGTCTTGGACGTGCTTCACTCAACAGAGTTTTGAATTTCCCCACCACTTCTAACAGCTTTTAGTATGTTAGTAATCAATTTGATAATTCGATTTACAACTTCGCTTAAGCTAACTTTATTCAGTGTTCTATGAACAAGTTTATTCAATTGTGCAGCTCGACTCGCTGCGCTTAAATTTGCATCAATTTCATCCATACGACCAACATGAATTTCATATTTAATCTGTATACTTTGCGATTTTACATCGTAACTGATTGTAATTTCGACTTTATTGCCAATTTCTTTCAATTCAGGGAACAAATTGTCTGTAACGTCAAGTGTACCGTGTTTAAACAACTTTGACTTTTCTAATGCGTTGAAACTATCTTTACTAGCTTTTATAGAAAAACTATCATACAAATAAAAGTAAACGAAACGATCATTAAAACCATCAGAATAGTAATCAACGTAATAACTTGTGCTAATAAATTTACCACGAAACATCAAAGGATATTTCCAGTTATATTCGCTAACAGTTCCGTGATGCTAATGTAGTTTGCCAGTCAATTTCTTTATCTTTCTTGTCAGTATATTTTCTAAATGAACTATCAGACGCTAAAAGTTTCTCATGCTCTACATCACGAGCATTATTATAGCCCGGACTTACAGAAGGTGCAAACTCTCCGTTTCTTTCTTCGTAATTTGTTCTATAAGGTCTAGGTCTAGCTTCGCTTAGTAACATTATCGCTCCTGCTCATTGCAGCTTTAATCATATTATTTAACATAGTGCTTAAACGTCTAACTATTTCTCTTTCTGGCAAAATAGCCGCAACTTCTTTTGCTTTATCAAGTAAGAATTGTTTTCTTATTTCTCTAGGTACAGTCAAATCTACATCAGTATCTTCAATGCTATACAAGTAAAGAATGAATTTAAATTCATCACTACCTGCAAATATTTTCAATTTAGGCTGAGCACCAAATGCTTGTACGTATTCTGGGAACGCGCTTGATACATCTATAAAATCGTGAAACGCAGCAAGCACTGCATCTTTAATCTTACCATCGAAAGCATTTAATCTGAAATTGTAATAGAAATAAATTCTACGCGAAAATCTACCATATTTAATCTGAATATAGTTTGAGAAATGATTTGTAGCCAATTCTAAATCATTCATCAAATCAGTAATAAGGGCAGTTCTTCTATTCATCATTGCATCATATATTGAGCCATAACGCACTTTCGAAATATCGATTATACCATTTTTCTCAGCGCTGTTCTTAAGTACTCTTCTATCTTGCTTATACATACTACGAGTATTAAGCTCATTAGCTCTCCAACCTGTAGCATATTCATCGTTTTCTGCATCATAGTATGAAGGATTCGCAAAACGACCCATTCTTTCATCTTTAGTAGTTCTATAGCGTTCACTTAATAACATAAAAATTCCTATAGGTGTTAATAATATACGTATATGACTATTTATAGACACGAATAGGTGTAGAATACTCTGCATAAAAAATCTTGTGAAATTTTTTTGAGGCAGCTCTTATATAGAAAGCTATACGCGTGTATTAAAAAATGCTGCGCAGCGAGTTTCTCTGTGTGTACAATGAGTTTTTCTCTATGTGTACAAACACTAAGATTATAAGAAAATATAAGCGCTACAAAAATCTTGTGAAATTTTTTTGAGACTGCTCTTATATAGAAAAATGCTCTGATAAATTCTCTGTGTGTACAAACACGAAGGTCGAGAAAGTGTATATAGCCTAATTTCCAGTTAGACTGCTTTCTGATCAGATCTGGCGTTTCAAGTTTCTAAATGAAGCGCGGCCCGTACCTACTAGCACGAGTGACCCCCGACTTGTCAGCCTAGCTGATCAAGCGGGATGACACCCAGGTGACAGCTCCCTGACATCCAGGGAAGTCACCAGAGAGTGGCTTACGCCATTGATATAGTTCGGCGGAGCACCATGGAGACGTAACGGTCGCCTAGAGTGGTGAGCACGTACTTCGGTTTGCGTCCAACTCTACCCGACTTCTTGATGAGGCCGTGATTCAGCAAGCTGAGGCGGTAGCAACAGAAGTAGGAGGAGCGCTGCATCTCAGGCTTAACGCCTAGATCATTAAGTGCATTCACCCAGGTATTCCCGGTCTTACCGAAGCTAACGAGAAGCTTAACGTATTTGCTCACCTTGCCGCTCTTGAACACAGGGAATTTGAACTTGAGGTTCGCCCAGCTGCATTGGCTGCCGCCGTAACCGGTGTTTGGATTAGCTGCAGCACGATGTTCCATCATGGATGCGTAGGTCTTGGATTTGATGATCTTTTTCATAGTGTGTTTTTCCTTCTGTTGAGGTTATGCCTTGACTTTAACGTCGTTGGCGGTTTTAGCGAAAATGGTATAGTCGTTGGTGCTAAGTATCGATTGCACGGTCTTAATACGGAATTCACCGTGGAACTTGTAGTAAGCGAGCGCCTTGTTGCCACGATTGAATTCCTTGAGGAAGATCAAACACGGCTTATTGATGTCGAAGCAGAACGGCTTCTCCTTAGCGCGAATGGATTCAATGCGGTTGACGTAGACGTGGTTAATACCGCATTCAACCGTTTTGCGGTCCTTATTGACGTAAGTAGCGAGGCCGCGCTGGAAGAACACAACGTTATGTGTGTCGTTAGATTCGGAGAGCATCATGCGATTGCTCATCTTGCGGCCGTTAGAAACGTATGCGAATGCGTCGTCCTTGGTAGAGAATTTCTGGCCGAGTGAAAGAGTTTTCTTTTTGATTTGCACGGTTTGTTTTTCCTTTTGATGAGTTTTATTTTTCATAAGTCCATATCTCCTTTATTATTATAGTTAAAATATAAAATTTGTATGGACTTATGAAAATATAATTTTATTTTTTCAGAAAGCTTGTAGCGATAGCGAGCTCAAGGGTCTTGAAATCAGTATTAGCCTTAATACCTTCAGTGAGTGCCTTGAGAAGTTCAAACGCTTGCTGACGAGGAAGAACGTAGACGTGTTCGTCGCTCTCCTGATGTTCTTCGCTCTTCTGACGATTCATCAGCATTTTGTAGATGCTCTGCTTCTTGCTCGTGAGTTGCTTGATGCGTTCACGAGCTTCGTGAAGATCATTCACGCTCTGGATAATCGATTGAGCAGCTACCATCTTGGCGTCATAATCATCTTCGGTGATAGCCTTGTTGAGAGCTGCATCGGCTGCCAGAAAGAGCTTCTTGCATTCCACGTAGAGCTTGTTGTTCTCTTCAATTTCATCGCTGATATTCGCAATAAGACCGCATAATCTGGTCTGCATTTCGAGGGAAAAGTTAGAGTTCTGAATGAGATTGTTGATATTCTTCATGATGTGTGTCTCCTTGTTAGTTGAAGAATTAAGTGCTTAAGAGTTGAATGATCAAGTGAAGTTGATCGCAGAGAGAAGCGGTAGTAATATCATAGTCGTTGCCGCCATAACTAATGAAGACTCTGCCATTGTAGATAACAGCGTCTATGTTAAATCCTTCATTTTGGAAGGTAGAAATAATTTCAAATATATTAGTCATATTATCAACTCCTTTAATTATATTATAAATTTAATAATTTCAGGGTTGTAGAAAAATATAATTTTGAATTAAAGGCCTCTCTTCGCCTTGATGTTAGCCATGAGCTTACCAATTTCGTCATTGACATATTCGACAAACCCGAGCTTGGCAAACCAATCGTCGTAGGACTTGGGATGTTCAGCAAGTTTCAATTTACCAACCTGATCGAGTTTAATAATCATCTTAATATTGTTGTCGTTGCTGCATCTCTGATGAGTAACGTACCTCCAGCATATATCGAATTTGTCATCATCGAAGCGCCAGGTAATCTTACCGGTCTTATTGTTGATGTAATACGTCATGCAGAAACTCGGGCAATCGCGATTGCATTTATTCATTTTGAGCGAAGCAACCACTTCCACATTTGCAGTGAAATTGCCATCACTGAGCTTGCAAACATTTAGTGTTTTCTTGCCGCGGCACATGTTGAAGGTGTTACGAATGATTTCAGCCTTGGCCTTGATGGAATACTTTTTGCAGAACGCTTCAATACGCTTGCGAGTGATGTCCTTGGCATGCTTGTCAATCATGTTGATCAACGTTACATCATCGATTTCATGGTCAATCGTGGCAAATGCAGGATTAACCATATTTTCATAATGCGTGCACAAGTTGTACTTGGCGTAGTGACGCTTAACTGTGTTTGCAACCAGCTTCAATTCTGTATGGTTTGTATCAGCGACTGTAAGAGTGTCACCTTGAGCAGTAATGTGCGAATTGAACAACTTGGCGTTCTTCACAACCTTCGCCCAATTAATCTTGTCAACCTTGATGTTGTAGCCGAGCTTGTCATCATCTACAATGAGATGGAATTCAAACTTGTACTGGATATTTCCATTGAGCATGACTGTTAAGTCGAGAATGTCAGTCGGTGCATCATAAATGATTTCAACTCGATTGGTGTAGTTAGACACAATGTTATACATGCACTGAATCATCTGATTGATTTTGGTGCAACCGGTTTCAATTCTGTTTATACAGAGGCCGTTTTTGCGTGTGTCGTATGAGCGACGAGCGTTGGACTTGATGGATTTGATCGGGAGTTTTGCGATAGAGTATTTCACTTTGTTTTTCCTTTTGATGAGTTTGGTTTTGAATTATGTTGTAAATATAAAATTTTTAAGGGTGGTAAAAAATATAATTTTGAATTAAATGCCTCTCTTGGCCTTGATGTTAGCCATAGGCTAGAGCCTGACGTAATTCTTGAAGTGAGCTACGGCCTTACGGATGCGGTCTTTCTTTTCTGCCAGCTCTTCGCGATACCAGGTTACCGGGATTACAATGCTCGTCATATGTTCCTTGCTGTAGGGGTTACCGGAACTCATGATCAGCTGGATGGTGTCGTCCGCATTGGCAAAAATATCGAGATGAACGTCGGACGCCTTGCGGAGCGAACGTCTGCACTCGTCCACATAGGCGAGCGCGCTGAGCTTGATGGACTTGATCGGAAGTTTTGCGATAGAGTGTTTCACTTTAGTTTCCTTTTTCTGAGTTGGTTTTAAGTTATGTGATAAATATAAAATTTTTCAGGTAGTAGGAAATTATAATTTTGGATTAAATGCCTTCCTTATGGATGGTAGTGAAGACGAGATTGAGTTTCTCGCTCATGTCGTCAGTGCCATACCATTCGAAGATGACAACTTGATATAAGCCTTGGAGGCGTTCATCGTTCTGTTCCCAGAAAGGAAGAATTTCGTCAGGAATGTCAGGAGAGCCAGGGCCAGCAATGGCTTCGCAAATCTTGCCATACTCTTCGTACCATTCGACTGAATGCTTATCATCAGCGTCGTATTCTGCTTCAATCACGTTCATATTGACACTATCGATGATGTCAGCAATTGCTTCAACATGTGCTTCTGCAACCTGACGAGCAAGTTTTTGATCGAAGTAAAGTTCTTGTGCCATAAAAATCTCCTTGAGTGTATAATTGGTTTTGAATTATGTTGTAAATATAAAATTTTTTAGGTGTTTGAAAAATATAATTTTTAGAATAAAGTTTTTTCGTTCATAAAGTCACTCCTTAGTTTGTGCGTAAATTAGTTTGAAGCAGTTGTTAGGTGTTTTTGGCACCTTCAATAATTCCTGTTCCGTTACAATCTGGGCATTTGCATCCCATGATTCTGTGTTTTTCATCATGACCACAGCAAGGGCAACCAATTCTACCCGTGTCTGTGGAACTTAATGCCTGAATAAATCCGTGGTCAGGATTTGTGCATCGCTCTATTCCATCACCTTCGCAAGTAGGACAAACCATTTTCACCTCCGATTATTCCATTTGTTGGCCAGTTCGTCAGCGTCTTTTTTCGTGAATCTGCTACTACTTCTGTTTGACCAACAAACAAATTTTGAACACCCCTCAAGCCATCCCCATGACGATCCGTCAAAATCCAGATGATTGTTAGTGTGTACGCTTATCTTATCGAGCTGTCCATAAATTTCAGCACCGTTACAATCTACTCCCAATAAAGTTTTTTCGTTCATAAAGTCACTCCTTGCTTTGTGTGTGATTTCTTTAGTCGAAATCACACATCCAGCATTCGCTTTCATACAATTCTCGCCTGCATGAGTCACATCTACCTGTGTCATCTATTGTCCGTTCTTGATTTCCGCAAGAGATACATAGTATCTCTTTTTTTTGGCTTTCTGTTCTTTGTCGAGCCTTCTTTCTTCTTAGCCTTCTCTTTTTCTTTTCCGTGCGAGCGTTACCCATATAAACCTCGTTGTTCGGTGTTGTACGACACTCATATGCTTGTTGTAGCATATTCATGAACTGTTGTTTGTTTTGAATTATGTTGTAAATATAAAATTTTTTAGGTGTTTGAAAAATATAATTTTTAGAAAAAAGCAGGCCGGAATTACCCAGCCTGCTTCACTCATCAGGGAAACAAATGCTTAGCCGATTATTTCAACTTCGAAATCAACGCCATCCACATTGACATTGTACTTACCAGTGTGCTTGATGCCGAGCATCATCCAACAGTACTTGATGGTGTTAATTTCGCTCTTGATGTCAGCATAGATGTTAGAGCTGAGTTTATTGATTTTGACATCAAGCGGGGTGATCTTCTTGTTTGCTGAAATCTTCGGAAGAATATCCTTAATGTGATGTGGGCACTTGACACCATCGACAATGCAACGAAGAGAGTCAGTACCAGTGTTCTTAACACGTTCGTATGAGTTGGTGATGATAGGCGTCCAAGTACCGTTTTTCAGGCCGTTTTTAGCAAGGTACTCATCCATACCAGTGAGTTCGACCTTAGGACAGCGCTTCTTGATTTCACGAGTGCAATCATACATCATCTGCTTGACAGTTGCCACAGCCATTTCCTGGCCAGTGTAGGCATACAAGCCTTCAACCAGATCGAATTGAGTAAGGTCAAGTTCGTTACCATTGACGGTGTAACCAAGGTCATTGACACGCTGAATGTCGTCAGGGCAGATAGTGAGCGTCTGCTTGAACAGCGCCTTGTTCTTCACTAAGCTGATAGTTTTCCAGCTGATTGCATCGTATTCAGTATTGTCATGAAGAATATCGATTGCCTTGCCCTTTAGACAGAACTTAATGTTGAGGTTGCCAGCGGAAGAGATTTCCGGGTACGGGATAGTGTAGTAGGGTTCGGTGACCTTAAAACGCACAGTCTGCTGGCTTTCGTCAGCCTTTTCAAGCACGTTGGCTGGATTGTAGTTGTCAAGTAGATTGGCACGTACACCAGCTGCGTGAAGATTAGCGATTGCGGAGAGCAAATTTTCAACCATTTTATTACCTCTTTTATTGGTGATGTGTATAATATAAAAAATTTAGGGGGTAGAAAAAATATAATTTAGAAAATAATGCATACCACTAAGCCTTATTTTGTAAATTTTTATTTACTTACATATGCTAGCAATTCTTTAGCAGTCAAATACGTAACATCGAATTCGCTGTCATGCTTATCTGTTTCGTTGAAAAACAGTGATACAAGCGATTTTACACTATTTTTAGCTGCATTGCGCTTGATTTTGAATTGACCAGCAGCAGACTTAAGTTCAGCAAGTTTGTCAAATGCAGTTTTCTGCTTACTAATAGTAACAGTCACCGCAGTATACTGCTGACATGCAATAGTATTATTCACTGTAAAATCATTGTCTTCGTCTACTATGTCATCAGTCGAACCATTGTTGACATCTTCAATAATGCCACCAAAATCGAAATTCGTGTGTCCACCAACGTCGTTTGCTAAGTCTTCAATAAATTTTTCAGTACGCATTCCGATTCCATCAGCAATAGTAGTATACAGATAAAAATCAGTCTTATTCGCAGTCTTTCTACAGCCACGAGAAATTGCTTGATACAATGATGCATCTGATTTTTCACACAAGATGAATACGCCATTAATTTCAGGCAAGTCAATGCCTTCAGTGAGCATAAATGCATTCATGATAATTTTTGGATTTGTGTCTTCACGCAGAATTTTCAAAATTTCTGACTTTGTGTACAGTTTGTCATCTGCGTTTGTACGTTGTCCATTTAGACGCAAACCAGCAAGCCATTTGCCATCAAACATTTTGTCACTGACAATTTCATACACATGAGCTTTGAAGCGAGGATGTTTAGACTTATAGTCGATAATTACTTGTGCAGTGTTGCGTACTGCATCGATAGAATCATGAAAAGTAATTAGTGAAGGCGTGTCAGTACGGTATTTCTTCATATGTTTGAACGCTTTAATTACAGCATTGCCTTCATCATTCGCAGTAAGCTTAACTGTTTCGTTTTTAACAAAATGAAGTACTGGCTTAACGATATAGCCAGCTTTTACTGCGTCTGCATATGTACATGTAGCAATCGTCGGCAAATCATCATTATCAGTCAAATACTGTCCAGGTGTAGCAGTAAAAAAGTATGCTTTAGAAGTTTTAGAAGAAAACAGAATCTGATCGATAATACGTGCATTATATTCTTTATGTGCTTCATCATGTACGTACAGTGACAATGGCTTGAAAATATGAATACCAGCTTCTACTACGCCGTCTTTATTAGACGTAGTATTTACTTTGATATAGTCATTAATCGATGCAGTAGTTGTCATATACAGAACATGCTCATTCTTCATGGCAGTTTGCATCTTATTCTTTGCAATAGCTTTAAGAGAATTATCTCCTTCGCTGTTGAGCTTAATGAGTTTTACACCAAGTTCACTAAACTTGAAAAAACGTTCATATTCATTCATCACTTGATCTTCAAGCATCAGACGATGACAGACGAACAAGCCAATAAACTGTTTGTTATTATTTTTGCATTCTTCTACTGCATTACGAATGATAGAAGCTTGAATGAGTGTCTTACCGATACCACATGTCATGTCAAACAGACCATGATTATGCGAAAAACTTGCTTCAATTGCTTGTTGCTGAACATCACGATATTCAAAATCTGG
>Ga0209510_1001650_pt1 | contig 24746 bp, 22 predicted proteins | sample BiotimSIPDNA_FD_185749 | JGI IMG/M metagenome (GOLD analysis project Ga0209510, IMG submission 185749) | Anaerobic biogas reactor microbial communites from Washington, USA - Biogas_R1 time_0 SIP DNA (SPAdes) (version 2) | ecosystem: Engineered > Bioreactor > Anaerobic > Unclassified | place...
GGCTAAAGTCTCTTTTTTGTCTTGTTTTGGATTGGTTCAGGAGGAGTGGATGGGGCCGAAAAACGGAGGACAGCGTGTTGCTTGATTGCTTGGCAGCGTAAAGGGCTGTTATTCAGGGGACACTATTATAGGAGCAAATATCAGAAGATTGCCGGCCACAGAGGAAAGAAAAAGGCGATTGTTGCAATAGCTCGAATGATTCTGACAGCAGTTTTCCATATGTTGCAAACCGGCCAGACCTTTCAGCCAAGTGATTTGCTGAATGAGGAGCAACTGACTGAACTCAGGGAAAAGAAGCAGAAGAACTCTTTGAAAGAAGCGGCCAAACTGATTCAAAAAGCAGGTATCGCTCTGCCCGAACAATTCCTGCTTTCCTTGTCTGGTTAACTGAATAACAAATCTGAAGTATCACCGCTTTGCGAAAGCGCTTGTTTGTTGATTTGTTTTTTCCCGGATGAACCTGATAAAGGCTGAGAGTGTTTTCACGCTAACGCACTCTTTCATGCTTCTATGAACCGGTTTGCGTCAGGGTTCACTTCACTTCGTTCGCTGCCAGGGCAAGCCTGCCAGCGGGCTTGATTCCGGAATCCTTCCTTTCGCTGAAAGACAGGTTTTTCAGCGGCGGGCAGAGGACTTCTGCGTCATCGCGTTCAGTCAGCAGCCTCACCGTAGCTTCCCTGTCCCTCCCTTCTGCCTTCAAGTGCCCCTCACGGTGATCTGATGGGGCAGCACGTGGGTCCGGGCGACCAGGGGCTTTCCGGTGCGCAGATGGGCCAGCAGCAGGCTGGCCGCCTTTTTGCCAATCCGGTGCATGGGTTGGCTGACGGTGGTGAGGGAGGGGATGGTGACCTCCGACAGATAGGTGCCGTCAAAGGCCACGATGTGGGGGCGCCGGCCCGGCATGGAGGCGTCCTCGCTGAGGGTTTTCAGCACCAGCGCCGCCTTCACGTCGGAGTTGACGATAAAGCCGTCAAAGGGGCGCTTTTTTATGAACTGGATCACGGTACTGGCGTTGCGGATGTCGGCATTGCTCCCATAGATCACATGATCTTCCAGATAGGTAAGGCCGTTTGCCTCCAGGGCCTGGCGGTAGCCCAGCAGCCGCTGGGCAGTTGAATACGAGGAGGTGCGGCCCGCCACAAAGGCGATTTCCCTGCAGCCCTGGCCCAGGAGGTAGCTGGCGGCGTCAAAGCCGGCCTTGGCGTTGTCGATGGTGATGCAGGGGGCCTGGGTGCCGGGCAGCAGCTCGTTGCACAGCACATAGGGGTATTGCCGGTCAATCTTGTCCAGGATGGTCTTGTCAAAGGTGGTGGAAAGGAAGATGATGCCGTCCGCCTGGCGGGAGTAGAGCATGGCGATATAGGGGTCAACATGCTGGAGGTTGCCCTCGATGGTGCCGATGATGACGCTGTAGGAGGACTTCTTGGCTTCCTCCAGGATGCCCTGGAGGATTTCCACAAAGAAGGGGTTCTGGATGGTGGGGATCAGCACGATGATGTTGTTGGAGCGCCGGGTGCGCAGGGCCCGGGCCTGCAAATTGGGGCGGTAATCCAGGGCCTTCATGCTGTTGAGCACCTTCACCCTGTTTTTTTCCTTCACTGTGGGGCTGTTGTTGAGCACCCGGGACACCGTGGCGGTGGACACCCCCGCATGCTGCGCGATGGTTTTGATGGACGGCATGGCTGATCCTCCGATGGTATTACGCCAGGGGCGCTGTGAGGACGCCGCCTGAGGCGATGAGCTTCTTATACCACAACGCGCTGGCCCTGGCGATCCGTGCGCCCTGGGCATCCACTGCAAACAGGCCGTATTTGTTCTGGTAGCCGCTTTCCCACTCAAAGCAGTCCATCAGGGTCCACAGCAGGTATCCCGCCAACGGGATGCCGCTGTTGATGGCCCGCAGCACCTGTTCCAGGTGCCTGTGCAGGTAGCGGATGCGCCGCTCATCCTTCAAAGAGGAGTCCCGGATGTCGGCGCCGTTTTCGGTAATGTACAGGGGCAGCCCCGGGGCAAGGGCGTGCAGCGCGCTTAACTGTTCATACAGGCCTTCCGGGTAGACCTCCCGGTGGGGGTCATCGGTGTATTCCAGATGGGGAAGCGGCCCGGCCGTTCTGTAGGGCAGCCCCCCGTCCGCCCCCGGGTTCGCCTGGGCAAGGGAGCGCAGGTAGTAGTTGACCCCCAGAAAATCAAGGGGGCTGGCAATCACCTTCAGCCGGCTGGAATCAGCCATGCGCTTTGGCGCCAACTGAAACCAGTCCAGCGCGTCCCCCAGGTCCTCCGGGTACTGGCCGCGCAGCACCGGCAGGGCAAACAGGTCGTTCACCAGCAGGTCCTGCATCCGCGCGGCGCGGCGGTCCTCTTCACTGCTGCTTGCAGCCTGCACATGGATGCGGTTGAGCAGGATGCCCAGCCGGGCATCGGGCCTGCAGCTGCGGTATTCCTGGACTGCAAGGCCGGCGGCATACAGTAGATTTTCCGCGGCGTCAAAGGCCATCTGGGCGTCGCCGGCTGCCGGGGCGCGCTTGGTGCCCAGGTAGGACATCATCACAGAAAAGGGCTGGTTCACCGTGGCGACAAAGGGGCTCAGGTCCCCCAGGTGCTCTGCCACCACCCGGGCGAAGTTAGCAAACCACTCGGGGAAATGCGGGGAGGCGATGCCGCCCCTGTCAGCGATGCCCTGGGGCAAATCCCAGTGGTAGAGGGTCAGGAAAGGGGTGATGCCAAGGCGCGCGCATTCTTCCAGGATGCCCCGGTAAAAATCCAGGCCCTTTTGGTTGACGACCCCGAAGCCCGCGGGCAGGATGCGGCTCCAGGAAACGGAAAAGCGGTAAGCGCCAAGGCCCAGCCATTTCATCAGCGCCAGGTCCTCCCGCCAGCGGTCGTAGTGGGCACAGGCGATGTCCCCGGTGGCGCCGCCTGCGACCCTGCCGGGCTCATGGGTGAAGACATCCCAGATGGACGGCCCTTTGCCGTCCCGGTCGTGGGCCCCCTCAATCTGGTAGGAGGAGGTGGACACCCCCCACAAGAAATCCTGCGGGAACGCTGCGTCTGCCATCATTCTTTCACCGCGCCGCCAGTGAGGCCCTTCACCACCGTGTCCTGCAGCACAAAATAGAGGATCAAAATGGGCAGGGTGGCCAGGCTGATGGCGGCCAGGATGCCGGGCACATTCACGGAAAACTCCCCGTAAAAGGCCTGCAGCCCCAGGGGAATGGTGTAGTTGCGCTTGCTTTGGGTGAACACCAGGGCGAAGGAGAAATTGTTCCAGATCCGAACGCCGTTGTAGATCACGATGGTGACGGTGGCAGGGGACAGCAGGGGGAACACGACGGAGAAAAACAGCCGGTAGTGGGAGGCGCCGTCCACCTTGGCCGCCTCAAACAGGGAGGGGGGGATGGTGTGCATGAACTGGGAGGCCACAAAGACGGAGATGGGGATGGCAAAGGCCAGCTGCGGCAGGATGAGCCCGATCAGCGAATCATAGATGCCCACCTTGTTCTCCAGCACAAACACCGGGATCAAGGAGGCGTGGATAGGCAGCATCATGCCGGAGACCAACAGCAGCATCAGGGCGCTGTTGAACTTGAAATCAATCCTGGACAGGGCATAGCTGCTCATGGTGGACAGCAATACCAGCAGGAGGATGGCCACCGTAACCACGATGATGCTGTTGATGAAGTACTGGACAAAGCCCATGTCCAGGGTGGTCTGGTAGTTTTCCAGGGTGAAGTGGCTGAACAGGCCGGCAGGGTCCCGGAAATACTGCTGCTGGCTTTTGAAGGAGGTGGAGATGACAAAGATAAAGGGGAAGGCCAGGAAAACCGCCAGGGTGATTTCCAGCAGGAGCAACAGCCCCCTGCGAAGCAGGAACCCCGGGGTCCATGTGCGTGAGCCAACCATCAGTATGCACCCTCCTTCATGGTTTTGCGCTGGACAAACTTCACGATGACGATGGACAATACGGCAACGAAAAACATGGTGAAGGCCACGGAGGAGGCGTAGCCCATCTTGAAGTAGCTGAAGCCCTGCTTGTACATATAGGTGCCCATCAATTCGGTGGCGCTGCCCGGGCCGCCCCTGGTCATCACAAAGAAGAGGTCAAAGGTTTTCAGGGAGCCCACGATGGACAGGGTCACGGCGCTGACGATGGAGGGGATCAACAGGGGCAGGGTGATGGCCCTGAACTGCTGCCAGACTGTGGCCCCGTCAATGGATGCAGCCTCGTAATAGTCTTCGGAGATGGTGCTTAAGGACGCGTTGAAGAGGATCATGTAAAAGGGCGCAAAATTCCACACCACCACGATGAGCACCGAGATGAGGGCCGTCTTCTTGTCGCCCAGCCAGAGCAGGTTCATGGTGTTGATGCCCAGGTCCCTGAGCACCTGGTTGATGGGGCCGATCATGGGGTCGTACAGAAAGCCCCAGGTGAGGCCGATGGCCACGGTGGACATGAGGTAGGGGATGAAGTACAGCACCTTGTACAGGGCGGTTCTGCGCTTGGCCTGGCCCACGATCAGGGCCATCACCAGGCCCAGGGGGATCTGCACCAGAACCGAGCACACAATGACCCACAGGTTGTTGATGACGGACTGGCCGAAGCTGGGGTCTGAAAACAGGGTGGCGTAGTTGTCCAGGCCGATGAACTGCTTTTGCGCTGTCAGGCCCGTCCAGTGAAAGAAGCTGTTGAACAGGGTGGAAAAAATGGGATAGATGATGAAGGTGCCGTAGATCAGCAGGGTGGGGAGCAGGAACACAAGAAAATGCTGGAACTTTCCTCTGTCTGTGTGCATACTGTACCTCCATAGGCGGGTGGCCAGGGACCTGCCCTGGCCACCTTGCCCAATCGCCTTATTTGATGACCTGCTTTGCCTTTTCTTCCATGGCGTCTGCAGCCTGCTGGGGCGTCATCGTCTGGCCGAAGACCTCCTGGGTGGTGTTGAGATGCACGTCCACCAGCTCCGGAGGCAGGTTCTGGTCATACACCATCTGGATGTGGGCGGCCTTGGCCGTCATCTCCTCCAGCTGCTGCACAAAGGGGTCGTTGGAGTGCACATCGCTGCGGGCCGACTGGGCGCCGGTGGTGTCTGCATATTCCTGGGCAATCTCCTTGCTGGTCAGCAGCTCCAGCAGCTTTTTGCTCTCCTCGGGATATTTGGTGTTGGCAGAAATGGACCATTCAGGCGCTGAGATGCCCACCAGGTTGCTGGGGTCGCCCAGGCCGCCTGCCACCGTGGGGAAGGGGAAGATGCCCAGCTTCTCTTCAAAATCAGGGGCCTCTGCCCGCATGAGGTTGACGAAGGTGTTGGACAGGATCATCATGGCTGTCTGGCCGGTGTACAGCAGCTGCCGCCCGGGGCCGGCGTCATAGGTCAGGCCGTTGAAGCCCGGGTTGAAGGCGCCGCTGCTCACCAGGGTGTCAATGGCCTCGCCGGCCATGACGAAGGCCTCGTCATTGAAGGCGCCAGTGCGGTTCAGGGCATTCTGGTAGGCCTCCGGCCCGCCGATGCGGTCCACCAGGTACATGAAGTAGAAGGAGCCGGGCCACTTAGGCTGGTTGGCCAGCACAAAGGGGATGATGCCGTTGTCCTTCAGGGTCTGGTTGACGGCCAGCAGCTCGTCAAAGGTGGCGGGCACCTCCAGGTTGTGCTGGGCGAAGATCTCCTTGTTGTAAAACACCATGCCGATGTCGATGCCCAGGGGCAGGGCGTAGAGCTTGCCGTCGAATTCGCCGTTGGCCAGGGCGGTCTGATGGAAATTGGCGGTGTCCACCTGGCCGGTCAGGTCCATCACGTGGCCGGCCTTCACGAAGTTGCCCAGCCAGCTGCCGCCCCAGGTGAAGAACACGTCCGGCTGCTGGTTGCCGCTGAAGGCAATGGGCAGCTTTTCCTTGTAGGCGTCGCTTCGGGCCTGGGTGATTTCCACCCTGATGTTGGGGTTCTCGGCCATAAACTTGTCCACGTATTTCTGGTACAGTTCGCCTTTCACCCCGGTGTCCTTGTGCCACAGGTTCAGCACGATCTGATTTTCGCCAGCTATGCCCACGGACAGCAACGATGTGACAAGAACCAGGAGCAGTACAAACACCAGTGCCTTTCTTTTCATGGATTGGTCCTCCCTTAACGTTTTGTAATCGATTACTTTTGGCGGGATCCGTATCGGCTGAAAATTGTAACCGATTACTTTCTCATAATGTAACCAGTTCGCGGCGGCTAAAACATGCCGCTTTGTAAAATCTTGAGCAGCTGCCTTCAGGCTTGAAAGCCCAGGGAGTGCGGCGCAAATCCACAGGAACAGATACGGAAGCAGCATTGGTGCCGCCCGGGAAAGGCGCTGCCCAGGGCAGGGCGGCCTTCTTGACGCGGCCGGGCAAACCGGGGATGATGGGGTGGAAGCAGCAGGGATGAACCCGGTCCGCCCGGCCGGCTCCAGCCAGGCCCTGCAGGAATGCAGTTGTCTTTACTGACGGATAACAAACAGATGAATGAAAGCAGCGAGGTGTATGTATGAAACAGTTCAAATGGGGCATCCTGGCACCGGGCACCATCGCCCACCGCTTTGCCAAAGGCCTGGCCGTGGCGGAGGGCGCAGCGCCCCATGCCGTGGGCTCCCGGGACCTGGACAGGGCCCGGGCCTTTGCAGACCAATACGGCTTTCACAAGGCCTACGGCAGCTATGAGGAGCTGGCCCGTGACCCGGAGGTGGATGCCATCTATGTGGCAACGCCCCACCCCATGCACGAGGCCGCGGTCATCACCTGCCTGGACGCCGGCAAGGCCGTCCTGTGTGAAAAGCCCTTTGCGGTGAACCAGGCCCAGGCCGGGCGGATGATTGCCAGGGCCCGGGAGCAGGGGATCTTCCTGATGGAAGCTATGTGGACCCGCTTCCTGCCCGCCATCAGGAAGGCGGCAGAGCTGCTGTCATCCGGCGCCATCGGCAGCGTCCGTCACGTCACGGCAGACTTCAGCTTTCATGCAGAGGTGGACCCGGACAGCCGGCTGTTCGCCCCCGCCCTGGCCGGCGGCTCCCTGCTGGATGTGGGCATCTACAACCTGGCCCTGTGCAGCATGGTCTACGGCCGGCAGCCGGAGCAGATCCAGTCCATGATGACGATTGGCGACACCGGGGTGGACGAGGCAACCTATCTGCAGCTGGGCTACCCGGGGGGCGCCGGCGCCCAGGTGTTTTCGGCCATCCGCTTTGATTCCGCCCACGAGGCCATGATCTACGGCACCGAGGGCTTCCTGCGGATCCCGGGCTACTGGCACGCCAGTGAACTGGTGCTGAACAACCGGGAGGGGGAGCACAGCTTCCACCTGCCCTATGAGGCCAGCGGCTTCCAGTTTGAAATCATGGAGGTGATGGCCTGCATGGCGGCAGGGCGGACCGAATCCCCCCTGATGCCCCTTGCGGAAACCCTGGCCCTGGCCAGGACCATGGACAGCATCCGGAAGGCCAACGGCCTTATCTATCCCTTTGAGCAGGAAGGCTGAACAAGACAGCAACACAATAAAAATAAGCCTGCCGGGGCCTGAGCCCGGCTGGAAGTTTTAAATTATACCAATAAAGCATGGGTTTTCAAGCCCGGTGAAACCGGGTCCATTGATGTACCAACCATAATCGAGAGGAGGCCCCCATGTACAAACGTTCTTTGTTTTCGCGCCTGCTGGTCGGTCTTATGTTAGTGGCCCTGATGCTGCCCGCCTATTCCGTGATGGAAGAAGTGGACCCCTTCGGCTACTATGAGGAGCCGGTGTCCATCACCAGCGTGCTGGCCTATGCGCCCCCCACCGACCCTGCCCTGCCCAAGGACATCTCCCCGGACAATTTCTCCTTCATCCATGAAGCCAAGCGGCGCTTCAACATCGACTACAGCTTCAAATGGACCGCCCCCATGGACCAGTACGACCAGAAATTCGGCGTGGCCCTGGTCTCCGGCGACCTGCCTGACGTGATGGTGGTGTCTCCGGTGGACTACAAGATCCTGCTGGACAACGACCTGCTGCAGGACTGGAACGAGGCCCTGAAATACGCCAGCCCCACCACCCATGGCTACATCTACCGGGACGGCGGTGAAAGCCTCAAGGGGGTCACCGTGGACGGCAAGGTGATGGCGATTCCGGAGTACTGGGACCAGCGCCGGGAGATGAACCTGATGATCATCCGCCAGGACTGGCTGGATGAACTGGGCCTGGAAGCCCCCAAGACCACGGATGAGCTGCTGGACGTGCTGCGCGCCTTCAAGGAGAAGAAGGGTGCCAAGCAGGCCCTGGCCATTGACGTGGACTGGACCCACAACCCTGCCGGCATCATGATGTCCTTCGGCGCTTATGTCAACGCCTGGCTGGAGAAGGACGGCAGCCTGGTCTCCGGCGCCATCCAGCCCGAGGTGAAGGATGCCCTGGCCTTCCTGAACCAGGCCTATCAGGAGGGGCTGATCGCACCGGATTTTGCCACCTATGATGCCAACAAATCAACAGAGCTGCTGATTTCCGGCGAGGTGGGCGTGGTCTACGGCCCCTGGTGGTTCTATGAGTACGCCATCAACCAGTCTGTAGCCAAGGACAAATCCGCCTTCTGGACCGCCCATGCCATCCCCACCGCCCCCGGGGACGTGGGTCGCGCCCTGGTATCCCGCAACGCCACGGGGGACCGCTACTACGTCATCAGCAAGGACAGCAAGCATCCGGAAGCTGCTATGAAGCTGATGAACCTTTACGTGGAAGGCAACGCCATGGGCGAGGACTGGGTGAAATCCGAAAACGGCCACGTCTGGTCCTGGTGCGTGCCGCGCTACACCGACCCCTTTGACATCATGGCCATGTACGAGCAGTTTGCCGACATCCAGGCCAAGGACCCCGAAGGCCAGGGACGGGAGCCCTTCCCCAATGCCTTTGAACTGCTCAAGATCTACCCCGACTACCTGAAATGGAAGCAGGGCGACCGGGAGGTGGAGGTGGTCTCCGGCGCCTGGGGCACCCTGATGGCCCGGCTGGACCCGGACTTTGGCTGGGGCACCAGCATCAAGGTGGCGGCAGAGGGCAAGCTGGCCTGCAACGAGTTCAGCGGCGCCCCCACCGAGGGCATGGGGGAACGCGGCCCCACCCTCACCACCCTGATGAACGAAACCTTCATCAAGATCATCATGGGCGCAGAGCCCCTGGACAATTTCGATTCCTTTGTGACCCAGTGGAAAGCCCTGGGCGGCGACCAGATCACCCAGGAAGTCAACGACTGGTACCAGGATAAGTAAACCAACCTGCAGGGGGACGGGCGGGCAGCCGCCCGCCCCCTCTTTGTCATCTTGTATTACCATTATCAGACTGAATCATAGGAGGGACAGGACATGCAAAACCGGCTGCGGGGAAACAGCGAACAGCGCACCTGGCACCTGATGCTGGTGCCGGCCCTGGTGCTGGCCCTGGTGTTTTCCTATTTGCCCATGTTCGGCATCGTCATGGCCTTCCAGAAGTTCAACCCGGGCCGGGGCTTCTTCGGCTCGGCCTTCATCGGCTTGGACAACTTCCGCTATGTCTTTAACCTGCGGGGGTTTACAGGCGCCCTGTATAACACCGTGTACATCTCCTTCCTCAAAATCGTCTTTGGCATCTTAACCCCCCTCCTGGTGGCCCTGGCCATCAACGAGGTGGACCAGAAGCGCTTTGTCCGGGCGGCCCAGACCAGCATCTTTCTGCCCTTCTTCCTGTCCTGGGTGGTGCTGGGCGGAGTCATCCGCCAGATCCTGGACCTGGAGGGCCCCATCAACAGCCTGATTGAGCGGGCTGGCGGCCAGCCCATCATGTTCCTGCTGCGCAACGACTGGTTCCCCACGGTGCTGGTGGTCACCGATGTGTGGAAGGGCATGGGCTACAACATGGTGATTTTCCTGGCCGCCATCAGCTCCATCGACCTGTCCCCCTACGAATCCACCCAGATTGACGGCGCCGGCCGGCTGAAGCAGACCTGGTACCTCACCCTGCCCGCCCTGATGCCCACCATCCTGCTGCTGTCCACCCTGGCCATCGGCAACCTGCTTAACGCGGGCTTTGACCAGGTGTTCATGCTGTACAACCCCATCGTCTATGAAAGCGGGGACATCATCGACACCTTTGTCTACCGCCTGGGCCTGGTGAATCGCCAGTATGCGCCGGCGGCTGCGGTGGGGGTCTTCAAGTCCTTAGTGTCGGTCCTGCTGGTGGGCTCCTCCTATTACCTGGCCCACCGCTTCAACGACTACAGCATTTTTTAAGCGAGGTCCATGATGAGCATCCGGTCAAGCGCATCCCGGAAGGCCTTTGTGGTCTTCAACCTGCTGGGGCTGGCCCTGCTGGCCATCCTGTGCCTGGCGCCCTTTGTCCACCTGTTGGCCCTGTCCCTCAGCAGCAACCTGTCCGCCGCCTCCGGCGAGGTGGGGCTGCTGCCGGTGCAGCCCACCCTGGAGGCCTACCGCTACCTGCTGCAAAAGCCGGATTTTTTCCGGGCGGCGGGGGTGAGCCTGCTGCGGGTTGTGGTGGGCACCCTGATCAACATGGGCATCATCATCCTGACGGCCTACCCCCTGTCAAAGCCCACAGCCCGCTTTAAGAAGCGCACCTTTTATGTGTGGTTTTTCGCCATCACCATGTTCTTCTCTGGCGGCCTCATCCCCAGCTACATGGTGATCCGCGCCCTGGGCCTGCTGGACAGCTTCTGGGTCTTCATCCTGCCCGGCGCCCTGAGCGTCTGGAACGTGATCATGCTGCTGAACTTCTTCCGGGGAGGTGCCCGTGGACCTGGAGGAGGCCGCCATCGTGGACGGCGCCAGCCAGCTGCAGGTGCTGGTCAGGGTCTTCCTGCCCGTGTCCCTGCCCGCCCTGGCCACCCTCACCCTCTTCACTGCGGTGGGCCACTGGAACGCCTGGTTTGACGGGGTGATGTACATCAACACCCCGGCCAAATACCCGCTTCAGACCTATCTGTCCACCATCGTGCTGGACCAGAACATGGCCATGCTGTCCTCCATGAGCCTGGAGCAGCTGGAGCGCCTCAAGGCGGTGAGCGACAAAAGCCTGAAGGCGGCCCAGATTTTCCTGGGGGCCCTGCCCATCATGCTGGTCTACCCCTCCCTGCAGCGCTATTTTGTCAAGGGCCTCACCCTGGGCAGCCTGAAAGGATGAGGGGATGAACAGCGTAAGACCCGCCCTTGACCTGGCTTCCGGCGCCATCAACCCCTTTATGGGCATGGTGGCCTATGGGGAGTATGTCTGCACCCTTCATGACCAGCAGCCGGACAGCCCAAAGGCCAGGGGCTGCGTCAACGCCAGCCTGCCGGAGGCTTTTTTTGAGCGCCTGGATGAGATGCGGGGGAAAGGCCTGCCCTGCAACATCCTCTACCTGCGCCTAGGCTGGTCCTGGTTTGAGCCAGAGGAGGGGGTCTACGCCTGGCGGGACAGCGCCTCCCCCCTGGCCCGGTACGTTGAGGGCGCCAGGGAGCGCAGGCTGCAGCTGGCCTTCCGGGTGCTGACGGGGGACCACTACGACCGGGAGAACCGGGGCCTCACCTCCACCCGCCAGACCCTGCCCCCCTGGCTGTTTGCAAAGCCGGGCTTCACGTTTTATCGAAACAGCGAGGGCAGCCCTTGCCCCCATTATGACAACCCGGTTTACCTGGCCCATTACGAGGGGCTGGTCCGGGAACTGGCCCGGGATTTTGGCGACCCGGGCTTTGTCGCCTTCGTGGACGCCCAGGGCCTGGGCATGTGGGGGGAGATGCACGAGCTGCGCACCCGGCGGCCCTTTGGCGTGAACCGGGCTGTGCTGAACCATGCCGCCATCTGGACCCGGCACTTCCACCAGGTGCTGCTGGGGGCCTGCTTTGGCGGCTCCGTGGACCGGATCAACCGCCGCCGGGTGGTGCCCCGCTACCGGCACATGGTGCGCCGGGACGGCTACGGCTCCCGGTGGATCACCCCGGCCTTTGAGAAGGCCTATTTGCAGGGGATGCTGCCAAACCGGGTGCCCAGCTACGGGGAGATGTGCTACTGGCACCTGAACGACTACCAGGCCCTGAAGCAGCATTTTGACCGGGAGCCGGACCTGGCTTTTACCGGCGATAAAGAGCGCGACCTGTCCCGGTATTTCGCCCTGGTGATGGACCAGGCAGCCCGCTTCCGGGTGAACACCCTGGACGTGCGGGTGCCCGGGGACTGGGCAGCCTGGCTGGCGTACGGACAGGCGCAGCTGGCCCGGTTTGAGCAGGAGGGGGGCTACCGCCTGGCTCCGGAGGAGATCACCTGGCCCAAGAAGGCCCGGGCCGGGTAGCAGCTGACTGTCCGCCATGTCTGGCGCAACCACGGCTTCGGCTTTTTTCCGGATTATGACAACCAGCTGTCCGGCCGCTACCGCATCGCCCTGGCCCTGGTGGACGGGGAGGGCCAGCTGCATGCAACCACCCTGGCAAACCACCATAGCCTGGCCTGGCGAAGGGAAGAAGGGCCCCAGCAGCTGGAGACCTTTATCCCCTTGAACCTGGCCCCCGGGGACTACCAGCTGGCGCTGGCCATCGTAGACACCAAGAACCAGATGCACCCGGCCGTCAACGTCTGCGTGGACCTGCCCAAACTGAACATGCCCCCGGATGCCTGGTATGGTGCCTGGTACCTGGCGGGCAGCGTTGCGGTGACGGCAGGCTAAAGGCGCAACTTCAAGCAAGAAACGCGCCGCCGGCGCCCCGGTCCGCCTATTGATTTATCACCAACAGAAAGAATTTTACCAACATTGTCAAGTCAAGTGCAACACCCTCTCGCAGGGGAAGCGCTCATTCGGGGAGCGAAATCCAAGGCGTTTTCGAGGACGATTATTGAGGGAATCAACAACAGCCTGGAATTCTTTGGTGGAGACACGTAAGAAATCACATTTTTTCGGGTAGTACTGCCTGAGTAAACCGTTGGTGTTCTCGTTAAGGCCTCGTTGCTCGGGGTGGTAAGGGTCTGCAAAGAAGATTTTTGTTTTCAGCTGCTTTTCTACATCCTCATATCCAAAGAACTCATGGCCGTGGTCTACAGTAAAGGAGCGTTTGAGTGAGGCGGGAAAACCAGAAAACGCCCTGTACATTGCCTCATTTAAGGTTTTCGCCTTTCTGTCAGGCATAAGAGCAGCCACCAGGAAGCCGGATCTGCGATCCACAAAGGTAGCGGCAACCCCTTTGCCAGCAGCCCCACGGACTGTATCTCCCTCCCAGTGACCATAGCAGGACTTATTCTCCGCCGATTTTGGACGTTCATGGATGGTTTTATAGCCATGGATGCGTCCTCGAGCTTCTTCCTCGTGGGGTGAAGGCCCACGGCCACCTCTTCGCAGACATTTCTTTGGAATTTTGAGCAACCCGCTATCAATGCCGCGGTAGATTGTGGCATAGCTAATCTGGTGCTTGCCTCCCTCAAGTTTCAGACGGCCATCGATTTGCTCCGGAGACCAGAAATCAAGCAGTTTTTCCGTTACTAACTCCTTAATCTCAAGCTCATCCAGCCTTCGCTTTCTGACACATCGTTGCCGCCGTTGCCGATACTTCGATTCGGCTTCATGGGCACAATAGCTGCCATCCTTGCGGAGATTACGCTTCAATTCCCGTGAAACGCTGGAGCCTGCCCGCCCCAGCATCCGGGCCATGGCCCGGATGCTAACCCCTCGGTCGTGAAAAATGAGTATCTTTTCCCGTTCGCTTGGTGTAAAGTGATTGTAAGAGGTGCTCATGGTGATCCTCCTGTCATGGTTGGTTTTGTCACTCACCATTTTACAGGATTATCGCTACTTGAGCACCTCCTTCTTGTTGCGTGTTGCACTTGCAGTGTAAATCTAAGTACAAAATAAATAAATAATGGCTTGACAGAAGCGGGTAGACAGTTGTACACTCCCGGTAGACGGACGTCTACTCAAAGGAGGTGGAGCCATTGTCTGTTCAGTGTACGGAAGCCGAATGGAAGATCATGGAGGTGCTCTGGGACCGGGCGCCCCGCACCATGTCAGAGATTACCAGGGCGCTGGAGCCTTCCACCGGCTGGACCCGCCACACGGTAATCACCCTGCTCAAGCGCATGCAGGAGAAGGGCAGCGTCCAGGTGGACGAGTCCGGCCCGGTGAAAACCTACACCCCCAAAGTCTCCCGGGAGCAGGCCAGCACCAGCCAGACCAGAAAACTGCTGTCCTCCGTCTTCGGGGGCAAGCCATCCCTGCTCATCAACTCCCTGGTGGATTCCGGGGAGATCAGCCTTGCAGAAATGCAGGAGTTGCTGGATTTGATGCAAAAAAACGCCAAGGAATAAGGAGGTACAAGTATGCGTACCGCAATCCTCTACAATTTTTTGCTGGAAGCCAACATCATGGCCTCCATCGCCATCGTGCTGATGATGAGTTTGCGGCGGTTCTTCCGCAAACCCCTGGGCAACACCGCCCTCATGGTGGGCTGGCTGCTGGTGGCCATCCGGCTGCTGGTGCCCCTGTCCCTGCCCAACCCCTTTATCTACCTGATTCGCAGCCCCTACGCCCCGGACGCGGCCATCCGGCCCATTGCCGGCCAGGTGCAGGTGCGGCTGTCTGATTTTTTTGCCAGCTTCATCACTGCAGGGCCTCTGCAAGGGGACCCCATCCAGCAGACTGCCCTGAACCTGCACCAGGGCATGTCCAACGCCAGCCTGCCCATCACCCTGTCCAAGGTCTACCTGGCGGGGGTGATCCTGGTTACTGCGTGGTTTGTCTTCGTCAATACGCGCTTCCGGCGGCAGCTGAAGGCCAACCGCATCGAGGCCATCTCCGGCAAGCTCCAGGAGGACTACCAGGCCCTGTGCCGGCAGCTGAAGGTGAAGCCCCTGCCCGTCTTTTTGGTGGATCCCCTGCCCAGCGCCTGCCTGGTGGGCTCCTTCCGGCCCTTCATCGCCCTGCCCCTGACGGTGTCCCCCAAGGACGCCCTCCATGTGCTGCGTCATGAACTGGGCCACTACCAGAACCGGGACCATATCACAGGCCTGCTGCGCCTGTTGTGCTGCGCCCTGCACTGGTTCAACCCCCTGGTGTGGCTGGCCAGCCACATGAGCTATACCGACGCCGAGCTGCGCTGCGACGAGCGGGTCACCCGGGCCATGGAAGCCCCGGAAAAGGAGGCCTATGCCGGCGTGCTGGTGCTGTCCGCCGCCCGGCACAACGCCCCCGGCCTGGCCGTCCTGGCCACCGGCATGACCCAGACCCACAAGAAACTGAAGGCCCGGGTGACGGGCATCCTCCAGGGTAGGCGGCCCATCCGCTGGCTGGCGGTGGCCTTTGTGCTGCTGGCCTCCATGAGCCTGGTGGGGGCCTTCGCCACCCAGGAGTTTGTCATGAGCCCCCGGATCACCGGCCTGGCACCCCTGGAAAAAGGCCTGAACATCCAGACCGAAGAGGAGGCCATCGCCTATGCAAAAGCCCTCTTTGGCCGAGGTGAAATGGCGGTGGATCTGCAGGAAGGCCTCCATTGGGAAATCATCAAAAACCCCCGCTACACTGCGGACTGGAGCGTGGGCAATGTCCTGCCCCAGGAGGACCTGGTCCTGCAGTTTGCCGCCTTCAACAAGGATGGCCGCCTGATCACCATCGGCAATTACGAGAATCTCTGGGATGGCCAGGACACCGCCACCCCCCTGTCCTTAAGCGACAAGCAGCGGGAGCGGCTGGCGGAGGACCTGATCACCTACCTGCGCCTCATGAACCCCGAGGAAGGGGTGCGGGTGGACGGCTGGATCACAGAAAACTACCGCAAGGGGGATATCCACTTCATCAAATACATCTTCGGCGATGTCGATGCCCAGTGGCGCCGGGGCGAGATCCCGGCGGCGGAGGTGGTGGTGCAGTTGACCCCCAAGGTGCGCATCGTTTTCATGACCTTCAGCCCCGCAGACCTGGACGGCAACGGCTGAACCAGCCAGAATACGGAGAACATCCATGAAAAAACCGCTGCTTGCAGTATTATTCGCCCTCATCCTGTGCCTGGCCGCAGGCCCCGTGCCTGCGGAATCATCCCGGCAGAGCCTGCGCACCTTCGCCCGGGACAACCTCACCGAGGTCTTTGGCTACACCCATGAAGAAGCGGATGCCTTTGTCTTTGAGGACAACGAAAAAGGCCTGCTGCGCTTCTGGCACAGGGACCACCCGGAATGGGTCTACACCCTGGGCTATGACCCTGCCAGCCTCCAGGTGACGGATGGCACCAGCCCCTTCCACCTGGGCCTGTTCCATGGTTTTCCAGGGGAGGCCGCCATCCGGGACCTGCTGCGGGAAGCCCGGGAGCGGCAGTGGTTCACCGCCTGGGGCCCGGAGGCTGCAGCGGCCTTCCGGCAGGCCCTGTTGGCTGGCGGCAACATCCGGCCCACCCTGAGCCTGGAGGCCGGCCTGGCCTTCGGGGACATCAGCGCCGCCCAGGTGGTGGAAGCCTTTTTCAACGCCACCCTGGGGCTGCCCCACCAGCGCAGCCCGGAGGGCCTGGCCTGGCAGGAGGCGGTGATGGCGGAGGCCGGCCTTTCGCCTGAGGCGCCCTACCTGATGCCGGCCAACCGGCCCATCACCCGGGAAAGCCAGTTGAACCGGAGCGCCACCTTCACCCGCTTTGAAGGCCAGGTGCCGGAGATGCTGCAGGAGGCCTTCAGCCACCCCCGCCTCACGGGCTGGACCTGCCTGGGCGGCGCCCTGGTCCAGACCCAAACCAATGAGCCGGGCTTTGTGGATACGGGCATGGCGGCCTTTGAAAAAGACGGACAGCGGCTGCTGGTCATGCTGGCGGGCAACCCCAGGCAGGGCTGGCAGGTGCACCCGGTGGACGGGGCCTCCCTGCGCCTGGGGGTGGATCTCACCATCCGCCACAGCGAAACCAACCACAGCTTCCGCATCGCGTATGCGGTGTCCGGGGAGGAGGTGGAGGTCTTCACCGTCCGCCCGGCGAAGTCCTATAATGCCGATGCCCTGGTGTGCGGCCTGGAGCGCTACGAACGGTTCAACACCAGAACAGGGCATTATTTTGAAGCCCTGAACATCAACCCGGGCTGGGAGCTGCACGAGAGCGTCAGCCCCTATGAAAAATCCTGGTACACCGCGGATGCTCCCGTCTTTTCCTATATGGACGCCATCACCGACGTCAGCGCCTTCCCCACCCGGCTGGAAGACTGGCAAAACGCATCCCTGACCATGATTCCGGAGGGCTATGCCATGCTGGCCGGGGTGCACCTGCGGGAGAAGACCTCCTCCCGTTCTAAGGACCTGGGCCTGATGAACCCCGGTACCCTGGTGAAGGTGCTGGATACGGTGCCCGGGGACCCCTTCCCCTGGCTCCACGGGCAGATTGGCCTGAAAACCGGCTACATGAGCACCCTGTATGTCAGCAGCACCTCAGAGGGCGAAGGCTCCTCCGCCGCTGACATCCCGCCCCTGCCCGCAGCCCGGGCCAAAAAGGACATTCAGCTGAAGGCCGGCACCGGCCTTTTGGACGGCAAGGTGATGGATTTGAAGGCGGGCAGCCGGATGCATGTCATCAATGAAGAAGGCGGCTGGCTGTACGTGGTGGTGCCCCGGGAGCACCTCTCCTGGCTTATGGATGTGGAAGGGACCTACGGCTTTGTGAAGGCCGGGGACGTGGACATCCGGGGCACCAGCATCCAACTGGACTGGCTGGATTGATGCTGTCAGCTTGAAGATACACCCTATCAAAGGGGCGTTTCAGCGGGCACAGCCCGCTGCGTGAATTCCTTCCGCCCCGCGCGTCACCGTGCCTCTTAAACGACAAGGTGTCCGCAGACATGTTGTCGACACCCACACACCCTGGCAGCATCCGCCAGGGTGTCTTTGTTGACACACCCAAGGAATATAAGAAGGATTTCAAACCGCAGCACCCCGCCTGAAAACATCAAAAAACACAAGCATAACAGACAAATAATATACATTAAGCACAAAACCTACCCCAAGGTGTAGGTTATATTTTCGCTGGGAAGCCCTATACTGAAACCAGACACACAGTGAACACACGCTCCTGATGACGCATATCCCTGTGACCGCAGGCCCGACAGACAGCGCGCAAAACTTCTTCCTCCTGCTTCTACCTACCGGCGCACAGCCCACGGCAGACGGCTGTTGCAGCAGCCCTGTCCCGAATACAAGGAGAATCATATGAAAAAAACCGCTATCCTCCTGCTGTCCCTGGTTCTGGTCCTGTCCCTGCTGCCTTCCATGACCGCTACCGCCCAGGTAGATGAAAAGAATGAGTTGTTTGAGAGCAAGGGTTTCATCCAACTGTACCCGGCGATCGCTGATTGGGATCCAGCCAAAATGATAACGGTCAAAGCCGAAGAACCCGACGACCTGTTTATCTTCCGCGCCGTCGAAATTCGCAATCCCACAATCGATGGGGTTTCAACCGGCGTTGCAAGGATTATCTCGGGCGTGTACGGCAACTGCGATGCCTACATCGGCATGTACGTGCCCCTTGGTTACAACAATCATGACAACAAACTGGTGTACTTCAACTGGATTAAGAAGCATACGCTGAAAAAGCACTTCGACATGAGCCGTGTGAAGTGGGACTTTGACCCCGGCAATCCCCCTGTCTACGACACCACCACAAAATCGGTGAAATTGCTGAATCTGCCTGCCGGCCTGACGGCCACCTACGAGGGCCACACGGGCGTCATGCCCGGACAGAAGGAGGCCACGGCAACCTTCAGCTACAACAAGGACGTATACTACAAGGTCAAGTTTCCGCCCCTCAAATGGTGGATTTCAGCACCCCTGGCCACCCCCATCAGTTTCACCCCCCTGTCAGGCGGCACCAGGGTCTCCTGGAAAATGCCCGCCCATGCCACCGGGGTGGAGATCACCCGGGAGCTGACCGGGGCCGGGCATGCCGAGGTGGTCTACAAAGGGACGGACACCAGCTTCATTCCCTCAAGCGGCATGGTGTTTGGAAAAAGCTATGAATTCCGGATGCGGTCCTATGTTACATGGGAGTATATAGTTTTCAAACCAATTACTGAATACGGGGAATTTGGCCCTGCCCACCGCCTCACCCTGCTGCTCAAGCCCTATGGGCTCAAGGCGGAGCGGACCGATGACAGCATGGGCTTTGATGTGAGTTGGCGCTCTGTGAATGACGCCCACGGCTACATCCTGCTGCGCCAGGCCCAGATGCCGAATTATCTGAGCGATCCGGTGGACATCTACGACGGAAATAAGACCCGGGGCACGGACAAATCGGTGCCAAAGGAGGCTCGCTTCCTGTATTACATGGTGTACCCCTACATCATCCAGAACGGAGAAAAATGCATCGGTCCCAGCAGCGACAAGCTGTATGTGGACGGCAGCACCCCCATCAGGAAGCCCGGGGATGCCAACCGGGACGGAAAGGTGGACATCCAGGATGCGGTGACCCTGATTGACTACCTGGTGAACGGCGTCATCTGCCCCTCCATGCTCAACGCCGATGCGGATGAAAGCGGCGACAACCCCAACCTGGCGGACCTGATCTGGATTGTGCGGCACGTAGCAACAAAGCCCCAATAAGCTCCCGCCTTCTGGGATGCAACCCGGCTTCAGCTCCCCTCGCCCTGGCGGCAGCTGTCTGCGATGCGGTCCGCCAGGGCTTTGATGTCCCCGCGCTGGGGATCCGTCAGGGCAGACTGGATGGTGATGGGCGGCGCCAGGAAGCGGATGTCCTTCATCCGGCCCAGCAGCTCCTCCATCACCTGGTCGGCCACCGGGGACCAGGAGCCGTTGGCGATGATGGCCACATCCCGGTTTTTCAGGTTCAGGGCGGCCAGGTCCCTCAGCAGCGCCTCCATGGGGGCGTACAGCCCCATGTTGTAGGTGGGGGCGGCGAAGACCCAGTGGCTCAGGCGGAAGGCATCCGCCACGATGTCCGACACATGGGCCTTGGACACATCAAACAGCCGCACCGGGCGCAGCCCCCGCTCCACCAGGCTGGCAGCCAGCAGGTGGGCGGCCTGCTCCGTGTTGCCGTACATGGAGCCATAGGCGATGAGCACCCCGGTTTCCTCCGGCGCATACTGGCTCCACAATGCGTATTTGGACAGGATCAGGGCCATGTCATCCCCTCTTAAAACGGGGCCGTGGAGGGGGGCAATCATGGTGACGGGGAGGGAGGCGGCTTTCTTCATGGCCCGCTGCACCTGGAGGCCGTACTTGCCCACGATGTTGGTGTAGTAGCGCCGGGTCTCTGCCAGGTGCAGTTCGTGATAGTCATCCTCGTCACTGAAGATGGACCCGTGAAAACCGCCGAAGCTGCCGAAGGCATCGGCGGAAAACAGCATGCCGCTGTGCTCCTCAAAGGTGAACATCACCTCCGGCCAGTGCACCATGGGGGCCAGCAGGAAGCGCAGGCTGTGGGTGCCCAGGGGCAGGACATCACCGTCTTTCATCTCCAGGCTGCGGCCTTCCAGGTCCATGCCGTAAAACTGGCGGATCATCTGGAAGGTCTTGCTGTTGCCTACCAGGGTCACATTGGGGTGGATCAGCCGCAGGGTGTCGATCTGGTCGCAGTGGTCCGGCTCCATGTGGTTGATGATCAGGTAGTCCAGGGGCCGGCCCTTGAGGGCGGCCTGCACATTGTCCAGAAACTCCCGGGCGATGGCGCCGTCCACGGTGTCCACCAGGGCGGTTTTTTCGTCCGAAATCAGGAAGGAATTGTAGGTGACCCCGTCCCGTAAGGGGAAGAGGTTTTCAAACAGGGCCAGGCGCCGGTCGCTGCCGCCCACCCAGGTGATGTGGTCTGTAATCTGTCGGGTCACTGCCATGGTGTGTGTTTCCTCCGTTCATACTGCGCGCTATACCAAACGCACTCTTTAATGCTTCCATGAGGCGGTATTTTTGCGTCTCTGCGTCGTCTCCTTCACTCGGCGTAGGCTACGGCTACGCCTCGTTCTTTCGACTTAGCATAGCCATCAAAAATCCTCGCCCCATGAGTGCATTAACTCGTGTGTTTGGTATTTAGGGGCTAAAGGCCGGAGGCGCCGGCCTCAACCACACAGTATACCCGGCACAAGCAGCGCCTCAACCTCTGGGGGGCCGGGGAATGAACTTGCTGGTGCGGGCTTTGTAGGCTGCCCAGTCCGCCCGACCCTCGTATTTCTTTTCCAACAACGGCACGCCGGACACAAACAGCAGCAGCAGGGTGATGATGAGGGGGCTGAACACCAGGAAGAAGCTCCCCGTGTCCACGCTGATGCTCATCAGGAAGATCCCCCACCACAGGAGGGCTTCGCCGAAGTAGTTGGGGTGCCGGGTCCAGGCCCACAGGCCCGTGGTCATGAGGCGGCCCTTGTTTTCCGGCCTGCTTTTGAAGCGGCGCAGCTGCTCGTCGCCAATGGCTTCAAAGAGGAAGCCGGCCAGGAAGAGGGCCAGGCCCAGGTACAAGAGGATGCCGGGCAGCCCCGCTGGTTCCAGGTTGCTGTACACCACGGGAAAGCCGATGAGGGCGTTCAAGGCAAACTGCAGCAGGTAGATCCTGAGGAACATGACCAGTTCAAACCGCCGGGGCCATTTCTGGCGCATGGCCTGGTAGCGGAAGTCCTCCGGCTTGCCCAGGTTGCGTGTTGCCAGGTGGATGGTCAGCCGCAGCCCCCAGAGGAGGACCGCCAGGGTGATGAGCAGGGCCCCCGGGGAGCGGGGACCCAGCAGGAAGGAGGCCAGGGCGCTGATCACAAAGCCCAGCCCCCAGAAGATGTCGATCAGGTCGTGCTTCTTCCGCTGCCTTCCCACAAGGAAGGTGAGGCAGAAGCCCAGAAACAGCAGCAGATAGACCAAAAGATAATGGTTCATCCTTCCTCCTTTTCAATCAGGGCCACGGCATAGGAGGTTTCACCGGAAAAATTGGCCACGATGGAGGAGATGCCGCAGACATATTCCGGCGGCATCCCCAGGCGTTCCTCCATTAGCCGGGCGGCCTTCAGGGCCCGGGGTTTGTCGTTGACATGGACCACGCTGTAGGACTGGACCCGGCCCTTCTTCACCTTGCCCTGCAGCAGCTTGTCGCTGCGCTTCCGGGAGAAGGACAGCCCGGTGATGCTGCCCGCCCCCTCCTGGTTGATGGTGACTAGGGGCAAAAAGCCGATGGCCTGCAACAGGCCGCCGATGCGCCGGTTCAGCCGGCCGGAGGCCACCATGGCCTTCAGGTTGGGCAGGCTGACGTAAATCTGGGTGCGGCTGCGCAGGGCCTCCAGCTCATCGGCCACCGCGTCCAGGCCCGCGCCTTCCTGCAAACGCCGGGCGGCGTGCAGGGCCAGGAGGCCCTGGGCCCCGGAGTTGCGCCGGGAATCCACCAGGCGCACCCTGGTCCCATGCCCTTCCTTCAGATATTCCTCGCAGCGGGCGTGGATGCCGGACATGTTGGAGGACACCGTCAGGATCAGCACCTGGTCGTAGGCCTTCAGGACGGGGTCCAAAAAGCAGCGCAGCTCCGCCAGGTTCATCTGGCTGCTGGACAGCTTGCCGGCCAGGCGCTTCACCCGGTCAAAGGAGATACTGCGCTTGTCCTGGTAGGAGACCCCTTCCGCCAGCAGGTTCAGGGGCAGGATGTAGGCATGGGGGCCCAGCAGCTCCTCCGGCACATCGGCGATGGAATCCGTCACCAGGGCCACCGCCCCGGGGTGGGGCTGCGCCAGGGCCTGCTGCATCCTCATGTCGTCGGCCTTCACCTCCATCAGGCGGCCCAGGGCCTCCATCCGGTCCACGGCCAGGGCTGGCGCATTGGTGTGCAGGTGGATCCGGGCCAGCTTCCCCGCGGCGGACACCACCAGGCTGTCCCCCAGGGCGGTAAGCCCGGCTTTTGCTTCCTCGGTGACGGAGCCTTCGTCATGCAATTCCAGCAGCGCCTCGGTGCAGAAGCGGAAGACCGGCTGCTCCCCCAGGCGGTGGGCGGCTTCCTCCGGCAGGTCCGGGATGTCAAACAGCTCCTGGTCCGCCGGCTGCGCCTTGCCCTGCAGGCCGGCCAGGAAGGCCTCCGCGAAATAGTAGAAGGCCATGGCCCCGGCGTCCGGCGCTTTCAAGGCCTTTTGCTCCGGCAGCACCGTGGCGCTTTCCCGCACCGCCTCCTCCAGGCGGCTCAGGGCGGTCTGGCTGATGGCCTCCAGCCCCTGGCTGTCCGCCAGCCTTTGCTGAAAGCCCTCCTTGAAGCTGTACATGGCGCTTAGGATGGTGCCCTCCCGGGGCTGCTGCAGGGAGCGGTAGGCGCTGTGATAGCCTTCCTGAAACAGGGCCAGCAGTCCCTCCAGGCTCAGGGCGTCCGCGATGTCCTCCCGGGCCTGGGCCAGGGCAGTCCTGAAGCCGGAAAAATACTGGGAGAAGATGGCGCCGCTGCTGCCCCGGGCAGACATCAGGGACAGCTCCGACAGCTTCACCAGCAGGGCTTCAAAGCTGGCGGCCTGGGGCAGCTGCTGACGCAGCTGATGCATCATGTAGGCCAGGTTGTTGCCGGTGTCCCGGTCGGGGACGGGAAAGCCGTTGATGCGGTTGAGCTCCTCCCGCCTGGTGATGATGCCGCTGGCGCCGCAAAGAAGCGCCTGATGGAAGGTGACGGGCTTGATATGGTGCTGCATGGGCGGCCTCCCTCAAAGAAAAATGCGGACTGTGATGCCGCTGGTGGCGGCGGTGACAAAGCTGCCCCAGGCGAGGTCAATCAGGGTGATGTTCAGGGGCCAGCCCTTCAGGGTGGCCAGGTTGGTCAGGTCGTAGGTGGCGTACATCACCAGGCCCAAAAAGGCACCCATGTAAACGGCCTGCCAGACCGAGCCCTCCCTTAAGGCCGGGTTGATGACAAAGGCCAGGAGGGCGGCCACATACAGCAGGTAAAAGGCAGCTGCGGCTAAAAAATTGGTTCTTTCAGCCAGCAGATCGCCCAGGTGCTGCCGGTACAGCCGGGGAGCCACCAGGCCCAGCCACAGGGCGTCCAGGGCCAGGAAAATCAGGGCGGTCACCAGGTAGCGCTTGATCATGAGGCTTCCTCCTCCGGATGGCCGTTCACCATGCGCATGGTGTTGTCGATGATGGTCTGGCTGGCCTTGTTGAAGATGCGCTGCTCCTCCTGGCTCAAGCCCGCATAGCAAACCGCCTCCCATGCAGCGAGGGCCTGGCGCAGGGCGGGGACCAGCTGGGCGCCTGGCACACTCAGGGCATTGCGTATGCGCCGCCTGTCCTCCTTGCTGGCCTGCCGCAGCAGCAAGCCTTTTGCTTCCATGCGGATGAGCAGCTTGGTGACATTGCCCTTGTCCGTCTGCAGCAGCGCGCCCAGCAGGGACTGGGGGGCATCCGGCGCTTCCTCCAGCACCATCAGCACCACCATCTCCTGCCAGCAGACCCCGTGGGGCGCCAGCAACAGGTCCAGCGCCTGCTTTCCGTATTTGTGGGTGACGCTGATGTCGCAGATGAGCATGTTCTTCCCCTTCCTGTGAATGGTTGTACATTACAACATATTATACCACCTATGCCAGACTGATACCATAATACTAACCCAAAACGATAACGCTATGAAAACGTTGAGAAATCTGATATAACCAATAGGTAACGAATGAAGAAATCAGGTGGATCACATGGGGCGAAAAAGTGCGCAGTTCAGCGAAGCGGAACAAGCGGAAATTCTTGCAGAACAAAAGAAGAAGCAGCCACCTCATATCTATAGAAGGCTGCTGGCGTTAAAGCTAAAAGCAGTGGATGGTATGCTAAGCAAAGAGGTGGGAACAATCACAGGCTTA